>Ga0172378_10005684_pt1 | contig 11648 bp, 10 predicted proteins | sample GrowelOW332metaG_FD_119755 | JGI IMG/M metagenome (GOLD analysis project Ga0172378, IMG submission 119755) | Groundwater microbial communities from an aquifer near a municipal landfill in Southern Ontario, Canada - Pumphouse #3_1 metaG | ecosystem: Environmental > Aquatic > Deep subsurface >... | reverse complement strand
TTCATGACAGGCTTTGGCACACAGGCCACACCCATTACATTTACTTTTATCGATCTCTATAATTCTTCTTAACATTTCTGCCCCTTCTTGAATTGACGTATTACCCATACCCTACTATAATAACTCAATCAATACTGTTGCTTTTACAACATATAATCTTTTTGAGGAGGCTTTTAGTTTGAAAACTGAATGGCTACCAATACTGAATAAATCTGCCATCTTTTCTGGTATTAAAGATGATGAAATAGAGACACTACTCAATTGTCTCTCTGCAACCCATCATGAATACAAAAAAGGTGAATTTATCTTTATGAATGATGAAACCTTTGATCGAATAGGACTCATCATCAAAGGGCAAGTGCAAATCTCTAAATCAGATTACTGGGGAAATAGAACCATTATATCAAACCTCAAACCTTCACAAATTTTTGGAGAAGTGTATGCGTGTGTGGGAAAACCAGCCTATAATATTACCGGTGAAGCACTAGAAAAAACAGAAATTCTTTTACTTGATTTGAAAAAGATTATGAACAAATGCAGTCAATCCTGTGTTTTTCATCAAAAACTTATTGATAACCTACTCTATGTTATTTCCAGCAAAGCCATGATGCTCAATCAAAAGATTGATGACATGTCACAGAGAACAACAAAAGGAAAGGTTCTCTCCTATCTCTCAAATCAAGCAAAAAAGCAAGGCAAAAACACCTTTAAGATTCCTTTTAATCGACAGGCCATGGCAGATTACCTCAGTGTCGATCGAAGTGCATTGAGCAAAGAACTGGGAAAACTGAGAGATGAAGCAATTATCTCGTTTAAAGGAAGTACCTTTACCCTGCTACAAGGTCCTGAAAATTATTAAAAAACGCAACAGATACACCAAAAGCACACACCCAAATACTGAGGTGTGTGTTCTTTTTGAATCCAATGCTTACCCTAACAGCGTCATTAAACGGGTAAAGGGCACTAAAATAAGCGACCAAAAAGTATATCCTGTTAAACTCGTTAAGAGTATATGGCGTAACATCCACGCTAAACCAAAGGCAAGAGAGAGAGAAACCAACACTTCAATCAGCGTTGTCTTTAACGCTTTCCTCTCCATTTTAACCATGAGATCTAAATCAGGAATGCCACTTAACACATAGAATTTATTCTTTGTTTCTTCAATCTTTTCAATAAAAGGATATTTCTCCTTCAAAAAGAGGGCAACGGTTTTATCAACATTCTTTGTTTTGATAAACGCTCTGAGAAAACTCAAAATAGAGGGTATTGATTTGATGAACGAATAGGCAGAACGGAGAAAGGTAACCAGAAGGCACAAAGACGAGAGCAAAATAGAGAGCTCTGTTTGTACCGATAAGAGTAACAAGGCAATGAAAAAAATGCCAAGGTTAATGATACAGTTCAGCAGCGTCTTTTTTGCCTGTTTCTTGATCATTTTATCCAACTCTTTTCGAGCAATTTCAAAGGCTTTAAGATATCCTTTTTCAACCTTTTCTTGTGCACTTTTAATGAAATCACCCCGCAACTTGGGCTGTCCATTTGCATCAGGACCGATGAGAGCCTTGGTAACTTTCATGAATTTCTTCCAAGCAAAAAGAATCACCGTTGCATCATCTAAGAGCCCCACGCCAGGAATAGCATCGGGAACAACATCGAGAGGAAGGACAAGATACAGTAAGGCTCCCAAAATAAATACTTTCATTGCAGGAGGCGTATCTTTTGACATAAAACCTTTATAAAGAGCGATAACTTTATCCCAGATGGAAGCAATAGGTCCTTTTTTCATGTGTGGAAGTTTCTCTTCCATCTGATGGATATCTTCTTCTTTGGCTTGTTTTGCCAACTTTTCAGAAAGTTTAAAGGCTTTTTCATCCTTCTTATGATAGGAAGAGTCACTCGGTTCTTCCCATTGAGGATCGAGCGAAGAGAGAAAATCTTCTCCTTCATCAGCAGAAGGAGATATGCCGTCTTCTTGATGAGGAGAGCCAAGAGGCTCTTCTCTTTTCTCGCTCTGTTTTTCTTTTTCTCTTTTCTTCTGCGCTTGAGCGCTCTTCCGTTTCTGCGTTGCTGCTTTTCTTTTTGTGTTGGTATCTTTTTCTGGTGTGTCTTCTACGCCCATAACTCTATCCTTTTTTCTCGGCAAATTTCCCCCGCCTTCAGTCTTTCTCTCGCTTTCACAAAAAAATAACCAGAGGGTTCTAGGGATAGTATACTCAGGAAAACGCACCCTGGCTCTCTTTTTTTTATATTCTTCACACAAACAGAGCACAAAGAGGGGTATCACTCCTCTTTGTGGGTCGAACAATCCTCTACAACTCCTTGCTCATACACCCAATCTTTCCTGAAGAACAAACCGCTCCATACAAACCATGAACACTCTTTTCTTCTGAGCCATGACGCTCAACCAATTGTTAATAATCTGTTAAATGCGGTACGTCCTTCTTGATAGACTCTCTTCTTCATGTAATGATAACCCTATGAATACAAGAAAGATTCTGGTTGTTGATGATGAAGAGGATATTGTTGATCTGCTTACATTCACGCTTGAAAGTGAAAAGTTTGCCGTCGTCTCTGCTCGTGATGGTATTGCTGCCATTGAGGAAATCAAAAAGGAAAAACCTTCCCTTTTAATCCTCGATATCATGATGCCACGCATGGATGGTTTTGCGTGTATCAGTTATATACGAAGCAAAGAGGAATACAAAACACTCCCCATTATCATTGCCTCAGCCAAAAGCACCGAAGAAGATATCGTGAAGGGACTAGAACTGGGAGCCGATGACTACATTACCAAACCTTTCTCACTCAAGGTCGTGAGCGCGAAAGTAAAGGCCCTCTTGCGCAGAGAGACAAAGAGTGATCAACATCAATCTGACACACTGCAATTAGGCCCTCTGACACTCAATCGCACCATGTTTACCACCACACTGCATGAAAAAAGCATAGCACTCACTTCAACAGAATTTGAACTGCTCGCTTTAATGGTCCAACAACCAGACAGGGTGTTTACCAGAAATCAATTGATCAACGAATCAAAAGGAGCAGATTACTCGGCCACCGAACGCTCCATTGATGTGCAAGTGGTAGCACTGAGAAAGAAACTGGGTGATTGGGGGAAACAAAACATCAAAACTGTTTGGGGAATAGGATATAAGATTGAAAGTCAGATTTAAATACCAACTTATTGTCACCATCTTCTGCACCGCATTTGTGATACTTATTAGCAGTATCACCATTGCGCGTAGCAGTTTTAGTGCAACGCTTCTTGAATCCACAAAAAGCCTACTCAGAGGAGAGGCTTCCTATATTGAACAGGTCATACTTGCAAGCGCGGATCCAACAGACAATCTCATCTCCTATGCAAAAGCGGAAGATATTCGTATTACACTTATTGATGAGAAGGGAAATCCAACCTTTGATTCCATGGTTGATTACACAACAATGGAAAATCATTTCTACCGCCCAGAAATAAAAAGCGCACGCGAAGGTCTTCCTTCCGATGCCATTCGTAAAAGCATTACAACCGGTCATAACACCCTCTATAGTGCTACCTATTTTCCATCCATCCATGGCTATGTAAGAACGGCAAAAAGTATTGAAGAACTCAATGTGTGGGATGCACAATTTGCCACAACATTAATTCCGTATGTTATCATCATCACCTCCTTAATTCTTCTTGTTTCCCTCATCTTAATTACCCTCTTCCATCGTCCACTCAAAGAACTTGAAGAGGCTGCTCGAGAGTACCAACATGGTAATTTCAAAAAGAAAACAGCCATTGAAAAACCATTGGAATTTGAAAGACTTTCCTCTGCAATGAATGCCATGGCAACCGATATTGAAACGCAAATTGAAAAACTCACCTCAGACCGTAATACCTATTCATCCATTCTTTCCTCAATGAATGAAGGGGTCCTTCTCATCGATACCAATAAAAGAATCACCTTATGTAATCGATCTGCCATTCATTATTTTGGCATCGAAGTAACAAAGCCACTGACTATCTTGGCTTTTTTCCGTGATATTGATTTTGATACCGCGGTATCAACCACCCTGAAAAACAACACAACCAGCCGTTATATCCTCTCACGATTTGAAAATATCAGTGGAGAAAGTGCGCTCCTTATGGGAGAAGGAAAAGAACTGACGTATCAGGTAATTATTGCCCCAATCGACCAAGAGGGAGAAGTGAGTGGTGCCGTGATTACCTTTAGCGACATCACAGAACTGAAACATTTAGAAGAAGTAAGGAAAGATTTTGTCGCTAATGTTTCCCATGAATTAAAAACTCCCTTAACATCTATTGCAGGTTTTTCCAATTTACTGGTCAAGGGAGCAGAGGACGCAAAGACCAGCCTTAAATTTGCTCGCATCATTGAAAAAAACGCACAACAAATGAAAGGGATTATTGAAGATTTATTAACCCTGGCAACATTGGAAAAGGAAAACTCACACATCTCAATGCACGAAGAGTCGCTCTCTTCCATTATTGAAGAATCCCTTGCATCTGTTGCATATAAAAAAGTTGCAAAGAATATGATTATCAACTTTGAAAATGAAGCTGATGTAACACTCTTTTGTTCGGCATCGCTCATGAGAGAAGCCCTTGTGAATATTCTCTCCAATGCTATTGCCTATAGTGATACAGACAAAACCATCACCATTCATACATACATACAGCCCACAAACTATGTTATTGACATTATTGACCAAGGGTTTGGTATTCCCGTTATCGATCAAGGAAGAATCTTTGAACGTTTCTACCGTGTTGATAAAGCGCGAAGTAAGAGTAGTGGCGGAACCGGTCTGGGTCTCTCAATTGTCAAACACATTATCTCTCTTCATGGGGGAACCGTTTCGCTGACCAGTGAAGTAGGGAAAGGCTCGTGTTTTACACTCACCATTCCCAAAGAAAGACCAGAACTCACCTACATCAAAGAAAAGAGTAAAGATCTGTATCCACACTTTGAAACAAACTGAGGATACATCTGTTTTTCCTCTGTTGTGCTTACTCCTCGTCTATTCACACAATTTTAACATTTTCTTCATATTTCTCTCATCCTTCTCCTCTAGATTGCAAGTATCAAATAAGTAAGAAGGAAAAACAATGAAAAAAGTATTATGTACACTCGCTTTCATGGCCTTAGCAGCCACAACCGTATTTGCTGGGGGTAACAGTGAAACAAAAGTTACTCAAGAAACAACAAAATATACCTTTGGCGGATCTTCAACCGTTGCTCCTATCGCAAACGCAGCCATTGTTGGTTTTGAAGAAGCAAATCCTGGTGTTGATGTCACCTACGAAACAACAGGGTCTTCCGTGGGTATTAAGAATATTATCAATGGTACGTTTTCTCTTGCTGGATCTTCAAGAGAACTAAAAGAAAGCGAAGTTGACCAGGGTGTAATAAAAACCCCTATCGCTTTAGATGGTATTACCGTTGCCGTCAACAAGAATGTTTCCATTGCAAATCTCAGCATGGAACAACTTGCAAATATCTTTAGTGGTAATATCACCAACTGGAAAGAAGTGGGTGGAGAAGACATGCCAATCGAACTGATTGTCAGAGATGAAACATCAGGAACCTACGGTTCGTTCACCGAAATTGTTATTCAGGATACCCTTGGTAAAACTGCAAGCCAAGCAAAGAAAGCCATTGTAGCCAAAGAAAATGGTGAAGTTGCAACGAAAATTGCCTCAACACCAGGTGCTATTGGCTACATTGGTATGGGTTTTGCTTCAATCGTCACCAATAAAGGAGGAAAGGAAGTATCAATTGATGGCGTCCTTCCTACCATCGACAATGTGATTGATAAGGCATATCCTATTTCTCGTTCACTCTACATCGTCACAGTTGGTTCTCCAAAAGAGGGAAGTATTGAGAGCAAATTCATCTCCTATCTCTTAAGTGATAAGGGTCAGGATATCGTTGCTGAGAAGCAATTTATACCACTCAATTAGCCCATGAAAAATAAATCAATCAAAATGAGAAAACAGATTGATACCAGTAGCAGGTACTTCCTGCTACTGTGTGGTACCATCTCTGTTATCACCGTTCTCCTCATTACCATCTTTATCGTGCAACAGGGGATACCGACCTTTCAAACGGTAAGTATCAAAGAATTTCTCTTTTCAACAGATTGGAGCCCTTCAAAAAGTGTTCCGCACTATGGTGTGGCTTCATTTGTTATTGCAAGTTTTGAAGTAACCCTCCTCTCGGTAATCTTTGCTATTCCCATCGCCCTCTCCTGTGCCATCTATCTCAGTGAATTTGCAACAGGAAACTTTGCCAAAATACTTCGATCAGGCATTGAACTACTGGCGGGCATACCGTCCATCATTTATGGATTATTTGGTATCGCCGTTGTGGTTCCCTTTGTCAGAAATACGTTTGGTGGAAATGGATTCTCTCTGCTTTCAGCAGCAATAATCCTCGCTATCATGATTTTACCCACCATCATCAACTTCTCCGAAGTAACGATTCGATCGGTACCAAGAGAAACAAAAAATGCTTCGATTGCACTGGGTGCAACCCAATGGCAAACGATAAAAAATGTCATTATACCCTCTTCAATCAGCGGTATTGTCTCCTCCATCATTCTTGCACTCGGGAGAGCTATTGGAGAAACAACAGCGGTTGTGTTAGTAGGAGGAAATGCTCCTATTTTTGCATCGTCACCTATCGATATGGGACGTACCTTAACCATGAATATCATCACCGATATGAGCTATGCATCAGGCGTTCATATGAGTGCTTTATTTGCAACGGCAATGCTCTTATTCTTCTTTATTTTACTCCTCAATCTCATCGTCGTCTTGGTGACACGAAAAGGAGCAATCCATGAATAGAAAAACAACCAATACGCTTGCTTTATCAATAATTAAAATCTTATCAGCAATCACCATAGCTCTTCTAGTCATCATTTTAGGATATCTCATTTATCGAGGAGTCTGGTACCAGAACCAAAAAGAAGGTGAGGTTCTTCCCATCACAACAAGTGAAGAAGATTTTTCCCTCTATGCAACAAAGGATACCAAACTCTCCTTCATCTCGTGGTATACACTTTTCTCCATTGCAAAAGGAAGAGAAAGAACACTGAGGACGTTGACACAAGTCAACGAAAAAATTCACTTTTACGTTGATCCAGAGGTCAAAGAGGAAGCAGAAGCCTATCTTTTAACCCCCATCAAGGATACTGCTCTGGTGAACAAAGACACGACTTTTGAACCAAAAGGTGGCATTTACCTTCTTAAAAAGGGTAAAACACCCCCTCACGGATACACGAGTCTGCCACTCTACGATACCGTCGTCGCCGTCAATAATTCGGTTACTACCCTTTTTAATAATCGAAAAATAGGCAGTGTCACCGAAGAACAGGTAAAAGACTTACAAAATGGTACTATCACAAATTGGAAAACATTAGGAGGACCTGATGAAGAGGTAACCTTCATAGACAATGCAACAAATGCGCAACTTCAGCACACAAAAGGCAGTGTGAGTATCCTCAACGCAAATGTTTTTGCAGAAGAACACGGCATTGATCATCTCAGCATCAGTAGAGTTGAAAAGGGATTGAATATTACCTGGGAATATCTGACGACGAATGCAGAGGAATCAGGTGCTTTTGGGGGTATCTTTTCCATCCTTATCAATACCCTCCTCATGATTCTTCTCGTCCTTTTCATTGCTACACCTATTGGCGTTGGGTCCGCAATTTATCTTTCCATGTACGCAAAAAATGGACCCTTTAAGTCGCTTATTCGTTCGGGAATTGATGTACTTGCAGGAGTTCCTTCCATCATTTTTGGACTGTTTGGTATGCTGGTTTTTGTCCAACTCTTTCACTTAAGCTTTTCACTGATTAGCGGAAGTCTCACGCTTTCCTTAATGATTTTACCGACAATTATTCGAACCAGCGAAGAATCTATCAATAGTGTGGACAAAAACACCGTCAATGCAAGCCGTGGTTTAGGAGCAACGAAAATTGAATCTATCACCAGCATTGTCCTTCCTGCAGCAAAAAAAGGCATTATTACTGGATTAATCCTTGCTATGGGTCGAGCTCTCGGTGAAACAGCTGCACTGGTTTTTACTATTGGTTCTTCAACCAATATCGCAACAGGATTAACAAGTAGTTCAAGAGTACTTGCACAGCATATTTATCTGACAATCATCGAAGGTCAGTCAATTGATAAAGCGTTTGCATCTGCTCTCATCTTGATTATCCTCGAACTGATTATCAACTCGATAGCCAAGAAAATGCTCAGAGGAGAAAAATAATGGGGACAAACCTCTTTCACGTCACAAATCTCAATCTTTGGTATGGTAAACAACAAGCACTCAAAGATGTAAATATGGAAATTGAAAAAAATAAAATCACCGCTTTTATTGGACCTTCAGGATGTGGAAAATCAACGTTCTTACGAGTCTTAAATAGAATGAATGATTTAATCGATGATGTCACCATCACCGGAGAAGTACTGCTGAATCAAACAGATATCTATAAAGATGTTGAAATCATGAATTTACGAAGAGATGTGGGCATGGTATTTCAAAGTCCAAATCCTTTTCCCATGAGTATCTACGATAATGTAGCATACGGTCCTCGTCTCTTCAAGAAATACAGAAAAGCCGAGATGCATGAAATTGTAGAGCGATCATTGAGACAAGCCTCTCTCTGGGATGAAATTAAAGATCGTTTACATACCAATGGACTCGCTCTTTCCGGGGGACAACAGCAACGATTGTGCCTTGCACGAACGCTTGCTACAAACCCCCAAGTAATTCTCATGGATGAACCAACCTCCGCTCTCGATCCTATTTCAACCAGTAGAATTGAAGAGTTGATGATTGAACTAAAAAAGGAATACTCCATTGTTATTGTCACCCATAACATGCAACAAGCTTCTCGTATCTCCGATACGACAAGTTTCTTCATGATTGATCACAATCGCTGTGGCTTCCTTGTTGAATCAGGAGAAACAAAAGATATCTTCTTTAAACCGCGAGATAGCAGAACAGAAGATTATATTAGCGGAAAATTTGGTTAAATCTTACACCAACCGAAGAAAACAAAAGGAAGACAGACAAGGAGTCTCAGATGAGTGAGAAACATGAAATACAAATTGAAGAGAAAATAGATTTTTTGAAAGATCTGTTATTAAAAATGGTCACCAGAGTTGAAGAAGCCATTTTAAAAGCAACCGTTGCCTTTCGTGACCATGATGTGAGCATGGCGGAAAAAGTTGTTGCCGATGACTTTTACATCGATGAGATGAGAGAACTGATTGAAAATGACGCAGTGATGCTGTTAATCAGTGAAGCACCCTATGGCCACTATATGCGCTATGTGATTGCCGGTTTAAAAATGGTCACATCCCTCGAGCGTATGGGAGACCATGCAGCACATCTTGCACGATTAACGGCTTCCATGAGTACGGCACAAAAAACCTGTGATGCAGAGATTGTGAAAAAAATTGTTGCCATGGCAAACGCCGATGCAGCAATGTTTCGTGAGGTTATCAATGCCCTAGCAACGACCGATGCAAAAAAAGCACGTGAAATATCAAAAATGGATAATGAAATTGATCAAATGGAAGAAGCCATTTATTGCTTAATATTTGCAGCCAATGCACGCTGTTCACAGGATGGAGAAGCGAGTTCAGAACTCTTTGAGTTTTATTATATTACCAAAGAACTCGAACGACTTGGAGATCATGTGACTACCATTTGTAAATGGATTGTCTATATGCAAGAAGGAGAAAAGCCTCAGCTAAATTAAGACCAAATCAGTATTTTCACAAAATGAATGGTATTGTTGACAATAATAACCACAAGGATTTGCATCACATGATGCAAATCCTTTTTCACTTTTAAATGGATACATATATTTATATAGCTTTAGATGTAATTATTTTATTATAAAAAAGTAACGAATAATATACTCCTATAATTATATTTATGCTTCTTTATTGATACAATCAAAAAAAGTACATACCATTCTTTATCAAAAAGCTGTAATTAATAGAGAAAAATATCAATTTATCTAATACTATACAAGACAAGTAATAAACATTTATACAAAAAATATATTTTTCATAATATGAAAAATATTACTTTTTTATTTGACAATACGGTAAAAAGTAGCTACTCTGAAGAGGTTAAAAAATTAAAATGAAACATCGTTCGAAAAAAATTATTTATGAAAATTATAGAATCCTCATTATCATTTATGATATTTTTAGTATCTATAATTATGAATTAATAAATTAATAGAATAGTTATTTCATTCTTTTTATACAAAAAACCTATTAATTGATGATTTCTTGCAATGAATTACAATTCATCCCTCCTAATCTTCTTTTAATGATTTCCCTTATTCTCTCTATGAGAACCTCAAGGACTGCTCATAATGATTGATATCAATCAATCAATATCATATTACTTTTTATTTCTGAAGGAGATTTTTATGAAAAAACTTATGGTAGGTTTATGTATTACCATGGCAGCAGGATCAATGCTATTCGCACAAGGGAACACAGAACAAGCTGCAGGAGCAAGTGAAACATTGAATTTTAAAATGGCTCACGCCTGTCCTGACTCTTATCCTGTTTGTAAAGCAATGGAAGCTTTTGCTGATAAAGTAGCTGAAGTTTCAGATGGCAAAATTACTGCTGAATTGTATTCAAACGGTCAATTAGGTCAAGAAAATGATGTACTTGAATCAGTAAAACTTGGGACTATTGGCATGTCGAGTGTCAACGGTGGTGCTATGGTTCCTTTCGTTCCTCAGTATGCCGCTTTCACCCTTCCTTACATCTTCAAAAACAACACCGACAAATGGGAAATTCTCAACGGTAAAATTGGAGCTGAAGTTGCAGAAAAGTGTGCTGAAGCAGGATTCCATTTGATTGCATATATGGAAGATGGAACAAGAAACGTGTACACCGCTAAAAAGCAGATTAAGACACTTGCAGATTTCAAGGGTCTTAAAATCAGAACAACCGCTTCTATTGCATCCCAAGATGGATTTGCCGCATTAGGTGCAGCACCAACGCCAATTAACCTTGGTGAAGTATATACCGCTCTTCAGAATGGTACCGTTGATGGTGCTGAAAACAACTATTCAAGTTATTATTCAACAAGACATAATGAAGTTGGTAAGTATCTTACCAGTACCGGTCACCTGCGCGTTCCTGGTGCTTTTGTAATGAGTCAAAAGAAATGGGAGAGCCTTTCAGAAGAACAACAGATGTGGATTTCTGAAGCAGGTAAATATGCTCAAGAATTCAGCATCCAGAGTTTCTTAGAAAATGATAAAACAAACCTTCAAGCCTGTGTTGATGAAGGAACAATCTTCTATGAATTCCCTGCTGAAGAAGTAGAGAAAGCTGCCCAAGCTTGTCAGCCTGTATTTGAAAAGTACAGTAAGAAAGAAGGCGGAGAAATCGTTACTGAAATTTTGAATTACAGTAAATAAATCCTTACTGAGTGGCCGAAGTTTCTCGGCCACGATAAAATTGAGTGAATGTCTTTATGAAAAAAATATTGGAATTTTTCCGACTCATTATTAAATACCTGCTTATCATACTCTCAGCAGCAATGTGCTTTGTAGTTCTGTGGCAGGTAATTTCACGTTTTATTGTC
>Ga0172378_10005682_pt1 | contig 11650 bp, 12 predicted proteins | sample GrowelOW332metaG_FD_119755 | JGI IMG/M metagenome (GOLD analysis project Ga0172378, IMG submission 119755) | Groundwater microbial communities from an aquifer near a municipal landfill in Southern Ontario, Canada - Pumphouse #3_1 metaG | ecosystem: Environmental > Aquatic > Deep subsurface >... | reverse complement strand
TCAAAAGAAGTTGACCACCAGGTTCTATATTCATAAATTCTGCCATAAATTTTCCTGCAATATCTTGGTAAGCAAACATTCCCTTCTTTCGATAGATAGCCTGTACATATCTCGAGACAATGGCTTCGCTGTCATTGTTTTGTAAGATATTATAGTTTTTTTTAAATCGTAAAACGATATTTCTAAGGATATCAAGCCTATTGTGTTTTATGTTTGTTATTTGTTGGAGTGAAACGGGGTTAGGAGCATTGCTGACAAATGTTTGCTGATTAATATTAATGCCGATGCCGAGGATACTTCTTTCTATTGTTTTACCACTTAAATCATTTTCGATCAGCATACCACAAATCTTTTTCTTTTTCCAATAGATGTCGTTTGGCCATTTGATGGATATTTCATCGGTATAACAACTTAATTCGTCTCTTATTGCAAGAGAAATTGCCTGAGAGATTAAAAACTGTCGTTTGGCTTCAATAAAATGTGGATAGAGTACAAAACTAAAGAGCAAATTTTGTCCATCTTCTGCTTCCCAAGTATTACCGCGTTGACCCCTTCCAGCTGTTTGGTAGTCCGAGATGACAGTTGTAAATTCTTCTACTTGTTGTTTATCGCAAAGAGCTTGCAAGCTGTTATTTGTGGAGTCTGTTTCATGAACAATAATTAGTGGAACGGGAAATTTGTCAGGGTATTGCATCATATTCTGTTTTAAGTTTTTTTGTAAACTTTTTGATAACCTCTTCGTATGAGTGATCGATGAGGCTTTTTATTAATTTGTCATTAACGTCTTTATCAAAGGAAACGTCGATCCAATATTTTTTATTGAAATGATAAGCTTCTTTTATACCGATATATTGTTCTTTTAGGTCAATGGCTTTTTCTGGATTACATTTTAAGGCGATAGTATTAGCTGATTCTAAGTCAATGAGGGCAAACATTTTCCCCATGACTTTTATTACCAGTGAATATTTATCGAATGGTAAACATTCGGTTGCTGCCTTCTTATTCAGGCAATAAGTTCTTATCGATTCAACATTCATAGCCGTGTGATTAAATAGTTTGTCTTAGTGAAAGAGCTTTTTATATTCAAGTCGTTATTTATAAATCTAGTAGCTATTGTAAAGGAGGGAAAAAAGCCTCTTTGATGTGGTTTATTTTAAAATTATCTTTCTTCCCAACTACTGTGATAATATCAAATCTCACAGGTGCGTCAATTTGGTAATCTTTGATATAAGCATTGGCGGCGCGGACTGTTCGTCGTATTTTTAATGTATTTACAGCTTCTTCCGGTTGCATAAATATCGTATTTCGTCTTGTCTTGACTTCTACAACGATTAATTCGTCATCTTTTGTTGCAATGATGTCAAGTTCAAGGTGCCCTTTTCTCCAATTCCGGTGGCAAATAATATAATCATTTTGCATCAGATACGCAACGGCTGCATCTTCTCCGAGTTTACCCAATTCATTATGTATAGCCATTTTCTTGCAAAAATACGTCTTTTTCTTTGTAATAAAAAAAAGTAGCTTATTTTTGTATTATATTTATTGAAAACGAAAAATTAAATTTTATGTTTGATGATGATTATTTTATGAAACAGGCTTTGCAAGAGGCTAAAGAGGCTAATGAACAAGGAGAAATCCCGATCGGTGCTATTGTTGTTAGCAAGAATCGGATCATAGTTCGTGCTCACAATTTAACGGAGACATTGAATGATGTTACTGCGCATGCTGAGATGCAGGCTATTACTGCAGCAGCTAATGTGTTAGGCGGAAAATACTTGAATGAGTGCACTTTGTATGTAACAGTAGAGCCATGTGTAATGTGTGCGGGAGCTATAGCGTGGGCTCAGGTGGGTAAGTTGGTTTTTGGGGCTTTGGATGAAAAACACGGTTATCTAAAATATGCTCCTCAAGCATTGCATCCTAAAACGGTAGTTGTTCAGGGTGTACTAGCTGCAGAGTGTTCTAATTTGATGAAAGCTTTTTTTGTAAAAAAAAGATAATCATTTATTTTTCTTCTTCAAAATCCACATATTCGCCCTCGTCTTTAGAAAATATTTTTTTATGATGGTCTGAGGAATTTGTACTGTCATCCGGATTACCGTTGGTAGATGAATTTGCTTGGGCCGATTGTCTGTTTTTTTGTTTCTCTGTACGTTCCCATTGGCTTTGGGTATTCGAATGTCCTCCCAATCCGAAGATTGTCCTGAATACGGATATTACAATAGACAACCCTGCCATGATGATAAAGATAAACAGCAAAAAGAAAAATCCTAATATATGAAACATGATTAAGTGATTATAATTATTATATTACTTAATACAACAATTGTGCCATTAAAAAGTTTGCTTGCTTTTTTTTGTGATGAGAGAAAGGATGATATACCATAGAATAACTGCGGAAAATCCTCTAATGCCAAGCCATAATAGTAATGGGATACAGATAAATAAAAAAATGAAACTGACTTTATTTCCTTTCCATGAGAGGTTTTTAAATTTCAAAGAAAACATAGGTATTTCTGAAATCAGCAAATATGAGAAAAGAAATACGAATAAGAGAATGATTACTCCATTAACGTGATTGATAAGGAAATCTTTTTCACCAACAATTAGTGATCCCCAAAATAATGCGTTGGCTGGTGTGGGCAATCCTATAAAAGATGAAGTCTGACGTTCATCGATGTTGAATTTTGCCAATCGTAAGGCCGAAAAGACAGCCATAACAAAGGCTAAATACGGAATATATTCTCTTATATCCATCAAGAAAGCAGGGTACACCATATCAGGCTCATTGAGTAAAGAGAAAATAATGAAAGAAGGTGCAATACCAAAACTTATGTTGTCCGATAAGGAATCAAGTTCTTTTCCTATCGGAGATGGTGCATGTAAAAGACGTGCCAGCATCCCGTCAAAGAAGTCGAATACCGCACTAAATAAGATGAATAGCAATGCCAATTCGTATTCGGTCTTGAATGCCATTATACAAGCTATGCAGCCCGAAAAAAGATTCAGACAAGTTACCGTGTTGGGAATATTACTTTTTATTTGATGTGTCATTTTTTGACTGATTATTTTAATTTGGCGATAACGGTTTGATTACCAATTGTCGGTTGATTCAGACGAACAAGGACTTCCGTATCCGTAGGGAGGAATACATCTACTCTTGAACCGAATTTAATAAATCCCATATGTTCGTCGATGTAGCAGTCGTCGCCTTCTTCAGCATAAGTTACGATTCTTCGTGCCATGGCACCGGCAATTTGTCTAGTCATAACATCTTTACCCTCAGGAGTTCTGATGATAATCGTGGAATGTTCATTCTCCATACTGGCTTTTGGGAGCCAGGCTTTATGATAGTTCCCGTTTTGATGAGCTACCTTTAATATGGAACCTTCAACAGGATACCAATTGGCATGTACATTAAGTATACTCATGAATATTGAGATCATCAATCGTCGTTCGTGAAAGTATTCATTTTCTTCCACTTCTTCAATTGCTACTACTTTACCATCGGCGGGAGCTACAACTATGTTCTCCGTATCTTGTCCGAACAGGCGTATGGGACATTGGAAAAAATTCAACAATAAACAGTATGTTACTATACTTATTGCCGCTACGATATAAAAGGGAATTCTAGTTTCCAGTCCCCAATATAATGCTAGATTAATAAGAATAATGAATAAGAAAGTGCCATATAGAGTATGCGTTCCTTCTCTATGTATATGAATTTTTTTTAATCTTTTAATATGCTTCATTGATAAGATTATAAATGTTTCTGCAAAAATAGACTTATTTTAAAGAATCTACAAGTAATATAGAATAGATTTATTGTTGTTGATAACTTTTTGGTATTTTTTTTTGTTTATTGCATAGTAGGGCGTATTTTTACATTCAAAATAATACAAATAATCATTATGCAAGATTTCGTTCATCTGCACGTACATACTCAATATTCTCTTCTTGATGGTCAGGCCAGCGTAAAGGCCTTGGTGGATAAAGCTATGAAGAACGGCATGAAAGGAATAGCTGTCACCGATCATGGTAATATGTTCGGTATTAAGGAATTTACCAATTATGTTAATAAGAAAAATAGTGGTCCGAGAGAAAATATAAAGACTTTAAAGAAGAAGTTAGCCGATTTGGAATCCGCGGCTGTTGATGCTTCGGGTAATACCGTCGAAACTGCGAGTGAGATTGCTGCTTGTCGTTCTCAAATTATTGAACAGGAAGCCAAACTCTTCAAGCCCATTATCGGTTGTGAAATGTATGTGGCTCATCGTTCATTGGAATTGAAAGAAGGAAAGCCCGATCAGGGTGGATATCATTTGATAGTATTGGCAAAAAACGAGAAGGGATATCATAACTTGATTAAACTGGTATCTCATTCTTGGACGAAGGGTTTTTATATGCGCCCTCGTACTGATCGCAAGGAATTGGAAAAGTATCATGAGGGACTGATAGTCAGTTCCGCTTGTTTGGGTGGCGAAGTTCCGCGAAATATTACAACTGGTCATTATGAGGAGGCCGAAGCTGCTATCTGTTGGTTTAAGAATCTTTTCGGTGATGATTACTATTTGGAGCTTCAGCGTCATAGGGCAACTGTGCCACGGGCTAATCATGAAACTTATCCTTTGCAGGTTAATGTCAATAACTATATTATTGAGTATGCGAAGAAATATAATGTCAAGCTCATTTGTACTAATGATGTTCATTTTGTCAATGAAGATAATGCTGAGGCTCATGATCGTTTGATTTGCTTGAGTACAGGCAAAGATTTGGATGATCCTAAGCGCATGCTTTATTCTAAGCAAGAATGGATGAAGACTCGCGAAGAAATGAACGAGATATTTGCAGATGTGCCCGAGGCATTAAGTAATACCGTTGAAGTATTAAATAAAGTGGAATATTATTCCATTGATCATCCCCCCATTATGCCTACGTTTTCCATACCTGTTGATTTTGCAACAGAAGATGAATACAGGAAGAAATATACCGAAAAAGACTTGTATGATGAGTTTACGCAGGATGAAAGCGGTCATGTCGTAATGAGTAAGGAAGAAGGTGATGCTAAAGTCAAGAAGCTTGGCGGTTATGAAAAACTTTATCGTACCAAGTTGGAGGCCGATTATTTGAGCAAGTTGGCTTTCGACGGTGCCAAAAAAGTTTATGGAGATCCGTTGAGTAAAGATCTTACAGATCGGTTGATTTTTGAGCTTCATGTTATGAAGACTATGGGTTTTCCCGGCTACTTCCTTATAGTACAAGATTTCATCAATTCCGCCCGCAAAGAACTCGGCGTCTCTGTTGGCCCGGGGCGTGGCTCTGCAGCAGGTTCTGCCGTAGCTTATTGTTTGGGCATAACTAAAATTGACCCGATTCAGTATGATTTATTGTTTGAGCGCTTTCTGAATCCGGATCGTATCTCTTTGCCTGATATTGATGTGGACTTTGATGATGACGGTCGTGGCGAAGTGCTTCGTTGGGTAACAAATAAATACGGACAAGAAAAGGTTGCCCATATTATCACATACGGTACCATGGCTGCAAAAATGGTTATCAAGGATGTGGCCCGTGTAGAAAAATTGCCACTTTCCGAATCTGATCGGCTTGCTAAATTAGTGCCTGATCGTATTCCCGGCAAGAAAAAGGTTACTTTGCGGGATGCCATAGAATTTGTTCCTGAGTTGAAAGCTGCCTTAAATTCTCCCGACCCATTGGTGAGTGATACCTTGAAGTATGCTCAAATGCTCGAGGGTAATGTTCGCGGAACGGGTGTGCATGCTTGTGGTACGATTATATGCAGGGATGACATTACCGACTGGGTGCCGGTTAGTACTGCCGAGGATAAGGAAACAGGCGAAAAGATGCTCGTTACTCAATATGAGGGTTCGGTGATTGAAGATACAGGCCTCATAAAGATGGACTTTTTGGGATTGAAGACTTTGTCTATTATTAAGGAAGCCGTTGAGAATATTCATCAGAGCAAGGGCATTGATTTGGATATTGATCAGATATCCATGAGTGATCCGACAACTTATAAGCTTTATTGTGAAGGTCGTACCATTGGTACTTTCCAGTTTGAATCCGCCGGAATGCAAAAATACTTGCGCGAACTTCAGCCTTCTACTTTCGAAGACTTGATAGCCATGAATGCACTTTATCGTCCGGGTCCAATGGATTACATTCCTGATTTTATCGATCGTAAACTCGGTCGAAAGCCAATAGTCTATGATATTCCCGTTATGGAAAAATATCTTAAGGATACCTATGGCATTACAGTCTATCAGGAACAGGTCATGCTTCTTTCCCGCTTGTTGGCTGGATTTACTCGGGGTGAATCAGATACCCTACGTAAGGCAATGGGGAAGAAGTTGAAAGAAAAATTGGATCATCTGAAACCGAAATTCATAGAAGGCGGTAAGAAGAATGGTCATGATCCTAAGGTACTTGAAAAAATCTGGACTGATTGGGAAAAGTTTGCCTCCTATGCTTTTAATAAGTCTCATGCTACTTGTTATTCTTGGGTTGCTTATCAAACAGCCTATCTCAAAGCTAATTATCCTCCGGAATATATGGCTGCTGTAATGAGCCGAAGTTTGTCGAATATTACCGATATAACTAAATTGATGGATGAGTGTAAATCCATGGGCATACAAACTCTTGGACCTGATGTGAACGAAAGTAATTTGAAGTTCACCGTCAATCATGAAGGAAACATTCGTTTCGGGCTTGGTGCAGTGAAAGGTGTTGGTGAGGCTGCTGTAACAAGTATTGTTGATGAACGTAATGCTAACGGTCCATATAAAGGGATTTTTGATTTCGTAGAACGCGTTAATCTCAATGCATGCAACAAGAAGAATATAGAGTGTCTGGCTCTTTCAGGAGGATTTGATAGTTTTCCTGAAATGAGTCGTGAACAGTATTTTACTGTTAATAACAAAAGTGAATCATTTATTGAAATACTAGTACGTTTTGGTAATCGTTACCAAGCCGACAAGGCTGAGGCTACCAATTCCTTGTTTGGAGGTGCAAATATCGTAGATATAATGACACCGGAAATACCACAGGAATATGAGCATTGGAATCAGTTAGAACGTCTTAATAAGGAACGTGATCTTATCGGTATCTATCTTTCTGCGCATCCTCTTGATCAGTTTTCTATTATTCTTGAAAATGTTTGTAATACCCGAATGAAAGAAATGGAGAACAAAGAAGTATTGCAGGGACGTGAAATAACGATGGGTGGTATGGTGTCTAATCTGCGGCAAGGAGTCACCAAAAACGGTAATCCTTATGGTATTGTTAAGATTGAAGACTATTCTGGAGCGGCGGAATTTCCTTTCTTTGGCAGCGATTGGGTGACTTATAAAGGTTATTTGGATACCGGTACTTTTTTGTTTATCAAAGCTCGTTGTCAGCCAAAGAAGTGGAAACCTGAAGAGCTTGAAATAAAGATAACTTCTATTGATTTGTTGCCTGATGTGAAAGACAAACTTATAGATAAAATTACTATTACGGTATCTTTGGATCATTTGGATGAGGATGTTGTAGCTAATATTTCTTCGTATGCAAAGGATTCACCCGGCCAGACCAATTTGTTTTTTCGCGTTTATGACCAGGAAGCCAATATGTCAGTCGATTTGAAATCCCCTTCCATAAAACTTTCTGTAGGGAAAAAAATATTATCTTATATAAATGATACTCCAGGTCTTGCATATCAAATAAATTAATTATATTTGTATATTAAAATAATTTATTAAACATAAAAAAATCATGGCATTAGAAATTACAGATATTAATTATAAGGCTTATCTTGAAGGTGATAAACCTGTTGTGCTCGATTTTTGGGCACCTTGGTGTGGTCCATGTCGCGTGGTATCACCAATTATCGATAAATTGGCTGAGAAGTATGAAGGTAAGATCATTATTGGTAAATGCAATGTAGATGAAAATAATGATTTACCCGTAAAATATGGTGTGCGAAATATTCCGACAGTAGTATTCTTAAAAGGTGGTGTTGTTGTTGACAAACAAGTTGGCTCGGCTGCACAGTCCGTATTTGAGGATAAAATGAATAAGCTTTTGTAAAGATAATATTTACCCTTAAAATTAAAGTTATGGGATTGGAAGATGATTTTTCTCAAGAAGATATTGATGATGAAAAAACTGTTGAATTCATCAAAAACTACTTGCCTCAGGAATTAAAAGATAAATTTACTGACGATGAATTGTACTATTTTATTGATGTGATTAACGATTATTACACCGATAGTGGAGTACTTGATCAGCAACCCGATGCCGAAGGCTATGTAACGGTTGATTTGGAAGCTGTTGCCGATTTTATTGTCAAAGAAGCTAAGAAGGATAAAATTGGGAATTTTGAACCTGAAGATATTTTGTTTGTTGTTCAAGGTGAGATGGAGTACGGAAATTCTATAGACCAGGTTGATTGACTTTAATAAAGAGAACAATTAGTTCTTATCAATCTCACTGTCTATGAACAAAAAAATGAATGGGTGCCTGGATGATTAAGTCTTCCAAGCATCTTTTTGCTTTTTTATATTTAAGTCATCTCCCGAAGATGTATTTTTTTATCTATATTTGTGTTTTTAAAAAAAAGAGTTTATGGAAACAGAAAAAAAAGTTCAAAGATCAAAGATTGAATTTTATGTATCGCGTTCGTTTGGGGCGAAAGTGGATGCTTCTTTTAAATTTATTAAAGAGAATTGGAAAGTCTTGTTAAAGTTTACCGCATATCTGATGTTACCCATTTGCTTGATACAGGCATGGTGCTTAAATGGGCTGATAGGGAATTTGTTAGGCATAAGAGCGTTGAAAAATATTGACGACATGGCTGTTGTGCAAGGATTCGGCATCTCTTTAATTTTACGTTATGTCTTATTTATGCTTGTTATTATTGTAGGTTCTCTTTTGTTGGTTTCCATGATTTTTGCTCTGATAAAAACATATAATGAGCGTGATGAACGGTTAGTTGGTCTCAGGCTGAAAGATATCAAAATATTGTTGTTTCATAATTTAAAGCGGATGGTCATTTTGATGATTTTTTCTATTATTTTGGTTGCATTGGCAACTATTATTTTGGTGCTATTAATGAAACTTTCCTTGTTTACACTTATATTGACGTTACCTGTATTTGTGGCCTTTTCATTGCCATTGGTAATGCTGGTGCCTATTTATCTTATGGAGGACATTTCTATTTTCGCGGCTTTTAAAAGAACCTATAAATTGGGCTTTGCTACATGGGGAGGTTTGTTTTTAATGCTTCTTCTTATGAGTATTGTGGCCAATGTTTTGCAAGGCGTTGCTACGACTCCTTGGTACGTAGCCACAGCTGTGAAGTATTTTTTTATGATTAGTGATACTGGAAGTTCTACTTCGGTTTCGATGGGGTATAACCTGTTTCTCTATTTCCTGGGCCTTATTCAGGCGTTTTGTACCTATTTGTCTATGTTCTTTGTTTATATAGGGTTGGCTTATCAATACAGCCATGCTTCTATGTTAGTGAATAATAAAAAAGAAGAGGTACCAAACAGATTATGAAATTATTAAGAAAATTTATAGAGTGAGTAGAAAATGTCTTTTTATCTTTTCAAATGAATAAAAAGAATCAATGAAAATATTAGTAACAGGGGCTGCAGGTTTTATCGGTTCAAAGTTGGCTTACGATCTTGCCAAAAGAGGTGATGAGGTGGTCGGTATAGATAATATCAACGATTATTACGACAGTAATTTGAAATATGGCCGGCTGATGGAGTGTGGTATCTTTTCTCAAAGTAATCTATTTCAGAGTGGCCATTTCGTTAAAAGCACTGTCTTTTCGAATTATCGTTTTTTACGGATGGATCTAGAAGATTTGGGTGCTATGCAACTCTTGTTTGGTACCGAAAGGTTTGATAAAGTGGTAAATCTTGCTGCGCAAGCTGGAGTTCGTTATTCCATCAGTCATCCTTATAGTTATATGCAGAGTAATATTCAAGGTTTTATGAATGTGCTTGAGTGTTGCCGGTATAATAACATTAAACATCTCATTTATGCTTCTTCCAGTTCTATTTACGGATTAAATACCAAAGTGCCTTTTAATGAAGAAGACAAGGTAGACTCGCCTATAAGTCTTTATGCAGTCAGCAAAAAATCGAATGAACTGATGGCTCATGCCTATAGTAAACTCTATGGTATGTCTTGTACAGGATTACGCTATTTTACGGTTTATGGTCCATGGGGGCGTCCGGATATGGCGCCTATGCTTTTTGCCCGTGCTATCAGCATCGGTAAACCTATTAAAGTCTTTAACCATGGAGATATGTCGCGTGATTTTACCTACATAGATGATGTTATAGAGGGTACGATACGGGTGATAGACCAGTTGCCTGTGCCGGAACGTTGTGCACATGAAGTGCCCTCTGTTATTTATAATATCGGTTGTTCACATCCAGTGAAGTTAATGGATTTTATTCATGAGATTGAGTTGGCTATTGGCAAAACGGCCCAGAAGATATTTTTGCCTATGCAACCCGGTGATGTGTATAAGACGTATGCTGATACGTCGAAATTAGAAAAGGAAGTGGGTTACAAGCCGCATATATCTTTGCATGATGGTATTGTAGAATTTATGAAATGGTATCAATCGGACAAGAATCCGTTGATCTAATAATAAAAAACACGTTTTATTACCATGGAAACAGATTCATGGTAGTGTAACGTAGTTTTTTATGCGACAGCTTTTTTGGTGGCAAAGAAAAAGAAAGTAGCCATAAAGATAAGAATGATGCCAAGTATGCCGTAGAATATCCTGGCCCGCTTTCGATTCGTATTACGAAGCAGTGATTTTGCATTGCGTGATGAGAAAAACCATTCCCAGTTGGAAATAGCCGCCAGTAGTGATATGAAACCCGAAAGGGCAAAAATCCCTTGTACGATATAATGTTGTATCATCTCTTGATAGTAATCATAATTCTAGTGTGATGATGCGGCTTCCGTCGGCTTGTTCTTCTATTTTTACTTTTTTTGCATCTTCAGGTAGAAGTTCTTCTACTAGTTCGGGCCATTCAATAAGGCAGAGGGCACCGCTGTAAAAATAATCTTCATATCCCATATCGTAGACTTCGCTTAATTTTTTGATGCGGTAGAAGTCAAAATGATAAATCAGTTCGGCAGTTTTCTCGGAACGATATTCATTGACGATAGCAAACGTTGGTGATGTGATCATGTCTGTTACTCCCAACTCTTCACATAAGGCCTTGATGAAAGTCGTTTTTCCTGCACCCATTTTTCCGTAAAAAGCAAAGACGGCGTTATTATTCATAGCCTTGATAAATTCACGAGCCGCTTCGTGAATATCATTTAATGATTGAATTTTAATTTCCATAATAATGATATTTTATGACTTTATTTTCCTAAAAACATAAATTTTCCACAACTTGCATATAGCATAAATAAGTATGGAGACGAAAATAATGGAAGCTCCAGATGGTACTTCCCAACGGTAAGACAGAAATAGTCCACCCAGACAAGAGATGAATCCAATGCCGATGGATAGCCATATCATTGTTTTGAAATGGTAGGTGAACAAGTTGGCTGTTATCTGTGGTATGGTCAGTAGTGAGATGGCGAGCATAACCCCAACCATTCGAAG
>Ga0172378_10005681_pt1 | contig 11651 bp, 8 predicted proteins | sample GrowelOW332metaG_FD_119755 | JGI IMG/M metagenome (GOLD analysis project Ga0172378, IMG submission 119755) | Groundwater microbial communities from an aquifer near a municipal landfill in Southern Ontario, Canada - Pumphouse #3_1 metaG | ecosystem: Environmental > Aquatic > Deep subsurface >... | reverse complement strand
CTTTATAGGAAGCTAACAAAGAGGAGAATTCATTATTGTAGCCGTGCATTAACCCCACAGCAAACGTATCACGAACTGAGTCCTTAATTTGAAAACTACGATTGTATTTATCCTTCCAAAGACTGTTCCAATCATACATATCAACCTTGACTTCGTTTTCTTTATTTGCGATGCCTTCTTCACTAGCACTATCTTCGCCATTGAGAAAGAAAGATGGGTTGTAGATAAGACCTAAAGTGCCCCACATATACCCCCGAGCGTAATCCGCAACGGGATATTCACTGCCATCAATAGTTAACTTAATCTTTTGAAACTGGTCCTTTAAATACGAGGAACAATAATCCTCATAGTTATCGTCCCAACCTTTTGTTCCATGAACATAAAGATTCTCTCGTTCAACGCCAGAAAAAAACGGGGTAAGCAATCCCATTGCGGCCATCTTTTGAATCATGTAGTCACTAGGACAGATGAGGTCATAGTTGCTCGCTCCAGTTTGCAACTGGCTAAGCATTGTTTCGTTAGTATCGTAAGTATTATAGACAACTTTGATGTCGACACCGTCGGTTTCCTTAACATACTTTTCAAACATATCAGTAAGTTTGGGGTCTTCAGAAATGTAATCTTCACAGTTGTAAACGCGAAGAACCATTCCAGTATCAGAAGACCCTCCTTGGCAACCAAAAAGAGACAAAGCGGAAAGAAGCAAAGAAGAAAGCATTATAGTCTTAGCAATCGTTTTCATCGGTCTTGCCTCCCTTTCCTTAACTTGGCTTTTTTACCTTTTCTACCATTAGAAATCGTCACTGAAACAACAATAATAAGAACAATAAGGAAGATTATTGTAGTTAAGGCTCTCATCTCCGGAGGAATAGGTCCTTTCTTAATTTTGGCTTGAACCAAAGTAGAAAGAGTTTCAATTTGATTAGAACCTGATAAGAGACCAGAACCTCGAGTAAAGGCCGTAACAATAAAGTCATCAAGAGATAAGGTTATTGAAAGAAGGAAGCCGCTGGCTACACCTGGAAGAATCTCAGGAATAATGACCGTTCTAAGGGCCCGATTTGGAGGGCATCCAAGATCTAAAGCTGCTTCATAAAGAGAAGGATCCATCTGCTCTAACTTTGGTTTAACAGAAAGATAAACAAAAGGAAGAGATAAAACAATGTGGCCCGCTAGTAAGGTCCAAAAGGAGAATATTGAATTCCTAAAAATATAAGAACCCATAAAGACGAACATAACCGTTAAAGACAAAGCAATAACAATTTCTGGATTAACAACCGGAATCTGGGTAACAAATTCTAAGGATTTCTTTGCTCTCTTTTTAGAGTAGAAAACTCCGATAGCACCTAAAGTTCCTAAGACTACTGATATAGCAGAAGAAACAAAAGCAATAATTAACGTATTTCCTAATGCCGTCATAATCTCTTGGCTCTTAAAGAGGTCGGCATATAGGTCAAAAGAGAAGCCAGTCCATGTTCCTAAGTTAGTAGCTTTTGTAAAAGAAAAGGCGATAAGAGTAAGAATCGGTAAATACATTAAGAAGAGAATGAGCCAGACATAAGTTTGAGCAAGAATCTTCTTAATAAGGTTCTTCTTGTTTACCATAAGCCCCCTCCTCTCGCGGCTGTGCCGTCTTTAGATCCGTTTTTAGTTACAAGCATGGTAATGCCGATGATTGCAAGCATAACAACTGCCATAAAAGAACCTTCGTTCCATAACGAATTCGAAAAATTGAAGTAGATAGAGTTACCAAATAAGGTAATCTTGCCTTCGCTTAATGTATCGCTAATGACATAACTACTCATCGTAGGCATAAAAACCATTTCACTCGCGGAAATTATGCCGGGAAGTGATTGAGGTAAAATAGATTTAGTAAACACTTGGAAACCATTCGCCCCAAGATCACCCGCTGCTTCAATTTGAGACTTATCTAGTTTGAGCATCGTGGTATATAGAGGAAGAATTGTAAACGGTAAGTAGTTATAGACCATACCGATTAATGTAGCGGGCCAAGGATGATTTCCTCCATCGATACCAAGCCAGGAAAGAAGGTCTCGAGTAGCCCCAGTTCGTAAAACAAAGTTAATCCACATTGGCATAACAAAAAGCATGACCATAACACCGTTTTTGTTAAGTTTCTTATTAGATAATATGTAGGCAATAGGATACCCAATTAAGAGACAAATGATAGTGTTTTGGACTCCAATAAAAAGGGAAGTAAAGAGAACACTCCATTTGCTGGCTGACGTAAAGAAATCTTTGGCGGCATCAAAGCTTGGACGTCCATTAGAATCCGTAAAGGCGTAAAAGAAGATTAGGAGGATCGGAACGATAACGAAAAGAACGAGGAATACGGCGTAAGGAATTGCTAAGTACTTCCGCTTTAAGGCAAAGAACCGTTCGCCTTTACGAGTTCTTTGCTTCTTGCTTTCGAGTACTTCGTTACTCTTCGATGACATATTCTTCTAGGTCTTTCTTTAACCGAAGCTTAATTTTGGTGGCAGGAATCTCGATACTTACAGTATCTTGTTCATTCCATTCATAAGGTGAATCAACGACGAAGTCTTCTTCATCATCAGTTCTAACAATGTACTGATAATGGTCTCCCAAGTAAACGACACTGATAACGACACCTTGGCTATGGCCAAGAGAAAGATCGTCGCTCATTTGGATGGAAGTAAAATCAACTTCCGCCACCACTTCAGCGTCATTGAAATCATAATGCTTGTTGCTCTTTGGGTCGAATAGATGGCCATTTTCTTCTAAAACAGAGCCCTTAATAAGTTTAGTGATATCAGCAGGGAATGGATCTTCTCCGATAACAACTTCATTATTGTTATTAATCCAGGCATCAGTATATTCATTCTCTGTTAAGTCTTTATGCATGATTTGGATGTTTTCTTTCACAACATGAATAGAGACTTTTTGTCCCACTGGATGGTCCCTAGTATCGCGGCAAAGAACTTCATTCTTTCCGACATGAACCACAAACTCGTAATGAACACCCTTAAAGATCTTGCTTGTGATAACACCGTTAACAGTGCCTTTATCCGGATTACCTAAAATAACGTCTTCCGGACGAACAACAATGTCGACTTTCTCATTCTTTGGGAAGTCATCAATGCAGTTCCAAACACCGCCAATGAAACGGACTTTCTTCTTATCGACCATTGTTCCGTTATAAATGTTAGATTCTCCGATAAAGTCAGCAACGTAAGCGCTAACTGGTTCGTTATAGATATCTTCAGGAGTCCCGACTTGTTGAATTGTTCCATCCTTCATAACGACGATAGAATCCGACATTGTGAGAGCCTCTTCTTGATCATGAGTGACATAAATAAAGGTAATGCCTAACTTTTGGTGCATTTCCTTTAACTCTAATTGCATATCTTTTCTCATCTTGTGATCAAGAGCACTTAAAGGTTCATCTAAAAGAAGAACTTTTGGTTCGTTAACAAGGGCGCGAGCAATCGCAACTCTTTGTTGTTGACCACCAGATAGAGTAGAAATATCTCTTTCTTCCATCTCTTCCATGTCAACAATCGCTAAAGCTTTAGCTACTTTAGAATCAATAGTCTTGTCGTCGAGATGAACCATTTTGATTTTCTTCTCGCCGTTTTTCTTAATAACTGTCTTAGGAACTTTCTTTAACTTAAGTCCAAAAGCCACATTATCGTAAACATCTAGATGTGGAAATAAAGCGTAACGTTGGAAGACGGTATTAACCGGCCGTTTATAAGGAGGAAGGTTAGTAATATCTTCTCCATTAAGTAAAATTTTTCCTTTAGAAGGCAATTCAAATCCGGCAATCATTCTTAAGGTTGTTGTCTTACCACAACCAGAAGGACCGAGGATTGTTACAAACTCGCCTTTCTTAATTTCCAAATTAAAATTATCGACAACAGTCGTCCCATCGAATTCTTTGCAGACTCCCTGCAATGAAATGATCGTTTTGGTTACGTCCATTTGCCATACCTCCAGGTAAAAACCAAAGACACAGAAACGAATGCAACTTTCCATTCAAATGAATTGGAAACTTGACGCCGTAAAATATGAGGTATATTTGTTCGAAAATCAACTAAAAATTTTTCTTTGTTTTCTTTCGATAAGGCCTAATGTTTTCCAATATTTCGGAAAGGGGCGATTTCATCAACATTTTTGGACACACTAAGGTTGAAAATTTCTATAAAAACAATTAGTATTTCTTCATGAAAAAATCGTTACGTTTCTTATTACCTTTTGCCCTTTTATCTTCTGTCCTTCTTTCCTCTTGTGGCGGAGAGAAAATTGAGAAGGTTGATGTCCCCTATGGAAGGCTTTATGACACCTCCCTTTCGGGCTCAACTAAGTCTTTTGATATCATCACGCATTCCAAGTTAGCCTCCATGGTCGAGGAAAGTGATAGTTTCGTTCTTCTTGTCTACAATAAGTATTCTACTTGTACCTGCTGGCAAATCTTCAAACAAACTATTACGGCCTACATGAAGAATACCAATGCTCAAATCTTTACTATCAATTATTCTGAACTAAAGAATATTGTTTCCGAAGGTCAACCTTATGGTTTAGCTTACGATGAAACTGGAACAACAGAAACGATTGCTATTTTTGAAAACGGCTCACTTAAGACCCAGAGATCAAGAAGCGGCTTAGAAGATCCATGGGCCAACGACTTAGCAGTTTTCACTGAATGGATGGAAGGAAGGGTTTCTTTTACTAAATCACTTTACGTTAATAAAGCGCAACTCGACGCTCTTTATGCCGAAAAAAAGGCCTTCACAATTATGTTTTCCCGCGAGAGTTGCGGTGATTGCAGTTATGTTAACAACCATTTCCTTAAAGATTACAATTCCAAAAATAACGTTGAAGATTTTTACATTATTGATTGCGATTCGACTGATATTCGTCCACTTAAAGAGAACGGAGAACTCGATAGCGAAGCTTGGGCTTCTTTCAAAGACGAATACGGATTAAGCGTTACAAATAATCCTACCTTTGGTTACGACCAAGGCTTTGTTCCAACCTTCTTCCATATCAATCCAATTTCAGGATCCACTAAATCCGAAATGATCGATGATGGCGATGTTTATTTCAATGACACAGTTGAATTAGTTTCATCCGACCTCAAAATCACTTCTTCTTTCTTTACTGAAGAACGTCTTGCTAATCTTCAATTCTTAACAGATGCACCATCTGATCTAAAAACTGTATTACAAGGCATGGCCATCCCAAAAGAAAACGCCACCACCTACGATTTCGAAGGCAATAAGTATTATTTTTGGAACCATTCAAGTGCTGCCACTTATCATGACGCGTTATTGTCTATTTTCTTAGATACATATATAAAGACCACAGCAAAATAGTAGGCTAAGAATTACTTTCTAAGTATTCTCTCTATAAACCAATTTCTTTCATCTTGTCTTTTAAGGCTTGGCCACTTCCAATAATAGCGCTCTTTTCTTCTTGGCTATAATTCGGCCTTAAGATCTGTTCAATCCCACGTCCATTAACAACGCATGGTAAAGAAAGATAGACATCTTCAAGCATTCCACCGAATTCTTTTTCTAGATAGGCTGACACAGTAAGAACACTATTTTCATCATTAAGGATAGCCCCCACAATACGTTGAACAGCTAAAGCTACCGCATAGAAAGTAGCCCCTTTCTTTTCAATAATCCGATAGGCAGATTCTCTTACCCGTTTGTGAAGATCACGAAGTCTTGTCATATTCTTTCCTTCGCATTTGCCGCACTTAGCGCAGTAATCAATCAAGGAAAGACCGCCAACATAAGTTGCACTCCAAACAGCTACTTCGGAGTCGCCGTGTTCTCCTACAACAAAAGTATGGATACTGCGAGGATCAATTTTAGTATCTTCGCTAATCGCGACTTTTAGCCTCGAAGTATCAAGAACCGTTCCACTGCCGATAACTTGTTTAGAAGGGAGACCTAACCGCTTATAGACTAAGTAGGTCAAAATATCTACTGGGTTAGAGACAACAAGAACGATGGTATCTTTTTCTAGATACGGCTTAATCTCATCACAAATGCCAGTCATAATTCCCGCATTTTTCTTTAGAAGATCAAGTCTGGTTTCGCCTGGCTTTTGACCCGCCCCAGCGGTAATGACGATAATATGACTTCCTTTAATATCAGGATAATCACCAGAATGAACGTTTTTAGGAACGGAGACAAAACTCATTCCATCGGACATGTCTAAAGCATCGCCTTCGGCTTTGTCTTTGTTGACATCAACAATCACAATTTCATTGACAGCATGCCCTAACATCAACGTATAGGCACAAGTCGAACCAACGGCGCCGTCTCCAATAATTGCTACTTTTCGTCCTTCCATAATCTTGTCTCCTTTTCTTTAAAAAAGCCCATGCATAGCACGGGCTCCCTACTATTCGATGTCGTTTCCGTCTTCGTCAACAGGCACTAGCATTTCAAAAGGCGCCCCACATACTGGACAGCTACCATCGGGATTTGGAACCACGATAGCCCCACAGATTTTGCAACGATATTTCTGCACTTTTTCTTCAAGCATTTTATTGTCCTCCTAGACGAACCAATTATACTTTATTTCTTAATACCGGCGCTAGGAAAACGCTTACTCAACTGACTTTAAAGACTCAACCATCTTCACTTTGCCAGTCAATCTGGCTAAATAGAAATTAACGACAAGAGCAACTACGAAGGTCAGCAAGAAAGCGATGACATAAGTTAAAGGAGAAATATAGTAGAGATAATCGACTAATGAAACGATATTGACATACAAAACCAGGTGCATAAAGGGTGAACCTATAGCGAGCCCTAGGCCCACTCCTAAGGCCGTAAGTGACATCGTCTCCCATAGAAGAGACGAAGCAATTTCTTTTTTTCTAAACCCTAAAACTTTTAAGGTGGCAATATCTCTTATCCGTTCCCGGAAGTTAAGAAGAGCAAGGTTATAGAGAACGACAAGCGCTAAAAGAATAGCAAAGACTTTAACCGCATTTGTCATGATTAATACACCAGACATGATGTCATTGACTATCGCTCGCCTTTCAAGGCTAGTTGTAACTTCGGTAATATTAGATCCTAAGGATGAAAGAATCTTAGCCTTTATCTTCTCACTATTCACTCCATCTTCTAGATAGACAAAAGCCGATGAATACTCTATTTCTTCCGGGTGTTCAAAGAAGGAAGCATGAACAAAAACACCATTGACACTAAACCCATCAAAGATGGCGCCTATCACTCCTTGATTACGAGAAGAGGAAGATTCGAAATAGATGGAATCACCCACTTTAGCCCCAATTTCTCTTGCGACCTTACTAGACAAAGCAACTTTGTCTTTAGTGAATGAAACAGTGAAATGATTTTCATCAAACAAAATGCTGGAATAACTAGAAGAATGAGGGGAATCACCTTCGACTAAATAGATTTCAGAAGAGGAGCGATATACACCTTCGCTAGAACGAACTCCTTCAAATGAAGAAAAAGCACTTTGAACTTCACTAGCTTTCACCTTTGATGAAAAAGCAACTAAAAGTTGACTGTTATAGTACATTTCCATGTCGTTATCGATACCATGATTAATCGTATCTTCAATACCAAAACCACAAACTAATAAAGCGGTACAGCCTCCAACTCCTATGACAACCATGATGCTTTTAGCAAGGTTAGAACGGATGTTTCTAAAAGCCATCTTAAGGCTTAAAGCTTTGGTTCCAGGACGAGACTTCTTACCTGTTGGGATTAATGTCTTAATCTTAGGAGGAGCCGGCCGCATACTCTCACAGGGCTTTAAGCAAATGGTTTTTCTACAAACAATAAAAGTAACTAGCACTGAACAAAGAAGAAATACGGCAGCGGTTAACAAACCATAAAGAAGTGGAAAGACAAACCCTCTAGGCGGTAAAGTATAGAGAATATCGTACTTTTGTCCCATGATAAAAGGAATCAACAAAGGACCAATGATTTCCCCAATTAAGGTACCGATCCCTACGACGGCAGTCGTCATTCCAATATAGTGTCCGTAAATAGAAGAGTCCTTAACTCCAATAGCTTTTAGGGAACCAATAAGAGTTCTTTCCTTAATAATGATCTGGCTGGTCGTAGTAAGAATAATTAGTAAGGCCACAAAGAAGAAAACAAAAGGAAAGACAAAAGTCATTTGCCTAGCTTGATTAACGTCATTAGCCATCGTTGCAGTAAAAGGCATAGTTTCCCTGTCTGTTAACAAAAGTAAATTGTTCGCTTGTTTAGCGGAAAAGTGATTTTTTATTGGATCTGCTATGTCATTAACACCATTCCCATTAGTTACGATGACATATTGATTTGGTTTAGAGAAATTTTCTAAGAGTTCATCAATATTATTTTGAAACATAGAGATGGCATCCGGAGTAAAAGACTCAATGAGTAAGGAAGAAAAAGCACCCTTCATTTTAGATTCACTCATGAGAAACAGAGAGGAATTGTAACTTGCCTTAGTAACATTTTCGGGATGCTCCATTATCCCTGTTACCGTGCTTGAAACAATGATTTCTTTGGCTCTGAAAGGATTAGTTTTTCCTTCATTAAGTTGAGTATCTAAGTAACTTAAGATGTTTTCAGGAAGAGCAAAACCGGTAATTGAAGGATCAATTGAAATACTTGCTAACGATCCAACCCCTAACTTCACTGAAGAAGCAGGAGTCTCCACTGTTAAAGCGATATCAACCATAAAAAAGTTGTCTTCGTTTTGAGAAGGAGCACTATCAACAACTTTAGATGGTTTTGAAACAGTAGGAAGTTTCTTTGAAACCGCAGAATAAGTATTAAAGCCCTCAATTTTTGTTGGGAAATACAGACGTTCTTCAACGTCGGCATCAGGAAAAGTAGTCTTTAGAAAAGACATATCATCAGCATCATAAGTAGAAGTAGTAACCCAAATGTCCGCGAGATTCCCACTTTTATAAAGAGAATCCACTCGACCTTGAATACTACTAGCGTTAGAGAGGAGGCCAACAAATAACGTAACTGCAATCCCGCCCATGGCGATGATTGCTAAAAATTGTTTCCAATTCTTAACAATGTCTCTTTTAGCTTTCTTGAATAGCAAAGAATTAGTCGTTACCATCTAACTTCCTCAGGCGATATTGGGGTTTTATTCACTAAATCAGAAGAAATTGTTCCATCCTGAATTTTGATAACCCGATCAGCAACCTCGGCTATCTTTGAGTTATGTGTAACTAAAACAATCGTTTTCCCATATTTATTTCGTACTTCTTGTAAGAGGGAAATAATATTTCCGCCTGTCTTACTATCCAGAGCTCCGGTTGGTTCGTCACAAAGAAGGAGTTTAGGATTCTTAACAATAGCCCGAGCAATCGCCACTCTTTGTTGTTCCCCTCCAGACAGTTCACTAGGAAAATTGCTCATTCTTTTTTCTAAACCAACGGACTTTAAAACCTCAATAGAAGAAAGAGAACCTTCACAAACAGAAGCCGCTAATTGAACATTCTCTAACGCCGTTAAGTTCGGCATTAAGTTATAGAATTGAAAAACAAAACCGATATCTTTTCTCCGAAAATCACCAAGCTGTTTCTCGTTAAAAGCGGCGACGTTTTCTCCGCCTACTGAGTATTCGCCTGAAGTAGCAGAATCCATTCCGCCAAGAATATTAAGTAATGTACTTTTACCCGCTCCCGAGGCTCCAAGAATGACTACAAAAGAACCTTCTTCTAGGACAAAAGAAGCGTCCTTGAGGGCTTTCACCTCATTATCCAAATTCGGGTTATAGATTTTGCAAAGTTTGTTAACAATGATTGATGACATGCTCGTATTCTATGCGTGCGCGAGCATTCATTCAATTTTTACTTTCTTTTACCAAGGTCGGCCTCCGCCACCGCCGCCTCCGCCACCGCCTCCGCTACTGTTAGAACCGATGTGAGTATTGGTAGTTGAAGAAAAAGTTCCACTAACTAAAGTAGTTGATATTGAAAAATCTTCCACCTTAGATAAACCACAAACACTAGAGACAACTTCCTCTCCTGTATAGGAAGAAAGCGAATAAATACCATAACTATTGTTCGAATACTCCGCAAAACTCGCGTAAATAGTCGAAGAGGTCCTCTTTAGATGAACGATGTACTTATTAGTTCCTGCTAAAAACCCATAAGTGGAAGAAGCGCTTAATGTAGAGTGAGACGAAACTAGAATACTATTTTGAGTTCCTGAGGAATTAACTGACATTCCGCTAACTCCATATCCCACAAGAATACCACCGCTTTGCTTAAAGCTTCCGCTAAAACCATCCATTCCTCCTTCTGCAAAATCAATAGGACCATTGCCGGAACTAGAAGGAGCAGCTACAACTGTAATGCCACCAGAAACAACTATATTCCCATTACTATCAAGTCCATCTCCACTAGCGTAAACATAATGTTCACCGCCAGAAATACTAATTAAGCAAGGATCGGAAGTCGTACTACTTCCTCCTGCATTCCATCCGTCGTCCCCTGAACTCACGCTTGTTGTTCCTCCCGTTGCATAAATATGACGGGCAGCAAAGCCTTCACAGGAGGAAAGAACATTGATATTTCCACCAGAAATAACGAGATTAATTTCGGCAGAAATGCCCTGAGGATTGTAGGAATTACCTGAAGAATCACGAAGATTTGTCTTTCCTGTTGATAGAGTGAAATCTCCACCGGTTGCATAAACAGAACCCAGCGAAGAATGAATGCAGTCATTAAGAAGAGATGTAACTGTGAACTCTCCTCCAGCAAGGCAGAGATCAAGTTCAGCCTTAATCCCTTTGTCGGCGGAAGAAGTAATTTTTCCTTTACCGGAAATTATATAGAGGTTAGATTCACTATTAATCCCTTTACCAGCCGCAGTAATTTCATAGGCTCCACTCTTAAGACAAATACCAGCAAAAGAATCATTGTCTATATCCGGCGCCGTAATATCGGCATCCACTTCATCAACTCGGATAGCATCACCATCCGCCCCGGTTGAGATTATTTCAAAACTTCCTTGCTTCTCACTTCCACCTAATCTAATAGAATCATGAGCTTTGATACCTTTATTTGGTGCCGAAACAAAAAGGGAACCTCCGCTAGCTTCAATATGAGTATCGGAGGCAATTCCATTATTAAAAGTTGACTCCACTCTTAAGGAACCTGCCCCGACAATCTTTAACTTCTTATTAGAAAAGATTGCAGCCTTATCGTCGCTGTCGCTTGTGGCGTTTCGGTGATCAAATATTAGGTTTGCTGACTCTTCCGCCTTACTAATTTTAAGGTGAGCCGAATTCTTTGAAAATATCGGAGATAATCCTGTTCCTGAAGATGAAATACTGACGCCATTAAGAATCAATTCGACAGTATCATCATCATCACTAATAGCTTCGGCAGTAATGATAATTGAACCATTACTTAAGGTGCCATTAATTAGATAAGTTCCTAAAGAAGAAATGGTAATAATATCACCACTAATGCTGACTTTATCAGGAGAATTAGTACTAGAACCTCCGTCTAAGAGAGTAATAGATGAATCATAACTGCTTTCATTTACACTTCCGCTTTCAACTATCGAAGAAGCCGAGGAAAAATCGCTTACTTCCTCAGAAGTTGTTACTGAAGGAATGCCTGAACCAATAGATACTTCTATTGAGGAAGTTAG
>Ga0172378_10005680_pt1 | contig 11653 bp, 12 predicted proteins | sample GrowelOW332metaG_FD_119755 | JGI IMG/M metagenome (GOLD analysis project Ga0172378, IMG submission 119755) | Groundwater microbial communities from an aquifer near a municipal landfill in Southern Ontario, Canada - Pumphouse #3_1 metaG | ecosystem: Environmental > Aquatic > Deep subsurface >... | reverse complement strand
TCCAGATTTTAATAATGATGGAGTGATTGATGCCGACGATAAAATGAGTATTTCCGAAGCTGAGGAGTACCTTAAAGTCTATAACAAAGGAGAATATAACGATTGGTATGATACCCCCAAAAAACAGGACATAAAGTTAAGATAGAAAAGTATTATCTTTAAACAAAAAATTTTATGTCAACATCAAGAAGAAAATTCAGCAAAGAATTCAAAGCAAAAGTAGTTTTAGAGTCATTAAAAGAGCGTGAAACCATTGAAAGTTTAGCCAGGAAATATGAGTTGCAACCCACCCAAATTTCTTTATGGAAAGCGCAAGCGTTGAAGAATTTTGGCAGTTTATTTGCAACCGACACCCCCAATGATCAGGAAAAGGGAATAGAAACACAAATTTTGTATGCTCAAATCGGTCAATTGAAAGTGGAAAATGACTTTCTAAAAAAAAAGTTACAGTAAGAAGTGTTGAGGAACGAAAATGTATGATTGATCCTACGAGCCCTGTTTTAAGTATATCAGCTCAATGTGATTTACTTAGCGTGAATAGAAGTCGTTACTATTATGTGCCGGTTGGCGAATCGCAAGAGAATTTAGCTATTATGCGCCAATTGGATGAACAATACTTTCTAACGCCATTTTATGGGGCTTTACGTCTTACAGCCGTGTTGATAGTGTTAGGCTATAAAGTAAATGTAAAGCGGGTTCGCCGTTTGATGAAGCTTGTTGATTGGAAAACCATTTATCGGGAGCCACGTACCACAGTAAGCCAAAAAACGCATTATAAATATCCTTATCTTCTTCGGAATTTGGATATTGTCAGGTGCAACCAGGTTTGGGCAATGGACATTACGTATATTCCAATGAAAAAAGGATTTATGTATCTTGCAGCGATAATTGATTTGCATAGCAGGTATGTAGTTCACTGGTCTTTATCTAACTGTATGAGTGCCGAGTGGTGCACAGAAACATTAAAAACTGCGATAGAAAAACATGGAGTGCCTGAAATATTCAATACCGATCAGGGCAGTCAGTTTACAAGCGATGTATTTATTAACGAGTTGAAAAACAATGAAATAAAAATATCAATGGATGGAAAAGGCAGAGCACTTGACAATATTTATATTGAACGTTTATGGCGTAGCGTAAAATACGAAGACATTTATTTGAATGTGTACGAAAATGGATTAACTTTGTGGAAAGGTTTGGAAAAGTATTTTCAATTTTACAACCATGAAAGATTGCATCAATCATTGGATTATCAAACACCAAAACAAAGGTATCAATTGGCGGCCTAAAACGAGAATAACTTTTTTATGGCTTTTGTGGCCAAAAAGTTATTGCCCGTTTTGTCCGAATTAATTTGCAGCAAAAAAAATCATATCTTAACTGGCTGCTCAAATTGTCTTAATAATAGGGAGTATCATAAAGTATTCATTTTCAAGAAATAAGTAATGATAAAAAATAAACTGCCCGTTAGATTCACGGGGCAACATTTTACTATTGATAAAGTGCTGATTGCTGATGCAATTAAAATTGCTAAAATAAATGAAACCGATACTGTTCTCGACATTGGGGCAGGAAAAGGCTTTATAACTGTTCATTTAGTTCGTCAATGTATAAACCTGATTGCAATAGAAAATGATAAATCTCTATTGTGCATTTTAAAAAATAAGTTTGCCAACAATTACAATGTCAAGATTATTGATTGTGATTTTAGGGGTTACACTATACCAAAAAGAAATTTTAAAGTTGTGTCTAACATACCTTTCAGAATAACTTCTGATATTTTAAAATCCTTGATGTTTGATTGTGTTGAGCATTTTATGGGTGGTTCGTTGATAATGCAACTTGAACCTGCCGAAAAGTTATTTTCAGAAAAAGTATTCAACCCATATATTGTATTTTATCATACTTTTTTTGATTTAAAACTTATGTATGAAATATCTCAAGAAAGTTTTTTGCCACCACCAAAAGTCAAGTCAGCACTTTTAAGGATTGAAAGAAGAAAAATGCATATAGGTTATGAATTGAAAGGAAAATATCTGAAATTTATCACTTGCTTGTTACATAAACCCGATTTGCCAGTCAGAACAGTCTTGAAGACACTATTCAGAAAAAATCAAGTCAGAGGAATTAGTGAAAAGTACGGAATAAATCTTAATTGTCAAATTGTAAGTCTGTCTGCAAATCAGTGGAAATGTTGTTTTATGGAAATGTTGGATAAAGTTCCAGAAAAGTATCATCCCACATAATTGTTTGTTGACCCGGGGCGGTTGCATGCTTGTGCATAACGGTTTGGGCTATGGGCAGTGGCGGTTTGCGTGAGCCTTTCCTGTCAAACCGAGAAAACGCTCGGGCGGGCTACCGACTTTGCAAATTGCACTTCAACCCGCCATTGCCTATGAGCCAGTGTTAGCGGTAGTTTTTTATTTATTCAAATAGTAATTCCACGTTATTTTTGCAATGTCTGAAATAATCTTTTCATTAATTTCCGAAGTTTCTTTGGACTCTGCAACAAATACGCTTATAAAAATTAATTGTCCATTCGGTAAAGTAATTACCCCAACATCATTAGTGGCTGCTGCAATTCCATTATTTATTCCGGAAGTCCCTGTTTTATGAGCAACAATTGTATTCTTTGGTAATTGTCCTTTTAATCGGTTACTTCCTGTTGTTGTTTCTCTCATAATTTTCCAAATAAAATCATAACTTTTTTTAGAAAGTAATTGGTTCTTATTATTATAAGTATCTATTAACAGTTTGTTCATCGCTGTTGGGGTTGCCCAATTTTGATATTGGGTATTCCAATCCTTGTGCATTTGTTCTTCGTTTGCTTTGATTGAAATATCAGTGAAATGATTAGCATTCAAGAATTTTTGAACAGAATCAGTTCCTCCGATTAATTTTAGCAAAATATCACAACCAATATTGTCGCTCTCTGATACTGTATAATTTAGTATTTGTTCAATCGTCAAAGTTGTTCCATTAGGGAATTCCTCTTTAATCGGACTCCACGTTTTAGGCAAAAGGTCTTGAGGGGTAATCTCTATTTTTTGTTCAAAAGAAAGATTCCCTTTATCTATCTCAGACAAAACGGCTAAAGCAATCGGAAATTTCATAACGCTTTGCATCGGGAAATGGAAGTCGTTATTAATCTTCAAAGTATCCTTCTCATTGCTGTTGAATATTGCTACTCCTATTCTGGCATTTTTTGCCTTTAAAACATTCTCAATTTTCAAAGTTAAGTTGTCAGTTTGAGCATTTGAATACACAACTGTAAAAAATAAACTTAACAATACTAATAATATCCTTTTTACGATTTTCATATGTCTGTACTCCTATCTGGTTAAATTACCGCTAACACACAAATATACGCAAGTTTTTTGAAATTATCAAAATCTACCTCAAAGAATATATATAAGGCGATAAAAGTATATATAATAGCGTGTTGCTTAAAAATATTACTTACGCATTTTGTATTAATCACTTGCGTATTATATGTTATTATATCACCTTTGTGTAAATTAGATAACACAAAATACGCAATTTATGGATTTATCATTATATCAGTTCTCATTTGGGGAATATTACGAAAAAGAAGTCATTTGGATACGTTTTTATTACACTGTCGCCTTGAAAAATGCCCTAAAAAATCATTTTCCTTCTGCAAAATGGAGTCAAACTCATAAAGCGTGGTATTTACCTGATTTACCTGCTGTCAGAAAAGCATTACATCTTCCACCCAAAAAGGAGAAAATCACCAGTGCCATTTGTCCACAAAACCAAATTGCACTACAAAATTATATTAGTACACTCAACCTAAAAGCGTATAGCAAAAATACCATAAGGCTTTATGTAAACGAGTTTGAGCAATTATTGAAATTACTAAAAAACATACCTGTTGATACGCTAACACCTGAAAGACTCAAAGATTATTTTCTGTATTGTCTTGAACAACACAAAGCCAAAGAAGCCACAATGAATTCCAAAATAAATGCTATAAAATTCTATTTTGAACAAGTGCTACATCAGCCTAAAATGTTTTTTGATATTCCTCGTCCTAAAAAAGCACTCTTGCTTCCTAAAGTATTAAGCAAGAGTGAAGTAAGAAAATTGCTAAAAGCAACTACCAACCCCAAACATCTTTTGGTTTTACAATTATGCTATGGAATGGGGCTTCGTGTCAGCGAAATTGTAAATATCCGAATAGAAGATATTGATAGCGATAATATGCGAGTTCTTATCAGAGGAGCGAAAGGCAAAAAAGACCGATATGTAAATTTGCCAATATCTGTTTTAGAGCCTATGCGAGCGTATTACAAACTTTACCAACCCAAAGAGTGGCTTTTTGAGGGACAATACGGCGGACAGTATTCTGTTAGAAGTGCTCAGGCTGTATTCAAAAACGCAATGAAAAAGGCAAAAATCAATAAAACTATCGGTATTCATAGTTTACGCCATAGTTATGCCACCCACCTCATTGAAAGTGGTGCAGACATTCGTTTTATCAAAGAATTATTAGGTCATAATTCTATAAAAACCACCCAAGTTTATACCCACATTACCGATATTTCTAAATCTCAAATTAAAAGTCCGTTGGATAATTTGTAAAACTATATTTTTCCTTTGGAATAGCTAACTTTAGCCGGACATTGAGTTAAGTGTAAAAAGTATAACTTTACACAATGGAAAATAGAAATCTCTATAACTCTAAAAATTGGCTATAGAGATTTTTTTTGGAAAGAAAAGGGGTACTTGCTCGGGGGAATACAAAAGAACAGTCCCGACAGTTTTCTGTACGGGGCTGTTTAGGTTATTTGAATATTTTTGTTTTTGTCAACACTCCTGTGTCAGTGTAATATTTCCATTCGCCATATTCAAAAGTAAATTCACCGTCGGAGTCTTCGCTCCATAACAAAATTCCCTCTGATTCTTTTATACCATTTGGATGGTAAGTGATACAATAACATTGATATGGCAGAATACCCTGTACTCCTTTAATAGGAATTCTCTTGTTATTTTTCTTAAAATCTTTCTGAATCATTGATAAATGCCCAAAATCTCCGAAAAAATAACAAGTACCAATAATCGTATCGTTTTTATATTCACCAAAAAAATAAAGTTCACCATTTGTAATATTTAACACTCTATACAAACCATTTTTCTTTCCATTGTGGTAATATATTTCAGTCCGTTCATACTTATTTCTATTTTCTTTCCACAAACCCACCTTTTGCCCTTTTTCATTCAACTGATTTATTTTTTCAGCATATCCTTTTTGGGCAAACATATTGAAATGGAGGACTAGACCAATTATTGCTGCAAATAACAACTTTTTTTTCATAATCATTACTATTTATTAAAAGAATTGAAAAAACTGCGTCTTGTTCCGTTGAGAAAAAAGTTAAAAGCAGGCAAACGAGTTGCATTTACAGGAGCAGCTAAACTACGGGAGACTGTTACACTTACATTTTTTAAACTTTGAGTGGCAGTCGTAAAAGTCTCATAGAAGTAATACGCTCCATCTTCTATATAACCACCATCAACAAGGATGCGTTTCAAAGCATTGTTTTCGTAAATCATATTGCCTACATAGTCTGTTTGTTCTCTCATGGCACTACTCCAAACTTTATTAACTTGTAGTTTTGCTCCATCTGCACTATAAAGGTAGTGATTTTGTGCGTAACCTTTACTGTTATTTATAGTTAATCTTGCTGGGAGATTTAATGAATTGTAAGCGGTATTTAAGCTCTTTATCTAAAAAAGTAAGCTCATCTGCATAAGCATGCAAATAGTTCTCTCTCCTTATTCAATTTTCGTTTTTCTGCAAAAGTTAAAATGCCAAGAAACACACCTATATTTACCTCTTTTTTAACCACTTTTTTCGATTTTTCAAAATAGAGATAGTTTTCCATTCAAACGGTGCTGTATTTTATACAAAATACAGCACCGTTTTGTTACAAATATACCTGTTTATTGGGAGCAAAACCATCTATGTTTTGATCAAAATACTACCATTTATTTTTTGAATAACATATTCATTTTATTGTATAAATATATATTTTACTTTTGAGAAAAGATAAATAGTAGATAAAAAGAAAAGAGAAACTATTTCTTAGTAGGAGGAATAATCAGGTTTAAGAACACCCCTATAAGTGAGGCTAAACCGATGCCAGCCATTGAGAATCCGCCAACACTAAACTGTGCACCACCAATACCTATGGTAAGGATGAGGGAGGCAATAACGGTGTTACGGGTATCTTGAAAATCGACTTGGTTCTTTACTAAGTTGGTGATACCGGCACAGGCAATGGTGCCAAAAAGGAGCAACATGATACCTCCGAGTATACTGGAGGGGATAGACCTTAAAAAGGCACTGACCTTGCCTATCACAGAAAATAGGATACCAGCTACTGCGGCAATACGAATAACCTCCGGATTGGTCATCTTTGTGAGTGCCATAGCACCTGTCACCTCGCTATAGGTGGTTACGGGAGGTCCTCCTAAAAAGGCAGATACCAAACAAGCTAAACCATCGCCTAACATGGTTCGATGCAATCCTGGATCTTTAACAAAATCTTTTTGGGCTACTGTATTCACCACATAGATATCACCAACATGCTCTATCACTGGGGCTATGGCTACGGGCATCATATAAAGAACTGCTTTCCAAGATACAGATGGGGTAACAAAATGGGGTAAAGAGAACCATGCGGCTTGGTGTATCTCAGTAAAATCGAGTACGCCCATAAAGTAGGCCGTGATATAAGCCACTACAATACCGGCAAAAACAGGAACCAGTTTAAGCAATCCTTTGGCATAAATGGTGATTATCACAGCGGTAAATAAAGCGATCAGTGCTAATGGCCAATTCTCCTTTGCCATATTTACACCAGAAGAAGCAAGGGTTAACCCAATAAGGATAATAACAGGACCAATCACAACGGGAGGAAAAAGACGCTGAATAAATGCTACTCCCTGCCATTTGATGAGGGCACTCATCAAAAAATAGACCAAAGAGACTCCTAATAGGCCAAAAAGAGTACCAGGAAGTCCAAAATGTTTAGTGGCTTCAAGGATGGGTGCGATAAAAGCAAAACTACTACCTAAAAAGATAGGCACTTTACCTTTGGTTACCAAATGAAAAAGCAGTGTACCTACTCCGGCTGTAAAAAGGGCTATTGATGGGTCAAGCCCAACTAGAAGGGGTACAAGAACGGTAGCTCCAAAAGCTACAAATAGAAACTGAACGCCAATAATGGTTTTGCGAACAGAGGAGCGTAGGGTAGAATTCATACGTTAATTAAAAGTAGATTGTTCGTTGATTATTGGAATACAAAACTAGACATTTTACACCAATAAATCACCCTAACACTCGTTTTTTATGGCTGCTTCTTTTGTTCTACCCAAATAAGTTTTTTAATAGCATATCCTCTAGCCGTTGCTTTGTCTAAGAGATGCTGCTTTACCTGGTCCGAGAGTTGGGGTGTGCGACTTAATAGCCATAAATATTTATCATTGTCACCACCTATCAACGCATAGTTATATCCCTCTTCATCGAGTTCTAAGATATTGTAACTACCATAAAACCACAAGAAAAAAGAGACTTTCAATCTGCCTGGCTCTTCGGCATTGGGTTGTTTGGCCTTTCCTATTGCTTTTGTATAACGACCTTTTTTTACATTATAGCCACTATTGACAACGCGTATTTTACCGGTGGGCAACAGGGTGTATTCGGCCGTTACCTCGCGCATATGACGTTCAAAGGAGTGGTCAAAGCGGGCAATCTCATACCATTTGCCCATATAGCGAGGCAAATCTACTGTTTTAACGGTATGGGTGGACACCTGCGAAGCAGATCCACATCCCAAAAGAAGACAAGAAAGTAGTAATAAGGAGGATTTCATAAGCATCTATTTTTTATAATGTATAAGAGGCAAGAAAAGCAGCGGTTGTGGTATGACGAAAAGAAAAACCACTCTCTAATAAACGTGTAGGTCGCACACACTGACCGGTACAATAGACCTGCCCCACTTGACCCATCAACAAGCGAATGAGCACCTTTGGAACAGGCAAGAGCAGAAACCGTTTATGTTTTTTAGCGAGTTGCTGCATAAACGTACGTTGACAGATTGTCTCCGGAGCTACGAGATTGAAAATGCCGGAGAGCGTAGGGGTTTGGATTTCAAAATAGAGGGCACGGACCAAATCGTCTAATGAGATCCAAGAGAAAGCTTGATCACCCCGACCAATGGTAAGACCAAAGCCGAAGGGAAAGGTTTGCGACATCTGGGCTAAGGCGCCTCCTGAAGGGTCTAAAACTAACCCAAAACGATTAATCACCACACGGGTTTCGGAGGGGGTCTGCATTGCTTCTCGCTCCCAATTGACACACAAGGAGGAGAGAAAACCAGCACCACGGGCGTTTTTATACGCATCGTGACAACCTACCGAGGAGTAATAGCCTATGGCAGAAGTGGAAATAAAAAGTTTCGGTTTAACGGGCAATAGGCGGATGGCCTGTACTAATTTGCGAGTGACCTCTACTCTACTTCTTCTCAATTCGGCTTTATAGCTCTCGCTCCACCGTTTTTGAATAGGAGCTCCCGATAAATTGATAATCACCGCACAAGATTTTATCCGTTCGGCAATCTGCTTTATCTCTTTTTTCGCAAAAAGACCACGTTCCAACGGAATCACCTGTTCTCCTTTTTTCTGCAGATAAGTTGATAAACTTTTCCCTACAAAGCCTGTCGCTCCACTAATTGCTATCTTCATCTAGGTATCTCATTTTATGGTTAGTAATGCTAGATTCATCTAGGAGGAGTAAACACCACCTCCCCGAAAGATACATCTTTTTTTTATCCAATAATAAGGAATCGTTCTTTAAATTTAAAAAAACAGAAAACAGTACTATTTAAGCGGTAAGTAGAGCAATTAGGTAGTGCTTATACAGTAAGAATGGTATCCGGGAATAGGAGAAAAAATAAGGAATTCGCGCCAAACAAGAATTTTCTACAAGATTATTTCTATTTTTGTTGACTTACTATTAACTACATCTACCAAATAACTTACAGATGAAAAAAATTACAACCATGTTATCACTTCTAGCGTTACTCACCGTTTCTTGTAAACAAAAGGAGGAACTAACCCTAGTGGTGGGAACCTACACCGATCAAAGCACTAGTAATGGAATTTACACCTATCGGTTTAATCAAGAAACAGGAGAAGCTACAGCATTAGACAGTGCAACACTTGAGAATCCCTCCTTTCTCACTTTTGGAGCAAAAAGAGAAAATATCTATGCGGTTAGCGAAATGACAAGAGAAACGGCTAAACTCTCGGCCTACCAACTAGAGGCAGCAACAGGCAAACTACACCGCATTAATACGCAACCGATTGCTGGCGACCATCCATGTAATGTGCGGGCTATCGAGGGATTAGCTGTAACAGCTAATTACAGCAGTGGGAGTATTAGTACCTTCCCTCTAAAGGAAGATGGCTCTATCTTACCTGCTACAAACACACTCTCCTTTACCAAAACAGGAGCCGATAGTATCCGACAAGCTTCATCGCATCTACATTGCGCCATCTTTTCGCCACAACAGGATTTCTTATTGGCTACCGACCTTGGAGGCGATTGTATCTATAGCTATCAGGTGAAGCGAGAGGGAAACAGGGTGCAACTGGAAAAAGAATCACTACAAACCACGCAATTGCCAGCAGGTACCGGACCAAGACATCTGATTTTCTCTACCTCGGGAAAACGGGTTTACCTAATCAGTGAATTATCGGGAGAGGTTATGACTTTTCGCTACAAAAACGGTAGTCTACAGCTGATGCAAACGCTCGTTGCGGATAGCGTAGGTGCTAGAGGAAGTGGAGATATACATAGTAGCCCAGATAATAAGTTTCTCTATACGAGTCATCGCTTGCAAGCGGATGGACTTTCTATCTTTAAGATTAAGAAAGACGGAACACTAGAAAAAACAGGGTATCAACCTACTGGTAAACATCCACGCAATTTTACGATTACACCCAATGGGAAATTACTATTGGTGGCTTGTCGCGACGAGAATGCAATAGAGATTTATCGTCGTAATAAAAAAACGGGCGAGCTTACCCTACTTCCTACATCTATAAAACAGGGAAAACCGGTCTGCCTACAGTTTAAATAAAGAGCGTATGCGCGATTAAAAATAGAGAGGAATAGAACCTGTTATTATCTGTATTTTTTACAAAATAAAAGTGACATTCAACATTTTTGTAGCTATATTTAAGAGTTGCAATTTTTCAGTATATCTTATATATATACATAATTTACCCACAAAAAAGCTGATTTTAATATCAAAAAATCAATAAAATGGGGGAAATACTGTTTGTTTAAATATATATTAGTATATTTGCACACAATTAATTATTATTATTTTTAACTAAACGTAAAAATTATGAAGAATTTTACTCTTTTATTTTTAGCGCTTTTTATGAGCGTAAGTGTTGGTGCACAAAAAGCAACACAAGTAAAAAAAGCTAAAGCACAAACACCGGTTAGACAATCTCAGGTCTTAGGAACTGCGGGCGACTTGATCAATAATGTGAAAGGCATGCAAAAAATAACAGCTTCATTTACTCCTATTGATGAAAGCTTTGAAACAGAAGATAACGGTTGGACTATCACTGACGGTGCTGACTTAATGAGCTCTGGAGCTGGACTTACCGATACTCCTGCTGTAGACGGCGATGCATACCTTATATCCATGTACGATGGGGCAGCTTCTAGAAATGCATGGGCTATTTCTCCTAGTACTTATCTAGAAGCTGGCACAACTTACTACGTTTCTGTATATGCATATGTACCTGGATATGAGGGTGTAAACGACGAATTTGCTATTACGGTTGGACAAGGCGATACAGCCATCAAACAATCTACTATTTTGATAAACAAAAAAGGAGATAATGCTGAATCCATCCAAAGTTTTACACAATTTAAAGCTGAATTTACCCCAACAGAAAGCGGTCTTTATAACTTTGGAATAAACCATTGTACAGTTGCTAAAGATGTAAATGCAGTTGCTTTTGATCTATTCCAAGTACACGATGCACCTATTATCCCTACAGCAAAAATAGCTGAAATCGCTTATACGGGCGGTCTTTGCTCTTATGACACAGATCACGGTAATGATGTATTTTTAGCTGGTAGTACAAGTAACATTTACTTAAATGCAAGCACTTCAAATGTTACCTCATTTGCATGGATGGCTCCACTTGGTGTCAATATTGTTGGAGATGCTACTACTAGTGCATTAGTTGCTAACAATCTATTCGCTGGAAACAACACCTTTACATTATCTGTAGCTGGTGATAATGAAAGCAGTGATAATTCATCCATCACTATCGCATCAAAAGAATATGCAGCAGATGCAACTATGTTTGTATCGAATATATCTCCTGCTGAATCAGCTGTAATGGTAACCGCTTCAGCAGATGGTTTTTCTTATCTAGCTGGTCCTAATAGCTACTTTACACAAATTGCAGAATCATTCGAGATGCCTGCTAATGCAACTATCTCTATGAATGGTTTCGTTCATTCTGCCGTTTATGCAGGAGCTACTATTGGTACAGAACCATTAACTGTTAGCATTAAACAAGCTGTAGATGG
>Ga0172378_10005679_pt1 | contig 11653 bp, 8 predicted proteins | sample GrowelOW332metaG_FD_119755 | JGI IMG/M metagenome (GOLD analysis project Ga0172378, IMG submission 119755) | Groundwater microbial communities from an aquifer near a municipal landfill in Southern Ontario, Canada - Pumphouse #3_1 metaG | ecosystem: Environmental > Aquatic > Deep subsurface >... | reverse complement strand
TTCGTTATCGCCGGTGTATATAACCACTTCTATACCCATCCGGTGCAATTGTTCGACAGCTTCTTTGGAAGTGGGTTTCAATCGATCCGTAATGGTAATGAGACACAACACCTTCTCTTCATCTGCAAAAAGCGAAACGGTGCGGGCCGCATCCATCTCATCGGCAATGAGGCTGCGCAAATGTGTGGGAACAGGTACGTTTTTCGATAAAATAAAGGTTTCGTTGCCTACGTAATACTTCTTCCCGCAATAAAGCCCTTCGACCCCTTGTCCGCTTACATGCGTTATTTCCACCTCTTCGAGAAACGTGCAGTCATTCTGCAATTCGGCCACAATGGCTTCTGCCAGCGGATGCCCCGATTTGTATTCGATGCTGTACAGTACATTGCGCCACAAGGGCTCGACATCGGCAATCCATTTCATGGAAGCAACCACCGGTCTGCCTTCGGTAAGGGTTCCCGTTTTATCGAGCACCACAACATCGATATCTTTCGCCAATTCCAAACTCTCCGCATCCTTGATGAGGATACCCTCTTCGGCTCCTTTCCCGATAGCCACCATGACAGCGGTAGGCGTAGCAAGTCCAAGAGCACACGGACAGGCAATCACCAGTACTGTAACCATTGCCAAAAAGCCATGAACACTACCGTTTTCGCCACCAAAAACGAACCAAACAATAAAACTCGTCAGGGCAATACCGATCACCACAGGAACGAAAATTGCCGCAATCTTGTCCACCAGGGCCTGTACCGGTGCTTTACTTCCACGCGCTTCGTCCACCATTTTTATGATATGTGCCAACAAGGTATCTTTACCTACCTTTTGCGCCCGAAAATAAAAACTCCCCTTTCGATTCAGTGTGCCTGCAAATACCTTATCGCCGGGTTTCTTTTCCACGGGAATGGGTTCGCCGCTGATCATGCTTTCGTCAACAAACGAGGTACCTTTCGTTACTTCACCATCCACCGCTATCCGCTCGCCGGGCTTCACCAACACACTATCGCCCACGACAATATCCGAAACAGAAATTTCAACCGGCATATTATCCCTTATAACCGTTACCGTCGAAGGCTGCAAACCCATCAGTTTTTTAATGGCATCGGAAGTATTTTCTTTTGCTCTTTCTTCCAGCAATTTCCCGAGTGAGATGAAGGCGATGATTACGGCCGACGCCTCAAAATAGACATGGGCTTCAAGTCCCCTGTTTTCCCAGAACTGTGGAAAAAGCGTGTTGAAAACACTGAAAAAATACGAAATGCCGGTACTCAACGCCACCAGTGTATCCATGTTTGCCGAGCGATGTTTTGCCTGTTTCCATGCTCCAATGAAAAAACGCCGCCCAAAAACAAACAGCACCGGCGTAGCCAATACCCACATGATATAATTGGCATATGGCCAATGCATGAAAAACATGCCGACGATAACTATCGGTACCGATAAAACAAGTGCGCCAACAGTTTCCTTTTTGAGTTTGTGATAATTTTCCCTACGTATGCGTTTTACATTCTCGGCCGACAATTCATCTTCTTCAATCATCATATCGTAGCCGACTTCTTGTAAAGCCTGTCGCATTTTTTGAGGAGAAGTAATATCGGGAAGGTATTCAACTGTCCCTTTTTCGTTTCCGTAATTGACCGTAGCATTTAAAACGCCGGGTACAAAAGAGAGGATATTCCGAGTGGAAGAAGCGCAGGAGGCACATGTCATGTTTAGCACCGGATAGGAACGTTTCTCGGTATAAACCTCCCCACCGTTTTCACGGACAGCCGCCACGATGGCGCGAATAATATCGGCTTCGTCATCCGAAAATTCAGGGTCGATGTCGAAAACCATCATTGCCGTTTTTTTATCTATACTTATCGAAATAATTCCTTTAACAGCACGTAAAGTCGATTCGAATTGTTCCTCATCAACAGGATATTTTGACAACCTAATATTCATGAAACTTTCCTTTTCGTCTATTGTAGGAAAACAATTTGCAAGGAATTAAGTTCAACACGCAATGATTTGTAAAAAAGAATTTTATTGTTTTATGCCCTTATTCCTTTTCAATATTTAATTTTCTCATGAAAGTTCCTATCGTTATTCAGCAAATTGACGTACATTTGCATGAATTTAAAACTTATAAGAACATGATAACATTCATCATCTGTCTGGCAATTTTAATTTTGGGTTATGTTTTTTATTCAAAATTCATTGAACGAACATTTGGTGCAGACCCCGATAAACCCACTCCGGCCTACAAATTCAACGACAAGGTAGACTATATTCCCATGCCGTGGTGGCGTGTATTTCTCATTCAGTTTTTGAATATTGCAGGATTAGGTCCTATTTTCGGAGCAATCGCCGGTGCAATGTGGGGGCCGGTTGCATTTGTTTGGATTGTTTTTGGAACCATCTTTGGTGGTGCCGTGCACGATTATCTCTCCGGGATGTTGTCGCTCAGACATAATGGGTTGAGTATAACCGAAATCATCGGTATCTATTTGGGACTTACGGCCAAACAAGTGATGCGGTTGTTTACGATTGTCTTGATGATACTGGTAGGAGCCGTTTTTATTACAGGACCTGCAAACATTTTGGCCGGCTTGACTCCCGATTATGCAACCATGAATTTTTGGGTTGCGATCATTTTCATTTATTATATTCTGGCAACACTTCTTCCAATCGATAAAATAATCGGACGAATTTATCCGTTATTCGGCTTTGCATTGTTGTTCATGGCCGTAAGTTTAATATCGGCCCTTTTTATAAAAGGATACCAAATACCCGAACTGACAGCCGAAAACTGGCACAATTTCCACTACAACAGTGAACAATTCCCTGTTTTCCCGATGCTTTTTATTTCGATTGCTTGCGGGGCCATTTCCGGTTTTCATGCCACGCAATCGCCTTTAATGGCACGATGCATACAAAATGAAAAAGAAGGACGAAAGGTCTTTTATGGTGCAATGGTTGTTGAAGGGGTTGTTGCCCTGATATGGGCAGCTATCGGGATGAGTTTTTTCGGAGGAGTCGAAAAATTGAATGGAGTAATGGTTGCCCACGAGGGAAATGCAGCGTGGGCCGTCAACGAAATATCCAATTCGTTACTTGGCAAATTCGGAGGAATACTGGCTATTCTGGGTGTAGTTGCCGCTCCCATAACCTCGGGAGATACCGCGTTTCGCAGTGCACGTCTGATTGTTGCCGATGTTTTTAAAATAAAACAAGGTCCCATTGTAAACAGATTGGTAATAACCCTACCTATGTTTGCTGTTGGTTTTCTTTTAACCCAAATCAATTTCGATATTATTTGGAGGTATTTCGCATGGGCCAATCAAACACTTGCCACAGTGGTACTTTGGACAATAACAATATATTTGATTCTCAATAAAAAAAGATATTGGATTACCCTCCTTCCCGCCTTGTTTATGACCTATGTTGTTTCTTCCTATATTCTGCTTGCTCCGGAAGGATTTTCACTTCCTCAATCAATATCATACATTGGAGGAGCAGTTATTACGGTATGCTGCTTTATAGCTTTTCTGATTTATAGGCAAAAACTTTTTACAACCAATAAGTATATAAAGTGACAACAGACACCCATTTTTGTTACATTTTTGTTAAGTTATTAATTCTTATCATCAAAAAATATCGAGGTAAAAAACTATTTTATTACTTTTGCACTGTCAACTTTTTAAGTCAAGTAGTAACTTAACTTAAATTACTGCTTATAAGCACCTAGAAACAAGATGGATCTTATTTATCCGATTATTTTATTGGTTTTATTGGTTTTAGCAGTCCTCGATTTAACAGTAGGCGTAGCCAACGATGCTGTAAATTTCCTCAACTCAAGCGTAGGTTCAAAAGTCGCACCTTTATGGGTAATCCTTACCGTAGCATCTATCGGAGTAATCTTGGGAACGTTGTTTTCAAGCGGCATGATGGAGATAGCACGAAGCGGCGTTTTTCATCCCAATATGTTTTCTTTTCCAAAAATCATGATGCTTTTCTTGGCAGTCATGATTACCGATGTCATTTTGCTCGATATATTCAATACACTGGGACTGCCAACCTCTACCACAGTGTCGTTGGTTTTTGAACTATTGGGAGCGGCCGTTGCCGTTTCGCTATATATCATCTGGAAAAACAATGCCGGCAATTTGGCAGAATACATCAACTCAGGTAAAGCATTGGCCATCATTTCAGGTATATTGATATCGGTAGTCGTAGCCTTTGTTGCGGGTAGCATAATCATGTATTTCACGCGCTTGATTTTTTCCTTCAACTACCGAAAACCTTTTAAATACTTCGGTGCTTTATGGGGTGGATTTGCACTCACGGCAATCACTTATTTCATTGTTTTCAAAGGATTAAAAGGCAGCGCCATCGTATCGGAAGATTTCCTCCACTATGTCACGAACAACATGGGTAAAGCGTTGTTTTACGCTTTTGTCGGGTGGACACTTTTAATGGCTCTCCTTCAGCACCTTTTCAAGGTCGATATTCTTAAAGTGATCGTCCTGATGGGCACAATGGCATTGGCACTTGCTTTTGCAAGTAACGACTTGGTAAATTTCATTGGCGTGTTTATGGCCGGATTGAGTTCGTACCAAATCGCTTCACAAGTAGCCCTCGCGGGAGGCAATATTGAAACGTTGTATATGGACAAATTGAAAGAGCCTGTGGTGGCGGACTGGAGATACCTATTGGGTGCAGGCATCATCATGGTACTCGCCTTATGGTTCTCCAAAAAAGCAAGAACGGTAACGGAAACCGAAGTAAATCTAGCGCGCCAATACGATGGGGGACCGGAAAAGTTTTCGTCTTCACCTCTTTCTCGTTCTATCGTTCGTGCTGCGGTTGATGCCAATCGCGTGCTCAGAAACTACACCCCGATCAAAATAAGAAAAGCCATCAACAATCGCATGATGCCTTCAAAAGAAGAGACGAATTCCGCATCGTTCGATTTAATAAGGGCATCGGTAAACCTAACCATTGCCGCATTGCTCATCTCATTGGGGACTTCCTTAAAGCTGCCCCTTTCAACAACTTATGTTTCTTTTATGGTAGCAATGGGAACTTCGTTGGCCGACAGGGCTTGGGGGAGAGAAAGTGCCGTTTACCGCATCAACGGCGTTTTAACAGTGATTACAGGGTGGTTTTTTACGGCGCTTGTTGCTTTTACAATTGCCTTTATTATCGGTCTATTATTGATGTGGGGCGGGAAAATAGCCATTTTTGCATTGCTGGCATTTATCGTATTTATTTTTATCAAATCATCAGAAGCACACCGCAAAAGAAAAGAAAAAGAAAAAATCAACTCTTCCCTTCTTGAAGATGAAAAAGGCGTCATTAAAGCATGTACCTCGGAAGTGAGAAAAACAGTAAAAAAAATGTTGAGTATCTATCAACAAAATATATATGGGCTAACAAACGAAGATCGCCGTTTGCTGCGTAAAATCTCTCGGGAAGCCGATGATTTGTACATGAGGTATAAAAATAAACGAACTTACGAAGTGGTTCCTACAATAAAAGCCATTGGTGTAAATGAATTGGATATCGAACAAGAATATGTTCAAGTGGTGGACTATACTTATGAAATTGCCAAAGCACTAAAAACGATCACTTCGGAAAGTTATCGTTACATCGACAACAACCATAAGGGATTTAGCGACGATCAGGAAAAAGAACTGCACGAAATAAGCAAAATTGTAATCGAAATGTATGAGAAATTTATCGATATGATGAACCGTCATGATTATTCGTCATTTCATATGCTCATAAACTATCGGGAAAATATTCTTGAACAATGTGCCAAACTCACTAAAAAACAAATTAAACGCGTTAAGGCAAATGAATCCGGAACAAGGAGCAGCATTCTTTTCCTGAATATCTTGAATGAAACCAAAACCATTGTTTTGCAATCCACGAACCTAATGAAATCACAAAAAAACATGATTTTGACCAGCAAGAAAACAGCAAACATATTGCAAAACGTATAATATGTTACGCCAACGCATTCCCCTTGAAGAGGTCATAAAAAAAATCGCAAAAAATTAAACAACCGAGTTAAAACCCGCGCTGCCGCATTGCTTCAAAGGTAAGAATGGCAGTGGAGACAGACACATTGAGCGAATCGATTTTCCCTCTCATTGGGATTTTGATTCGCTTTTCTACATTTTGAAGCCAAAAATCCGAAAGTCCTTCGGCTTCGGTACCCATAACAATAGCCGATGGGTGTGTAAAATCCATATCTTGATAAAATTCGGCCGCCTGCAATTCGGCCGCATAAGAAGCAATCTCATTCTGCAGCAACCATTCCATCGCCTCCGACGACGCACAAACGGCAGTCTGCACGGTAAATAACGTACCTACGCTTGAACGAATGACATTGGGATTATACAAGTCGGTTTGTGGATCGCATACAATAACGGCATCTACTGCAGCAGCATCGGCTGTACGCAGAATTGCACCCAAATTACCCGGTTTTTCAACCGATTCCAGCACAATAACAAAGGGGTTATCGGATAATTTTATATCGCTCAATGCATGCGATTTTGGCTTTGCCACCGCAACAATTCCATCGGAATTCTCGCGATAAGCAATTTTCTCGAATACGGCAGGAGAAACGGTAAATATTTTATTGGATTCGATCGACTCCATTACATCAGGATATTTGCTCTTGGCAAATAGTTGTGCGCACACATAAACCGAATCCAAAACATATCCTCCGGTCAAGGCCAACGATAATTCACGGGCTCCTTCTATAACAAAAAGCCGTTGCTCTCTTCGTTCTTTACTTTTTGCCAGTTTGACAATATTCTTTATTGCCGCATTCTGAAGACTTGTAATTTTCATGGACAAAAACTCATCAATAACCTTCTTGCGTGTTTCATTACGTAATGCTTCCGGGGCGCATTACTCCGAATTCTTTTGCACTCATATTTTTGATCTCTACTTTCCATATTTTTACATTGTTCACTGCCGGCACAGAAAAAGTAAATGTTTTATTGGAATAATGACGCATAATGATATGTAATATCTTTTCTTTTTCGACAAAATCCTCTTCAAAAACCACTTCCCCTTCACATAAAGCGCTCCCCGCCCTCATTCTATAGCTACATGCAACATCAGGATGTTGCCAGATAAGCTCGGGGTCGGTACAAAATGCAATACATACCTTGGGATTCTTACAGAGTATGCGGATAGCTTTCCCTTCTTGTGCAGAATGAAGGTAAACGACCCCCTCATTGTATCCAAAAGTCATCGGTAATACATAAGGTGAACCCTTATCATCAACCATACCAACATAACAAAGTTTGGAGGAGTTAATGATTTTTTCTATATTTTCCTTTTCTTCTACTGAAAAGGTCTTCATATCTTGACGATTTCCAAGTGAAAAACAAATTTACACTATAATTCTTAATTTACATACAAACACAAATAAAATTTTGTTCCATGAAATAAAAAAGAAATTTATCAAAAGGTTTGAATTTAGTGTACAAAAAAAGGAAAAACCCCCAATAGATTCTTCCTTAATTACGTTTACAAAAAAAAAATTATTTATTTTACTTTATCGACAATTGCTTTAAACGCATCAGGATTATTCATTGCCAAATCGGCAAGAACTTTCCGATTGATTTCAACATTGTTTTGGTGTAGAGCACCCATCAAACGGGAATAAGACATTCCATTGGCACGGGCAGCGGCATTAATACGCTGTATCCACAAAGAACGAAAATTGCGTTTCTTGTTTTTACGGTCGCGATATGCATAAGTAAGACCTTTTTCCCATGTATTTTTTGCTACGGTCCATACATTTTTACGGGCGCCATAATAACCCTTGGTCAATTTCAATATTTTCTTTCTGCGATTGCGCGAAGCAACATGATTTACTGATCTTGGCATAATATTTACGTGTTTTGAATGTAAGCGTTTCCTGCTGTTACGGAACTCTTTTGAGCATACATTCGATTAATAAAAAACTAAACAACAAGGGTTTATTTTAACCCCAATAAAAATTTTATATTGTTTCTGTCAGCTTTATCGACAAGCGTAGTATGCGTCAATCTTCTTTTTTGTTTTTTGCTTTTTTTTGTCAGAATGTGACTTTTATACGCATGCTTTCTTTTAATCTTTCCTGTTCCGGTAAGGGCGAACCTTTTTTTGGCACCGGAGTTAGTTTTAAGTTTCGGCATTTCTTGTTATTCTTAATTATATAGTGATTAATAATTTTTTTCGGCTTGCAAAGATAATAAATTTTTTCGAGACCGTTGTTTTTTTGATCCCTTTTATTCTTAAATCCACTTACGATTTTTTATTTTGATGCAGAAGATCCTTTTTTGGGAGCTAAAATAATGGACATACGTTTTCCTTCCAATACCGGCAACTGCTCTACCTTCGCATAATCTTCAAGATCGTTGGCAAATCGCAATAACAACAATTCCCCTTGTTCCTTAAAAAGAATGGAGCGACCTTTGAAAAATACAAAAGCTTTCACTTTGGCACCTTCTTCGAGAAAGTTTTTAGCATGTTTAAGTTTAAAATTATAGTCGTGATCATCGGTTTGAGGTCCAAAACGTATTTCTTTTACAACAATCTTTGTCGACTTGGCTCTCTGCTCTTTTTGTCTCTTTTTCTGCTGATACAAAAATTTCTGATAATCAATAATACGACATACTGGCGGCTTGGCCGAAGGTGCAATTTCCACTAAATCCAAACCTCTATCCTCTGCCATATGCAAAGCCTCTTGTATAGGATATATTCCTTGTTCAACATTATCGCCCACTACACGAACTTCGGGCACACGAATTTGCTCGTTGACCCTGTATTGATTTTTTGAATCTCTGGGACTATTCTTCATTCAACTGATGTTAAAATTTTTCTTCTTTATTTTTATAGTTAATTCCTTATATTAGTTAAAAATTCAGTGCTATTCTATCTTCGTCATTTCTTCTACTTCACGTTTAACCTCCTCGGCAAAGGTAGTTAAATTTTTTGAACCTTTATCGCCCTCGCCTCGTTTTCTCACCGAAACCGCTTCATTTTGTGCTTCTTTCTCTCCCACAATCAATAAATATGGAATGCGTTTGAGTTCGTTATCCCGAATTTTTCTTCCGATTTTTTCATTACGATCGTCCACTTCGGTACGAATATCATATTTTTTCAGTGTTTTTGCAACTTTGTATGCATAACCGTTAAATTTTTCACTGATGGGCAATACCACGACTTGGGTAGGAGACAACCACAAAGGGAATCTTCCTGCAGTGTGTTCGATAAGTACGGCAACAAAACGTTCCATAGACCCGAACGGCGCTCGATGAATCATAACCGGTCGATGTCTGCGGTTGTCGGCTCCAATATACTCCAAATCAAAACGTTCAGGCAAGTTATAATCCACTTGAATGGTACCCAATTGCCAACGTCGACCCAGTGCATCTTTTACCATGAAATCGAGTTTCGGTCCATAAAAAGCCGCTTCACCAAGTTCTATTTTTGCTTTCAGCCCTTTTTCTTCGCAAGCTTCTATAATGGCACGTTCGGCTTTTTCCCAATTTTCGTCGCTACCGATATATTTCTCTTTGTCTACCGGATCACGAAGTGAAATCTGCGCTTCAAAATCATTGAAATCCAATGCATTGAAAATAATGAAAATAATATCCATTACCTTCAAAAATTCATCCTTCACCTGATCGGGTGTACAAAAAATATGCGCATCATCTTGTGTAAAACCACGTACACGCGTCAACCCATGCAATTCGCCACTTTGTTCGTAACGATAAACCGTACCGAATTCGGCCAGACGTAAAGGCAGGTCTTTATAAGAACGGAGCGATGTTTTGTAAATTTCGCAATGATGGGGACAATTCATGGGTTTCAACATAAACTCCTCGCCTTCCTGTGGAGTTTTCATGGGCTGAAACGAATCTTTCCCATATTTTTCGTAATGACCCGAAAGCACATACAATTGTTTTGAAGCAATATGTGGCGTTATCACTTGTTCATAATCGAACCGACGCTGTATTTTCTTTAGGAAATCTTCCAGGCACAATCGCAATTGCGTACCTTTGGGCAACCACAAGGGGAGTCCGGCACCTACATTTTGCGAAAAAGCAAAAAGCTCCAACTCTTTCCCTATTTTCCGGTGATCACGTTTTTTTGCCTCTTCCACCATTGCCAGATATTCGTCCAGCATTTTCTTTTTGGGAAAAGATATCCCGTATAAACGCGTCAACTGGCGGCGATGCTCATCGCCACGCCAGTAGGCACCGGCAACATTGAGCACTTTCACCGCTTTGATATACGAAGTATTTGGCAAATGTGGACCGCGACACAAATCGGTAAAATTACCTTGAGTATAGATTGTTATGGTTCCATCCTGAAGTTCATTTATGAGTTCAACTTTGTATTCTTCGTTTCTTTTGGAAAACATTTCCAATGCATCCTCTTTCGAAATGATCCGGCGTTTTATATCTTCTTTTTTTGCAGCCAGTTCCATCATTTTCTTTTCGATGACAGGAAAATCCGATTCCTTAATTACCACACCTTCTCCGGGATCCACATCATAATAAAAACCGTTCTCAATGGCAGGTCCGATACCGAATTTAATTCCCGGATACAATTCCTGCAATGCTTCGGCCATGAGGTGAGCCGACGAATGCCAATACGCATGTTTACCTTCTTCGTCTTCCCATTTCAACAACTTCAATGTTGCATCTTCCGTAATGGGGCGCGTCAAATCCCATGCTTCATCATTTACACTTGCGGCAAGCACTTCTTCTGCCAAGCGACGACTAATGCTTTTCGCTATCTCCAATGGCGTTATTCCTTCTTCGTACTCCCGAACCGAACCGTCGGGAAAAGTAATCTTTATCATATATATTTCTCTTTTCTTTCCTTGGTAATTAAAAATCGAGACCATTCCAATTTGAAAATCCCATTTGAATCAATTCACCTGTTTCGTTGTCCGACCCTTTTTCTTTTTTGAAGTGCAAATGTAATGATTTTGTGAATTATAGAATAGCGTTTTCCGGAACAAAAAAATTAAAAAAAGATATTTAAGATGTACACTTTTAAAAATATGGCTATTTTTTGAAGATCCGGCACCCTGATTCTTCGAGACAAAATTTCACTTACCGGAACTTTTTTGATTTTATTCAACAAACTCCTATAATAATGATAAGCTAACGACACCGCCAATTTCGCTTTCCCGGGTAATTTTTTTATCCCTTTTTTCGCATGCTCAAAATCCTTTTCGATTGAATCGATAATAGTCTGCTTGTTCTTTTCGTCAAAAGTCGAGCTATGAATTTCGGGAAAATATATTCTCCCCAATTTATTCATATCGGCATTAATATCCCTCAGGAAATTAACCTTTTGAAATGCAGAGCCCAAACTTTTGGCATAGGGGACCAATTCGGAAAACAAATTCTCATCTTCTTTACAAAAAACCTTAAGACACATCAACCCCACTACCTCGGCCGAACCGTAAATATATTGCTCCAATTCGTGTTGTGTCTTATAATTTGTTTTGTACAAATCATACTCCATACTCCTTATAAAAGCATCTATGAACTTTTTTTCTATCCGATACTTTTTTACGGTATCCACGAAAGCAAGAATAACCGGATTGGTGCTTATTCCGTTCAATAAGGCATAGTCTAAATCG
>Ga0172378_10005678_pt1 | contig 11653 bp, 14 predicted proteins | sample GrowelOW332metaG_FD_119755 | JGI IMG/M metagenome (GOLD analysis project Ga0172378, IMG submission 119755) | Groundwater microbial communities from an aquifer near a municipal landfill in Southern Ontario, Canada - Pumphouse #3_1 metaG | ecosystem: Environmental > Aquatic > Deep subsurface >... | reverse complement strand
ATGCTTGTGCCATTTCATTTGCTACAACGCCTGTCCCTAAAATTGCCCAGCGCGGGGCTTTTTTTTCTGCCATAACAATGCCTCCTCAGCAAAATATATTGATGTCTTCACTATACCTGCCCCAAAGAATTCTGTCAATAAACGGTGGCTCATCGCGCTGGTTGTTTGGCTAACATGCTGTCAAAACACTGATTTGCCTGAGTACGAATGTGATCTTCTAATAAATCAAAAATGTTTAATTCAACTAAAGCGAAATAACTATTAAAAGGAATTGTACTTTGTGAAATTGAATATATCTTTTTAAGGTAAATCGTAGTGGAAGTATCTATAGATAAATAAAAGAGGTAAAAAAATGAAGCGATTGATCATGGTAAATGGAACGATGGGAGCAGGAAAAACAGCAACCTGTAATGAGCTTTTAAATATCGTGCAGCCAAGTGTTTTTTTAGATGGGGACTGGTGCTGGAACATGAAGCCTTTTACAGTCACAGAAGAAACAAAAGCGCTGGTTCTGAAAAATATTTGTTTTAGCCTGAACAACTTTCTGGCATGTTCTGAATTTGAAAATATTATTTTTTGCTGGGTTATGCATGAGGAATCTATTCTGGATGAGATTTTAAGCCAATTGTCTTTAACAGACGTTGCTGTATATAAGTTTTCCTTGATATTGTCAAAAGAGGCACTGACGAAACGGATTGGAAAAGATATTCTGGATCAGAAAAGACACGCAGATGTGCTGTCACGAAGCATTTCACGGATTGCTCTCTACGAAAAAATGGATACAACTAAAATTGATGTCAGTGTTATTACGGCAAAGCAAGCTGCCAATAAAATAGCAAGTATGATTTCTCAAGCAGTGTCCTGAAAAACTGGTTGGAATTTGCTGTTGGTGTTAAGTGACAGGCAGCTACACAAATCAAAGAGCAGGTTGTTACACCAATAAGCAGCTGGAATCTGGTACGTTCTATAACTCAAAGAAATAGACGTTAATAAATTTAGTAGTACGTATCACATGAATTGTGGAGGAAAACATGAGTAATTTATTTTTTCATATTCACTACTGCAAGTGCAGACAATTTAATAAACTAGAAAAACCGCTACCTAAAATCACCAGAAAAATTCAACATCATGAAATCATTTTTTTTACTCGAGGAAAGGGTGTTTTGAAAATTGATAAAGCCAAAGAACTTATTATTGAAGGTAATAAAATGGTCAGATAAGTAGCGCAAATACTTGGTTTTATGGATGAGTTTTATTTTAGCAGGATATTTAAAAAATTTGAAGGGATAAGTCCTTCGGAATATTATAGCAAAAATGTCCATGAAGTTTAATATAATACTTGGGAAATTATCAGATAAGATTGGACCTCATAAAGTAATACTTACAGCACTTATTGCGGCAGGAATTCTATTTATACCGCAGGCTTTTGTAAGAAATCCATGGCAGCTAATCGGATTACGATTTTTGCTTGGGTTTGCGACAGCAGGCCTTGCACCATCGATTAGTACGCTGCTTAAAAAGATAACACCAGATGCTCTGACAGGCAGAATATTTGGGTTTAATATAGCTGCGTTTTATCTGGGAACTTTTTTTGGCTCTGTGTCTGGCGGACAAATAGCAGCACATCTAGGTATCAGATATGTGTTTTTTATTACAAGTAGTTTACTTCTTTTTAATGCAATCTGGGTCTATTGTAATGTGTATAAAAAAATGAATGTCTTACAAAATCAAACTAAATAAGGGGAGAATAAAAATGAAAAATCTAAAATCAACAGAAACCGAATTGATAAAATCAGAACGAACGGCTCTTGTAGTGATAGATTTGCAAAACGGAATTGTAAATAGGGAACTTTCACCTTATACTGGCGCGAAGGTTGTTGAGAATGCAAGCCGACTCGTTCATACATTTACAGAGAAGGGTGCTTTTGTGGTTCTTGTAAGGGTTTCCTTTGTCGATGGAAAAGACATGCTCAAACCCCAAATTGATTTGAAAACGAATTTAGGACAAATTCAAGAAGGCTGGGATCGTCTTGTGCCTGAACTGGCAAACAGTAAAAATGTTTATGCTATTACCAAAAGACAGTGGGGGGCATTCTATGGCACGGACCTTGACTTACAGCTGCGGCGCCGTGGAATTGATACGATTGTATTATGCGGTATTTCTACTGGAATTGGAGTGGATACGACGGCAAGAGAAGCTTTCCAACATGGTTATAATCAAATTTTTGCAGAAGATGCGATGACGGCTTCAACAAAAGAAGAACATGATTATGTTTGTAAATACATCTTTCCGAGAATCGGTCAGGTTCGCACAAGTGAAGAAGTCACTTTATCATTAAGATAAAAGAATCATGGATCGGCTGCAATAAAGGGACTGGATTTACAGGTAAATATTACTTTAATGGATTTATATCACTGATGCTAGGTCATTATTCTATCGTATTTAGTGGAATGAGAAACAAAGGTGCTTTGCTGGCAAGAAAGATTTTTTTAATTTTATAGAAAACAGTAGAAAAAGACATAATTTTGTCACACTTTTATTCTATATTAATCATATAGAGATTAAAGGAGGAGATTTACATGAAAAAGAAAATAGCGGGTTTTATTATGGCGGTTATGCTTATGGGGGCATTACCTGTTTTTGCGGCAGAGCTGCAAAGTAAGGACGCTGATAATTCAGCGGATGCACCATACTGCTATAATCAGACAGATAACGGCAGTGGACAGGGATACCAGCGTGGTGGTGGTTGCTGGAGAAATTAAGGTATAGTTATTAGTTTGCGGGTTATAAATGACATATAAAAGGGCTGCGGCACGAACTTTCGTGCCGCAGCCCTTTTGTCTGGTGCACCCGGCAGGGGCGCAATCTAACAGGTAAAAGTCCCGAGAGTAGGTAGATAAAATAGTGCCAAGCACATAACTTAAGACAAGGGTGTACGGAAAAATACACAATCGATTGTTTGAATCGGCAATTGAACAATGAAATATCAACAATTGCAGATATTCTTAAAACAACAGCCATTGAGCTATATTCATATTCTGAATATAAATCAATGACTGCTATTTTTTAGATGGTTAAGGCTTTTTTGATTGCAGTACTTACACCTGAATTGTTATTGTCATTCGTCACAAAAGAGGCGATTTTTTTAATCTCTGGAACGGCATTTTCCATTGAGGCGGAATGGTCGGGGAACTCTTCAAACATTGTAATATCATTCAAACCATCACCTATGACCATGACCTCATCTCTTTTGATTCCCGCATCTTTTGCAATGTGTTTGAGTATCGCGCCTTTCGTTGCTGCAGCATCATTGATTTCAATATTGGTTGAAAAACTTGCCGATATAGCGATACCATGGATCATTTCCATTTGTTTTCGAAAAGCAGACATTTCCTCTGCCGTATCACCAAAACTAATAAATTTGGCAATTTTAATATCACTAGTCAAAAAAGCATTTATATCCTTAATATAATGCATATGACGAAAATGAGAATTGTGGAGAAGATATAGAAAAATTTGCAGCATGCTAAAATTTGCATGATAGATACGTATTCGTTTGATCATACCGCAAAAGGATTGAAATCTTGTGTTGGGGGTATAACAGCCCTTATTTGTATAAATTTCAATAGCAAACTTTTTTGTTTCCTGCATCATAGAAAGTATTTTACGGGCTTTTTCTTTTTCAATATAGATACCAGCAATGCAATCGCCAGCAGTATTAAAATATTCAGCACCATTCATTGTAATGTATTCACATTCCAATCCATATTTATCAAGAAGCGGCTTTACATCATCATAAAGACGTCCCGTTGCAATTGCAAAGCGTATATTTTGCTGCTGGGCTTCTTTTATCATATGGCAATTTTCTAGGGAAATTTCATGACGGTTGTTTATTAATGTGCCATCCATATCGACTGCAATAAATTTAATCATCGTCCAAGGCCTCCTGATAAAATAATATAATAAGCGTATAACGAATCGGGACAATTGTAAATGATAAATAAAGATCAAATACAATTGTATGATATAATAAACTTGTATTTTCTGGGTATGTGATGTTGCTATTATAACAGCCAATGGAACTGAAAAAACATCTGTATTGGTCTTTTTTATATGCCTTAAAATAAGTTTTTTGTATTGTACTATTGAGCCGAACGCTTTATACTGGAGGAAATAGTTTAAATAAATTTTCACTGCAAAAAAAATGGCAGAAATGCCAGAATAGAAGCGTTTTCAGCAGCTTCAATAAAAGGTGATAGTATGCCAGTAAAACTAAACTTAACAGGTCAGCGTTTCACGCGCCTCATTGCTTTGCATGAAGTTGGCAAGGATCAGCAGGGGAATATTCAATGGCTCTGTAAATGTGATTGCCAAAACACCGTCATTGTTTCTGCAGTTCGGCTTCGCTCTGGTAATGTCAAAAGCTGTGGCTGTTTGAGACAGGAGCAGGCGATTGAAACACAGAAAAAAGCGACTGCGGCAGTAATTCGCGATGGTACAAGTAAAAACATATTAAGTAAAGTCATAAAGAGCAATACCGGTGTTCGTGGGGTATCTTATAATAAATTTAGTCGTAAATATGAAGCGAAGTTAGTATATCAGGGGAAAGTGCGTTTTCGGGGGTCTTTTAAAAAGCTTAGTGAAGCCATCGCTGCGCGACAGGCTGCAGAGAAAAAATGGTTGGAACCGTTGGCGGATAAATGGAAATAAAATACGTAGATATAGACTATTTTATTTTTTGGTACAAGAATGACTTTCTATCGTAGTTTTATTCTACAATAGAAAGTCGATTTTTTTATAAACACCTTTAAAATCGTAATATTTTCTACTGTAGGAACGTGCTATACTTATAGAAAATGAGACGGATGCCGGAGGTGGATATAATGGAAGAAGTCATTATCAAAAAGTGCGGCTCTTATGATTATAAAGAAGTAGAAAAAGCTGTTTTTTCAAGTATGGAACATTGCCCTGTTTTAAAAACAAAAGAAAAAAAGACGGGAAAAGCTTTGATCAAGGTAAACCTGTTGAAAAAAAACGTACCAGAAGATGTGGTGACAACACATCCTGCAGTTGTAGAAGCAGCAGTCAGATATCTGCAAAAATTTGGCTGGAACGTTATTATTGGCGATAGTCCGGGCGGGCCTTTTTATAAAAAACGTTTGGAAGAAATTTATAAAGCAAGTGGAATGGCAAAGGTTGCTGAAGCTACAGGCTGTGAGCTCAATTATGATGTAACTTCCGTAGAAGTAAAAAATGAAAAAGCGGAAAAACTGAAATCAATGGAAATTATTCGTGTGGTGACTGAGGTGGATCTGGTTGTTTCCATTGCCAAATTTAAAACGCACTGCATGATGATGTACACGGGCGCCGTCAAAAATCTATTTGGTGTTATACCAGGACTGACAAAAGCAGAATACCATTTTAAGATGCATACGGCAGAAAACTTTGCCGATCACTTGATTGATATTTGTGAGTATGTTCGACCGGACTTTACCATGATTGATGCGATTGAAGGTATGGAAGGAAACGGGCCTTCTTCAGGAACAAAACGTCACGTTGGACTCCTGCTGTCGGCAGTAAATCCCTATGCACTTGATACCGTTGGTACCCATGTTATGGGAATGGACCCGCTTACGGTACCCACCGTTCAATCTGCCAGAAGACGTGGATTGTTTAATGGTGAACTGGCAAATATAAAAATAGCAGGGAATGATGTTGAAACGATTCCGATAGTTCCCTTTAAGCGGCCGGCTTCTATTAAGCAAAGTTTAATCAGTGGGATTGTCCCACGTAAGGTGGAAGAGTTTTTCATCAAGGCTCTACGACCAAAACCGATTTTTCATCATGAAAAATGTATTTCCTGCGGTGACTGCATGCGGGGCTGTCCAGCAAAAATAATTAAGATGGAAAATGGAAAACCCGTTGCCGATCTGGAAAAATGCATCAGCTGCTTTTGTTGCCATGAATTATGTCCGGCAAAAGCCATTGATATAAAAGTATACTGGTTGCATAAAATATTATTTGGTACGAAACGATAAAAATTTGAAATAAAAAAATAATCGTCAACCTGGTTTAAGTTGAACGATTATTTTTTGTTTTTATTAGACACATCGATATCGCTGTACTACATTCATTGAGTGTGCGATTATTAACACGTGCCCTTTATTCAATAAGTGTTTTACGAATTACTTGAAGTTCCGCAAGGCGTTTGGTATCTGTTTCCGGATAACTCATTTTGATTTTACGCAGCGTCTCCAGAATAATCGCTGAAATAATTATTCTGCAATTGTCCTTATCATCTGCTGGCACGATATACCATGGTGATTTCTTTGTACTTGTTGCCCCCAGACAATCTCCATAGGCTTCCATGTAGTCATCCCAATATTGACGTTCTGAAATGTCATCAGACGTCAATTTCCAGTTTTTTTCAGGGTCATCAATTCGTTCCAAAAAACGTTTGCGCTGCTCATCCTTAGAAAGATGCAGAAAAAATTTGATAACCTTCGTACCGTTACAGTGCAAATGCTTTTCCAAATCAGCAATAGAGCGATATCGATTTTTCCAAATATTTTTTTTGTTCTGAATTTCTTCAGGAAGATTCTGCTTTGCGAGAATACTGGAATGGACACGGGCGATAAGTACTTCTTCATAATAGGATCGATTAAAAATACCGATTCGGCCTCTTTCCGGTAATTGGCAGGTGGTGCGCCAAAGAAAATCATGTTCCAGCTCTACAGAACTAGGGCTTTTGAAACTATATACCTGACAACCTTGCGGATTAACGCCTGACATTACATGCCGGATTGCACCATCTTTTCCGGCAGTATCCATTCCCTGAAAAATCACCAGCAGAGCATAGTGATTGTCTGACGCCAACAAACGCTGCAGGTCACTTAAGGATCCGACATGATCTTCTAAAATGTCCTTATACTCTTCTTTAGAGTCAAAGCACGGTTTAACTTTGGTTGCCCATTTGTTTAACTTGACCTTCGCATTTTTGGAAACACGAAAATCTTTAGAATTAATTTTCATCGTCATTCTCCTTTTTATGTGAACTTATTATTTAACTGCGAATTCCTTACAAGCTGCTGCACAATGTCTCTTAACTTGTTTATTATCAAAGAACTTGCCTGCGCTGCATCATCTCCCGTTGATTTCGTCTGTGTTTTCATTCTACTATGATACCGTTTCATTTACAACAAGAGTATTTTAATAGTAAGAATATTTTAAATAATAAACTAGATAAAATTTTGAATATTTTACTATAAACAATACAAAAAAAGCAATTTTCACAATGGTCAAAAGGTAAGTAAAAAAGAAGTTCATTGTGGATAAATCGTATAGTACAGAAGAATAGGCAAAAGGAAGTGGGAATATTTCTGATATGGTCTTTTTGTATTGTACTATTGGGCCTAAAGTTTTATAATAAAGAGAGGATTTTTTGAATTAAAGAGAATGTCTATACGTCTAGGCGTTTGGCATTTCAAAATAAGGAAGGAGTATTTCTGATGGCAAAATTCAACTGTACCTGCGGCTCACTTGAAGATTTTCGCATGGCAAGAGAGTCTATACGGGAAAATCTTCATACAATTTGTCCTGAATATTCGATGCAATTATTTGTAGCCATCAATGAAGCAGTAAACAACGCTTTTTTCCATGGTATAAATGATCACAAGGGGACTCAAGTAACACTGGATATTCAGCGAAATCAACAAGATTTATGTATGATCGTGAGGCATGATGGAGAAGGATTCACCCCGGAATACATTGACTGTACGACCAACAGCGAAGTGTATAATGAAAGCGGGCGTGGAATTGATATTATAAAACATTATGTGGATTCATTGGAATTCAGCCCCTCTGGTTGTGAAGTTATTATGCGCAAAAATTTAAGCAGTTCATCTATAAGAGGAGGTATTTCATGAAAGCAGATTTTAAAATGATAAATAATAAAGTAATGATTACGCTTGAAGGAAGTTTTTACGTTGAAGATGCTCTTTTGATCCGAACAAAAGCCTTATCTTATTTCAAAGACGGGCATAATGATTTCTTGATCGATTTATCACAAGTGGATTATATTGATAGTTCAGGACTCGGGGTTTTAGTTGCTCTGCAAAAACGAGCTTTGGAACATAAGGGAGCACTTCAACTGCACGGTCTAAATGGTGTTGTAAAAGAGTTGTTTGAGCTTACTCGTTTAAATAAGGTTTTTGAAATTGTATAATGTTTTTTCAGTATTTTTATAAAAAGATTACGCGATGCAGGACTTATGGTCTTGCTTTTTATACGTAAAATACGAAAAAACCATTAGGAGATTTTAATAATGAACGACTTGCCACTAGAAGAACTCGTCACGAATAGTACGCATCTTTTTCCTGATTGTAGTCATTGGATTTTTGATATGCTTAATGACCCTTTATTATTACTTGACGAGTTTGGCATGATTTTATTCATGAATGATAAAGCACGTAATTTTTATGGGCATTCACTAGAAGAGGCGAAACAGCTTCATATTGCTCAGCTTGATCTTAAAATAACCGTTTCTGCGAAATACCTGCATACAATTCGTAAATATGGTGAAGCAGGTTATGTTTTCTTATCAATTCATAAAAAGAAGAATAACGAACTTGTACCAATACAAATTCATGCTCGTTATATTAAAGTACATAATAAAAGTATTTTTGCCTTGATGATAAAGGATATTTCGGTAGAAAAACAGCTTAAGCAGGAATTTGAACGTATCAGCCAAATTCAGAGAGAGATGCTGCCTGCTAAATATAAAAGTCCACTTATTGAGATACGATCGATTTATCGACCATATAATTATGTAAGTGGTGATTTTTTTGATTTTAAATGGGAAAATAATCATATCTTACATGGGTATATTTTTGATATTATGGGGCATGGCTTGGCGACTGCATTCAATATGTCGGCTATTCGAGTCTTATTGACGCAGGCTTTCGAGCAGAATGTACCATTGAATAAAAAGCTGGACTGGTTCAATCAGCAGGCTATTTCTTTTATAGAGGCGGATTCATTTGTGGCTGTTTTGGTTTTTTCTTTTGACTTTAATACAAAGCAGTTAACCTATAGTATGGCTGGTATCAACCAGTTTTTGGCAGTTAGCCAAAAACAGCCAATGGTAATCCAGAAGCCGGGTATTTTTGTCGGATTAGATAAAAATGCTGTATATGAACAACATACCATGTCGTTTTTTTCCGGTGATATCTTTTATTTTATGACGGATGGGTTATTTGAGCTGCTTCCTGACCCCGCAAAGTGCTGCCCAAACAGCTGCACGGCAAGTTATCGCTGGCTTAATAAAGCTATGCACAGTCCGGCGCGCCGCGATGATATTTCTGCACTATGTTTATATATAAAATAAGCCCTTTACAGATTGGATGATGTTACATGAAACTTACTTTACGTATGAAACTTTTAACAGGCTTTTTTTCGTTGCTTGTATTGACCTTGATCGGTCAGACCATCATGCTGAGTAATATGGGACAAAGTACTGGCGGGTTGCTTGTACAGCTACTCAGCGAAAATGCAATTTTACTTGTTGTTGAAATAGCAGTTGCGATTGGTATCGTTTTTCTTTTGGAAAAATCCATTTTAAAATCGATTGATACATTACGCCACACAATGAAACGTGCCGGAGAAGGTGATTTGACGGTACGCAGCCAAAGTCAGACACAGGACGAATTCGGTGAACTGGCAGATTCTTTCAATACGATGATTGATAGTCAGGATAAGATCGTTCGACAGGTATCAACTGCCAGCGATCAATTGTCAGCTGCTTCAGAAGAAATGTCAGCTTCCTCACAGGAAGTAACTGCTTCGTTTGAAGAAATATCCAGCAGTATGGAATCTTTGTCGGGCGAAACAGAAAAAGGTAATAAAGCGGTCCTGGATGCATCACAGTCTTTGGTGCAGTTATCATCGCTTATTCAAATGGCCAAACTTAAAGCTACTACGACAGAGAAAGATTCGACGGCTACGCAAGATTCAGCACAACAAGGCTTAAATAATGTGCATGAAACAATGCAGACGATGAATCAAATTAAAAATCAAACGCAAATTACATCGGATATGATTCACGATTTAGATGAATATTCGCAGCAGATCAGCCAGATCATTGATACGATTACATCGATTTCGAATCAGACGAATCTGCTGGCATTAAATGCTGCCATTGAAGCCGCTCGTGCCGGTGAACATGGCAGGGGCTTTTCTGTTGTCGCAGAAGAGGTTCGGAAATTAGCGGAACAATCGAATCAGGGGACACAGGAAATTACCCAGTTGATTGAAAATGTATCACAAAAAACAGCTCAGGTAGTTACTGCTATGGCGGAAAATAGTACACAAGTAGAAGCTGGTGTAACGGCGGTTACGCAGACCGGAACAGCATTGGATATGATTTTGCAGGCAGTGAAGCATACAGCTTCGGAAATCAATGCCATTACGAATATTGCAGCGGAAGAAGTTGCTAATTCGGATCAAATTGTTCAATTGATTGATAGCCTTGCCAGTATTATCGAAGCAGTAGAACAACACACTCAATCCATTGCATCTGCCACACAGCAGCAAACAGCAGCGATGCAGAATGTTTCAAGCTGTGCAGAAGAAACTGCTGCAATGTCTGTTACGCTGCAAAATAGTATCCAGCATTTTAAAACATAATTATTCTTAAAGAAAAAATTTTTAATAAGACTGGACGTTTAGTTGGCAAGAAAATATAAAGGATTGCAACTTTAGTCTAAAAAACATAAAGTGAATTTTTAGCGAGGGAATTTTCCCTCGCTGTTTTTGTTTTTAGGCGGCTTGATAATAAATAAATATATATATTTATAGCACTAGTCCGCTTGTGGCAGGGAATGTTTTTTTAGCAATGCAAACAGCGTTTGAAGCTGATGAATATAAATCTTGCGTAAAAAATATTAACAACAAAAAAATGTGACAATGGAATATCTTGACAAATGTAGTGTACTAATACTATAATTGAACAGAAGTTCAATATTGAGGTGGAAGATTTTATGGCACAGGTATTAAAAGAAGAAATCGAAAAAAACATATACCGAGCAGCGATTGATGAGTTTTATATGATGGGCTATCAGTCTGCTGCCTTGAGAAATATTGCCCAAAAAGCAAGTATTCCGGTAGGGCTTATTTATACTTATTACAAGAATAAAGCAGCCTTGTTTGCTGCTGTTGTCAATCCTACGTATCTTTCTTTTCAAAAAATATTGTCTGTAACAAGTTCAAAAGAAAGCAAACCTGGATATGATAAGTTTTTCCAGGAAGAATTTCCCTTTGTTTTTAGTATGCTAAAAAACAATCGTAAACCATTTATCATTTTAATTGATAAAAGCAAAGGTACAGTGTATGAAAATGCTCGAGAGGAACTTATCAGGCTTACTCAGATTCATATACAGATGCAATTACAAAAAAAATCAATTTATGGTGAAAAGGAAATGGATGATTTATTTTATCACATAGCAGCCAATAATTTTATGGAAGGTCTGTTTGAAATAGCCAGACATTACAAGAATGAAAAATGGGCAGAACAGATTATGAAACTCTTTATGCAACAATATTTTTACGGAATAAACTCTGTAATTATATAATTTTTTTAAAACAATATTGAACATT
>Ga0172378_10005677_pt1 | contig 11654 bp, 11 predicted proteins | sample GrowelOW332metaG_FD_119755 | JGI IMG/M metagenome (GOLD analysis project Ga0172378, IMG submission 119755) | Groundwater microbial communities from an aquifer near a municipal landfill in Southern Ontario, Canada - Pumphouse #3_1 metaG | ecosystem: Environmental > Aquatic > Deep subsurface >... | reverse complement strand
TGTTCTCCCGTATATTTTACCTTATCAGCGCCGTAGTATGCTTCTCGATTTCGTTCCTTAATGATCCCTTTGAAAACCGTTTTTTGTTGCTTGCTTGAAAGGATTTTGAATTCTTTACCGAGATGCCGGGAGATATCCAGGGCACCAGCGTCGCCGAGCCAGCCTCCAAGGTAAGCATATTTTCTTTTTGCTGAGGGAGAGAAGCCGAGTTGGTTGAATTTATACAGATAGGAAAGAGTATCCTTTCCCTGATATTGCCATTCCAATCGCTTTCCGGTCGGCATTTCCAACTGGTACTGTTGTCCTTTTTTCAAGGGTTCTGCCAAGGTTAGAAAGACATAATGTGCGACATCGGCATTTGCGGTTATTCTGGGTTTTCCGGTCAGCTGGTCAGGCACTCTGCTTAACCGGGTGGAGTTCAACCAATATCCCCCCTCCGTAATTTGATTCCCCGAAATATGGTAGGCGGAATAATACTGCAAGCATCCTGCAAGGGTCGGACGGTACTCGGAAATGGTTTGTGCCATTGCAAACGTATAATGAAATTGTTTGGACCATTCTTTGCAGGTCGGATCGGCAGAAATTTTTTTCAGCTGTCCGGCGTGTTTTTCCAGCAAGCATTGCTGTAGAAATTCATCATAGATACAAACAAGGGCAAGATGCCGCTCATCCAGAAAGCGCAATTCTACCCGGCCAGTCATAGATTCCGGGGCAGCCGCTACAGGGCGCAAAAAGGCAAAAAGAAGCAATAGAATAAAAGGCCGGGAAATGCTTCGCAAAAAAGACATTTAAAATCAGCTCCGTAAGAGTCCATGTCGAAAGCGTCGCCAGGGGGGGACTGAACTGCGCAAACCAAGTTTGTGACAGAACCAGGAGCGAAAATTACGGGCATGACTGCAGGCATATCCTTGTTTGGCATAGAGTTCATCCAAAAGCTGACAAAGAGTCTGTCTTGGTTTTGCCATTTTCGCCAGCATGGCTGCGCGAATCTCTCCGGCCGGCAGCTGTCGTGCGATCATGGTTTCAACAGCCGCCGCGACGCCTTCCGGGGTATCCTCCGCTCGCAGCCAGTAAGGCTCCGGAAGCAGACATTCCCGCCCGCCGAGATTGGCCGTTGAAACAGCAGGAATGCCACTGAGCAGATATTCTGCACTGACAAACATGGCTCCCTCTTCGGCAGAAAGGCACAACCCGGTACTTGCCCGGTTGATTTCCCGGCTGATGCAGCGCGCCGGCACGTAATGCTGATGTTCCGCAAAGCTCAGAACCCGTAGAGTGGAAAGTGCAAAGTCGGCTTCCGGAATACTCCAAGTGCCTACCAGTTTCAAAGGCCTGATTAGACGAGCCAGATTATGGCGTTTGAAAGGGGTGATCCGGGCAATATAAATGGCTTTGTATTCTTTTATCAGGCTGGGAATGATCGGGTAGCGTCTCTCATCAAGAAAGGCATTTTGATGGCAATAGACGGCAGCAAGTCCCAAGTCCTTGAGCAGACATTCTTCCTGGGGAGAATTCGTCAAAAAAAGCAACTCGAGTTCCGGCAGCTGTTGTTGTACGACTTGTTTCTCTTGCTGCAGTTGTTGTGCTCGTTCCGCGGTCTCATAGTGCCAGCCCAGCTGAAAAATCGCCGTCCCAGTCGCCCGCCTGGCTAACTTTTTCCGGAAAGCCGCCAAATCCGCAAAAAAATCTTCCCAGTAGGCAAAAAATACCAAAGGCTTGCCTGTCAGCACATAGCATGGCAGGAAACAATGGTTATAGATTTTTTTCAGCTTTTGTAGCATAGCAGCCGTATTTTCAACAGCGATTAATGAGTTTTAATCAGAACATTTTTCCCCTGAGATCGATATCCCAGCGGTCCAGCAGGCGGCCCTGGTCGGTGACATAGATACAGTCATGCAGATTGATGGTCGGGTCACAGTGTGGCAAGCAGAGTTCGATGCGTTCGCCCAATGCTGGCTTTTCACCCGGGAAAAAGAGGGCTCCATGTTCATCGCCGAACCATTCGTAGCGCCATCCGGGCAGGGGCAGTCCTTGCCGGATGACTCGCGGAGGCGCAGCCGGAGTGTAGTAAAGCGCCTTCAAACCTGCATCGACCGTCACGTGATCAGAATGGTTATTACTGATAACCGTAGTGGCCAGCGAAAGGGCAGGGCAGAACTGTTCAAACAGCAGGTGCTCAGGATTTTCGACGGCGGCATATTCGGCATCCATGACACAATAAGAGCCCGCCTGGATATCGGTTAATTCGGGGATGCAGAAGTCGAAGCGGATTGTTCCGGTGCCGGTACCAGTAAAAATTTCCAAAGGGAGTCCTTCAGCGCGGAGGAGTCGGAAGACTTTTGCAGCTTTCTGCATCAGGCGTTGGCTTTCCTGGCCGCGTTGCTCGGCATTGGGGAGATGCTGTAGCTGCCCGGCATAACATTGGATGCCCCGCAACGACAGATTCGGCAAAGTAGAAATTTTCCGGGCTAAGGCGGGAGCATCGGCAAAAGACACCCCGGTACGCCCCATTTCCGGATCCAAATCCAACAGCACTGGTTGAGAAAAGTGGAATTCTCCTGCAGCTTCATTTAATTCCAGAGCATTCGCATAATTATCCACCACCACAATGCATTCCCGGGTAAATGCTGAGCATTGGCGCAACAGCGAAATTTTTGCCGGGCTGGTCACTGGAGAGGTGATCAGAATGCTCTGAAGTCCGGCTTGAGCCAGTACCAGAGCCTCCGAAACCTTGGCAGCACAAATCCCCACACAATTGCCGCATGCGAGCTGCCGTTTGGCGATCTGGCTGCATTTATGGGTTTTGGCATGCGGACGCAAGGCTTTCCCGGCTGTAGCAGCACGATCACGTAGCAACTGCAGATTGCGCTCAAAAAGCTCAAGTTCGAGAAAAAGACAGGGAGTATCCAAGTCGTTCTTGTTCATTGTGCAAAACTCCTGCATCGAAATGAGGCGAGCCGCATCTCCGTTTCCGGATTCTCCCCAGAATGTGCCCGGAGCTTCCAGCTCCGGATTCTCCCCAGAATGTGCCCGGAGCTTCCAGCTCCGGATCCGCTCCAGAATGTGCCCGGAGCTTCCAGCTCCGGATCCGCTCCCGCACCCGTCCCCGTCCCCGTCCCCGGCAGTCGCAAGCGACCGCCAGCAGAACGGCAGAGTTGTGGACGAAAATCCACCCCAGATTCGCTGGTGTTCATCCTTGTTTTTACTTTTGCAGTGCTTTATGGGCGATATCGTGGCGGAAAATTGCCCCTTCCCAGGAGATTTTTTCGACGGCGCAATACGCATTTTGGACAGCTTTTTGCAGGTCTTCTCCGAGTGCGGTGACGCCCAGGACTCTGCCACCGGCAGTGACCAGCTGTTCGTTCTGGAGGCGGGTGCCGGCATGAAAGACGAAGGCTCCATTTTTTTCTGCATCTTCAATGCCAGCGATCGGGAAGCCTTTTTGATAAGCACCAGGATAGCCTTTGGAAGCCATAACCACGCAGACTGCGGCTTTTTCAGACCATTTCAATTGAATTTGCTCCAAGCGGGCGTCTGCTGTTGCGCAAAGCACTTCCACTAGGTCGCTGTCTAAACGGGGTAGCACGGCCTGCGTTTCAGGATCCCCGAAGCGAACATTAAATTCCAGCAGTTTGGGACCTTCCGGAGTGATCATAACTCCGGCATAAATAATCCCGCGGAAATACAGCAGGTCTTTTTGTATGCCTTGTAGAAAGCGATCCAGAATTTGCGTTTGAATGATGTTCCATTGCCGGTCATCGACAACCGGGGCAGGGGAATACGCCCCCATTCCTCCGGTATTTGGACCCTGATCGCCATCCTCAGCCCGTTTATGATCCTGCGATGAGGCCAGAGGAAGAATCGTTTTGCCATCACAAAGCGCAAGAATGGAGGCTTCCTCGCCCACCAGGCATTCTTCAATCAGCACACGAAAACCGGCTTCCCCAAAGGAACCGGAAAAGCAGGCTTTGACGGCTTGTTCGGCTTCTTCAAGCGTAGTAGCCACGACAACCCCTTTGCCGGCGGCCAGACCATCGGCTTTGACGACCATCGGCATGGCTTGTGAACGCAGATACTTCAGAGCGTTTTTTTCCTCATCAAAAACGGCTGCTTTGGCGGTTGGCAAACCATGCCGCAGCATGAAATCTTTGGCAAACGATTTGCTTCCCTCCAACTGAGCCGCACGCTGATCCGGTCCGACGATCCTCAGGCCGCGGTCGGTAAAACAATCCACAATTCCCTCACAGAGCAATGCTTCTGGGCCGACCATTGTCAAATCAATCTTGTTGAGTTCGGCAAAGTTTGCCAAATCTTCCGGGGTAGAGGCCAACACCGGGATGGTCTTTTTCATGCCGGGGTTTCCCGGTGCGCAGAAGAGTTTTTCCGTATGCGGGCTTTGTGCTAATTTCCAAGCCAGGGCGTGTTCCCGTCCGCCACTGCCAATCAATAAAATATTCATAATTCCTGAAGCCAGAGGTTAGAGTTTTTTTGACGAAGCCAATTCATTTTGGATTGCTTGGGCGGCAGCAGCCGGGTCTGCAGCGGCGAGAATCGGACGGCCAACTACGATATAGCTGGCTCCTGCAGCAGCCGCCTGAGCCGGCGTCATAATCCGTTTCTGATCCCCGGCAGCAGCTCCTGCCGGACGAATTCCCGGCACAATTGTCAGGAAATCTTTTCCGCAGGCTTGCTGAATCAATTCGATTTCCTGTGCGGAGCAGACCACGCCAGCCAATCCGGCCTGTTGCGTCAAGAGAGCCAGGCGTACAACCTGTTCAGCGGGAGAGATCTTCAGGCCAATGGCAGCCAATTCCTGCTGATCCATACTGGTCAGTACGGTAACGGCAATCAGGCAGATACCAGTCTCTGCAGCCGCTTGAGCCGAAGCCTTCAACATGGTTGGTCCACCGGAAGCATGCACATTCACCAAGTCCACGCCAATCGCGGACGCAGAGCGAACCGCCTGAGCAACTGTATTGGGAATGTCATGGTATTTCAAATCCAGAAAAACTTTTTTCCCGCGTTCTTTCAAGCCGCGAATCAGTTCTGGACCAACTCGGGTGAAAAGCTGTTTGCCGACTTTATACCAGTTCACCGCTGAACCGATACGGTCGACGATCTCATAAGCCGCCGCAGCAGAATCGACATCCAGTGCGGTAATCAGCAACGTTTTTTGTTCGGACATAGATATCCTTTTTACAGAAGCGGCCTTACTGCTGTTCGACGTCCACAAGTTTTTTGAGTTGTTGAGCAGCCAGCCAGGTCGCATAAAGACAGAGGATCAAGACTTGCAGCAGACCCCAAAACAGAAAAAAACGCAGCAGCAGGCTGATCTTGCCAAAATGCCAAATCCGGAAGATGTCCTGCACCGTTTGATTGGTACCGATAAAGCGAGCCAGAATGCCGGAACCATACACTGCGCAAACCGGAATAATTTCAAAACAAAGAACCAGAAACCGTGTTTTAAGTGCCGAGAAAGCCAAGCTCGGAACCTTGCCGGCCTTTGCCAATTTTTGCATCAGCTGGCAAATTTCCAGCTGTGTCCATAATGCCATAGCAAGAGTAAGGACACAACAGAGATCAAAATAGAGGTTGCCGTTGCTGCGCAACATCCAAGTGGCAAAGGGCGAGAAGGCTGTTAAGCCGGCGGCTGCCAGCAACAGCCGAATTGGCAAAGCCCCGGAAGTTGCTTTCCAAGCTTGTTTTGGTAGAAGGCCACATGCCAGCAGCAGTATAAAACACGGCAGGCATTGCCAGTAGCTGAAAAAAAAACGGCTCTTTCCCGCCAGAATGGCGCCTACCCCAAAAACCGACGCAAAAAACAAGGCCACAGTCAGCAGCAACAGTGCCGAGAAATATTCAACCAGAAAAAAAGGTCTTTCAGACTTCAACTGAGGGGCTGAATCTATCATAATTGATCAAGAAAACGAGAGTATTGAGAACCGCTCATCAGTAGATCTAGTTCATCCTGATCGTCATACTCCATCTTGAACAGCCAATTTTTAAGAGGTGCCAAATGAATCAGATTGGGATTGTCCTGCATCTCTTTATTCAATTCCAAGACTCGTCCGGTTAAGGGAGAACGTACGTGACGGATATGACCATGAACATGAAGATGAACGCAGAAAGAATCCATTTCCAGTTCATCGCCAACCAGAGGCAGATCAATACTATCAATCACATCGAGCTCTTCGGTCAAAAAATCGGTTAAACCAATGTTGGCGGTTGACTTTTTGCTATCCGGTTGAGCCCAGACATGACGCTTACTATACACCCTGTTGTCAGGATAATCACTCATTTTTTGTTCCTTTTTTTTGCGGTTACCTGTGCGATGACGCATTGTATCTCGACTCATACAGAAAGTTGATTCCAATCAGACGCCGAACAAAATCGGCACAAACCAAAATACGCCTGTAGTAAAACTTCCGGAAAACACGTTGACAGAATAAAAAAACGGCCTGGCGTTTTCAATTTCGGATGCGGGATTATGTTATACAGTATTTGTAGTTCTGTCAAATCGTTTTCGGCTTTTTTTTGTTTTTTTTATTTTTTGCAGGAGAAAGAAAATTGCCGGGAACAAAAAATTGCATTCACGACAACTTGAGAATACGTTATTAAGACTGCCGAAATCCAAGAAGGTTGCAGGTTTTTCTGTTGAATCGCTTTTTTCGGCAAGGGAAGATGTTTTTTCTTGGCAGTAGATTTTTGTGCTTGGCACCATCGGCAGGGCTTTTTCCTGGATGGATTTTTATGGTGGGGATGACCTATGGCGAATGAACGGACCTATCTGGTACGAACGGAAAGCGGCGAAGAGTTTGGCCCAGTCGATCAGGAAACCCTGATCCGGTTGACCGAAAACGGCAAAATCACGCCGTATGCCCAAGTGCGAAGCGTACTGGTACCACGATGGGAAAAAGCGGTAAACCTGCCGTTTTTAAAGCAGCTTTTACTGGAAAAACAGGCGAAACTCGTGCTGGATAAAAAGTTGTCCCTATGGGCTCGAATCATAAACCGGGCCAGCTTCCGGGCTGAGGATAGTGTCGCAATGAACAGCCTGGTGAAAGTCCGTGCGGATACCTTCGACCGAGCCCCCATGTTTTCCCGAATTTTTGCTGGCGTCATTGACCTTTTTCTGGTCACCCTGGGCTGCCTTTTTCTGACCGGCTGTTGCTACTTGCTTCTTAAACAGGAAATTCTCACTCCGGACAACGCAGCGTATATCCTGCTGCTTTTGTGCTGGCTCTGGATGAACTTCTATTACATCTTTATGATCAGCGTGAAAACACAAACACTAGGACAAAAATTCTGGGGAATTTTTCTGGTGCGTAATAATGCCCTCAAATTTTTCGCCGGCAGGGCATTTTTTTATACGATCTTCATGCTGTTCTTCGGTTTTTTTACGCCATTGCATATCTTGTTGTCACCCAGTAAGCGTAGCTGGCAGGAAATCTTGACCGGCACCAAAATGGTTAAAACCAAATTGGCGGATAATTCCAGAATCCGCTAAACCGGGTTGACTTGGCTTGACATTCTTTCGCTTGTATTTAAAATAAAAAACGTGTCTATTTCTCAGCCAACACCTCCGATTGACAGCAGACGTTCCTTTCCGTTCTGCCTTGCCCACCACATTTTTTTGGAATTCCTTCTGCCCTTGTGTTGTGCATTGCTGGCTTTTTCGTTGCTGTTTCTGCTCAATGATGTGTTTGATGATGTTTCCGATTTCACCAGCAAGGGGGTGCCAGGGAAAGTCATCATCGGGTATTTTCTTTGCAAATTACCCTTGAATTTGGTGCATGTCGTTCCTGTTTCGGTTTTGCTTGCCACCAGTTTTATGACCGTTACGTTAGGAAAAAACAATGAGTTACACGCGATGCGTTCCGCTGGCTTATCGTTGGCAGTCTGTGCGCTTCCCGTTTGGTTGACCGCTTTTTTACTTAGCCTGACGGTCTGGGGAATTTCCGAAAAGGTCGGCCCGGCCTGCCAGAACACGATCCGCAAAATTCAACAGGATTGGCTGGAAAATCAAAACGAAAATCAGCAGGCTCAATTGCTCTTCAATTTTCCGGACGAAAAGCGGGCTTGGTTCTTTAATACCTTCCATGCAGAAGGCAAATCCAGGGGAATTGTTGTGCGTCAGTCCAACCCGGATGGCAGCACTGCTTGGGTGCTGTCCTGCCAGGAAGCGGAATACCAGCAGCAGAAATGGCTATTCCGGCAGGGAGAAATCTATCACTTCACACTCGATGCAGAACAAAAACCGCAACGCAGATTGGCTGAAAAATTTTTATTTCGTGAGGAATCTTTTCCGGAGAATCCGCAGCAAATTCTTGATCAGAGCAAGCCCGTGGAGACCTTGAATATTACGGATATTCGAACGATTTTGAATAGTGGCTTGCTGAACAGCGTCAAAACGCGCAAACGCTTGCAATCCATGCTCTGGCATCGTCTGACTTTTCCCCTTGCTAGTCTGGTGGGAGCCCTGTTTGGCTTTGCCTTCTCGCTAAGCAGCGGACGAAGCGGTTATATGAAAGGCTTTGCTTCGGCAGTGGGGATACTGGTTCTGTTTTTTATTCTCGGGCAAGTTTTTCTGGTATTGGGTAAAAATGCTTGGGTCCCTCCCTTTCTGGCAGGCGCTTTTTTCCCTCTGCTCTTTTTTGCTGCCGGCTTAACCCTGGTCTATCAACGTCAGTGAAGTGATGTCTATTTCCGAACAAGAACAACAGAAAATCGAAGCGGCCATCCCCGGTCGAAAGCGACGTTTTTCCCGTTTTCGTATCAGTTTGTGGTGTTTGGAAGCCGTTGTTCTGTTGGCTTGCTTGGAGCATTTTCTGCTTCGGCCTTGGTTGCAGACACGAAGCGAAAAGCCCCACGTTGTTACTGTGCAAATTCCGGTCAACCGTGGTACTGTGATCCGTCCTTTGGCCGAAGAGGCTTTATTACCAGCCAGCTTGCAGGAAAGTTTTCCTGCGTATTATCCGCCGAAGGAAAGTCTGACGCCGGAAGGCGAAGTGATGTTAGCGAAGCAGAAAATGCTGTCAGCGGATTTGCATTTGCCGTTGCAGGTTATCAACAGTATCGGCATGAAATTCCGTCTGATTCCTAATGGAAACGTACTGATCGGCAGTCCGGAAAATGAAGCAGGGCATTCACCCGTGGAAACACAGCATTATCGTGAATTTCCAAAGCCCTTCTATTTGGGCATGTATGAAGTTACTCAGGCGGAATGGGAAAGCATTATGGGAAAAGAAAACAACCCCTCCCATTTTCGCGGAGCGCGCCAGCCGGTCGAAGAAGTCTCCTGGTATGATTGCCAGGAATTCATCCTGAAATTATGCGCACTGGAAAAACTGCCGGAACGTGCTTACCAATTGCCCAGCGAAACCGAATGGGAATACGCCTGCCGCGCCGGAACAACAACCGCATATTGCTTTGGAAATTCCCCAACAAAACTCGGCTTGTGGGCCGATTTTGCTGATAATAATTATAAACGCCCGGCAAAAGTCGGCAGCAAAATGCCAAATGCCCTCGGACTTTTTGATATGCATGGAAATCTTTGGGAATGGTGCCGAGATAAATTCCAAAACTACCCCGGCGATTTTACCCCGGAAAGCGAAGTCCATACTTGGCGAAATATCCGCGGCGGAAACTGGTATGTCGATGCAACGTCCTGCCGCTCAGCAAATCGCTGCCGACTGCCCGGTAAAACCATTGGCAATATGCTGGGGTTCCGAATCAAACGCAATATCGATCTGCAGCCGCTGCAAAGCGCAAAAGAAAACACAGACGAGTAATAACGGCCACAAGATCTTACTCGGAGTGGCGTTTCCCCGAAGGAACTCCTCAAAGTCTGGATTGCCAAAAAGCGCAAAGAAGCCCGGCAGATCAACAACTATCCATCCGCCCCGGAATTCGTCAGCTATTACGATCTGTCATTTTCTGCTCGCTTTGGTCTGCCGGTTTAATATTTGATATCCGGTTGAACCGGATCATACCGGGGATGCGGAACCTTTGGCACCCGCATTCCCCCGGTACGGTAAATCGAGGGCGCCCGGTCACATTCAAAGACCAGCACCGGAGCTAATTCTTTTTCCAGACCGGGGGGCAGATTGATGCTGACCCGGTCTTCCGACTGTACAAAGTCTAAGCGGCCAAAACGTCCGCAACGGACTTCTCTGACCTTCATTTCCAGACCGGTCAGCACAGCCTGAGAGCCGGGACAATAGAAAAGCAACCAATACAACCGCTGCCCCTTGGCATAGAGTGGACCAGCAGCATCCCAGTCCCCGTTTTCGCCAGATTGTCGCAAGCCCGGAGAGAAGGGCATCACCTGTACACCCTGTAGCAATTCCTCGCCGCCATTCCTCAGCCAAGAGCCAACTTGGCTTATAATTTCTATCGATTCGGCAGGAATTGAGCCATCGCCGCGAGGTCCGATATTGAGCAACAGATTCCCTTTTCCAAGAGAGCAGGTCAATAACATTTTGATCACTTCTCGCGGGCTCTTCCAGTCGTTATCATGTGCATGGTAGCCCCAGTGCTGATTGAGCGTCATGCAGGCTTCCCAGGGATGCCAAGGATCTGGCGCGGTGAGATGGCCTTCCGGCGTGCGAAAATCACCCGGCAACCCATTGCGACCGTTGAACAGTAAGTTCGGCTGCTCTTGCCGCAATTGCTGATTCATCCGTTCAGCCTGCCAGCCTTCTGCCGAAAAAGGCCACCAGCCATCATACCAGAAAATATCAATTGGCGTGAAAAGGCGTAGCAGTTCCTGCAAACGGGCGAAGGTTTGCTCAATAAATATTTGATACGCCGCAGGATCTTCCAGTGCGGCCACGGCATCAGGCTGATCATACCAGTTGTTCAAACTGTGGTACAAGCCCAGTTTTAAGCCATGGGCACGTGCCGACTCTACCAGCTCCCGAACCAAGTCTCGTTCACAATACTGCCAGGAATTGAAATCCGAGAGTGCACTCCGGTACAAGCGGAAGCCCTCGTGATGCATTGTGGTGAAGACCAGATACTTCATTCCACCGGCAAGAGCTAGACGACAAATCTCATCTGCCGCAAAGGCCGAGGGCTGAAAACGTAAAGCAATTTCTCGAAGTTGAAGCGGAGTGATTTTTTCCCGGTTCATGACCCATTCGCCACGCGCCAGTTGACTGTATAGGCCATAATGAACAAACAACCCGTAGCGCAAATCCGAAAATTCCAGCAAATCCATTGGCGGTAAATCCTTTCTGATTTCAACAGAAGCCCCTGAGCGCATCGTCAATCCGGCGGACGCAGAATGATGCCGGCGAAATGTCTCCTTGTTAATTTTTACTCTGCTACAGAATTACTATAAGACTCTATTTTGCATCTGCTGACCCGCACCGGATAAACTTCACCCAAGCATAAGGCAAATGGTAAATCGCCACTATTTTCCACAGCCATCCCATAGGCTTCAAAACCGGCATTTTCAGTTTGATTCTTCTCCTTAATGAAACGCACATGGAATTAGCTAATGTTCCTGAAACTTTGTCCCTGTCTCTTTTTAATTAGACCCCGTCCAAAAAGGTTTTCCGGGAGATTTTATCCGCAGATTTTTTGTTAAACAGAGCCCCTACGCGGCACATTTCCGAGTTTGTGGAAAAAATTCTGCAGCAACTTATGCA
>Ga0172378_10005676_pt1 | contig 11657 bp, 16 predicted proteins | sample GrowelOW332metaG_FD_119755 | JGI IMG/M metagenome (GOLD analysis project Ga0172378, IMG submission 119755) | Groundwater microbial communities from an aquifer near a municipal landfill in Southern Ontario, Canada - Pumphouse #3_1 metaG | ecosystem: Environmental > Aquatic > Deep subsurface >... | reverse complement strand
GTTTCAAATTTAAAATACTGATTATAAATTAAACCTAAATTTATTATAATGTTAGCCGGTACAGTTCTGTTTAACAGATTGTTTACATCTTCAAACTCTTTAGTTTGGGTTAATTCAACTCCGATAGTTAATTTATAAGTTTCATTATCTAAACTAATAGTATAACCATCATCTCCACACAACGTGGTTAAACTCTTTTTTAATCTTTCATAAGTATAGGGCCTTTCTTCTGTTAATCTTGTTATTATTTTAAATTTTTTATCACTTATAGTATCGGTGTCTTTAGATATAATCCCAAGTATATTTTCATATCGTTTAAGTGATAAACTATCAGCACTTAATATAAATTGATTGTTTAAGATTGTATTAATATTACTATTTAATGTGTTCATTTCTATTTGTTCGGACTCCATTATTTCTTTAAATTCCCTTATTTGTTGTAAAAAATAAGGCAGTCTATTAATTAAATTAGCCACTTACAGACCCCCTAACTGGTACACTATCAGAATCTAAGGTTAAGTTGGATGCTACACCATTTAAAGTAGTGCTTGTTATATCTAAAACTCCTGAAACTGCTAATACTCTTGACTCAATTTGACTAATTCTAACTACTAAAGTTGTTTCATTTTCCCATGATTGACCCAACTCAATGAAATAATCATCGATTGTGGCTAAAACATAACTCTCAAGTTCTGACCAATCATACCCAGTGTCATAAACTATATTTAGTACTATATTAACTGTTTGCTCTGATGCACCTACTACAGTGACTATATGACCTATTGGAGCTATATTAGTTATTTCTGTTTGAACTGTGTTAATTAATGTTGTAGTTGGAGCCCCATAATCTGAATCTAATATAGTTAATTTAACAGATCCACCACCATCCCACACCGGAGTTACTTTAGTAGCACCTACACCATCAATATCATTACTCTTCTCTTTATAATCGGTTATATTTCCACCAAATGCCTTAGAATCAAAACTTGAAAAATATCTAGTTCTAAATGCTTCAGTATCTTCTTCATCATCTCCTAATATCAATGTTTCAGTTATTTCTGCACTCTCTAAGCCACTTATATACTGAATTGGTATAAGTGTACCAAACTCATTATTTACCTCTGCCCCTAACGTTTCTGACTCTAATTTATATACACCAGTTGATATTTTTTCAGTTACTTCATAATTAAAAGAAGTATCACTAAGTGAAAATCTTGAACCAATTGGAACATCTATGTTGAACTCACCTTTCATTATTGCAGCGGTAGCCACCTCAGGAGATAAACCTCTTTCAGCACCTCTTCTAATTAAATATTCTCTACTTGAAGTATCTGCAAAGGTTTCATTTAAAATTGTATCAAGAGCCATATACATTGTTTTAATCTCAACTGCAGCTGGCGCTAAAGCATCATATATAATACTACCCTCTCTCTTATCTACATCACTACTTACATTATCTAATAATCTATTTAATATATCATTATAAGTTTCATTCTCATACATTTATATACTCACCTCACTTTCAATTTCAACTTCTCCAAATATAGTACTTACTAAAAATTGAACTGTTAACTTTTTACCACTTTTTGTAAATTCAAATTCTGTAACTGATTTTATTCTATCATCTTGAACTAAAGCCTCTGTTATATGTCTTTGAACTTCTGATTTAACAAAATCTAAAGACTTTCCCAGTAGTGTATTAATCTCCACACCATAATCCCAAGAATAAATAATATGATCATATCTTTCAGTTTGTAAAATTAAATATATACTTTGTTTCATAGCATCTATTTTATTTACAACCCCGTTAACTGTATTATTATTTAAATTTAATTTATAACTCTTACTAGTTTGTATATCATCATTTATTTCTAAATTTAATTCATTATTTGGTAACATTTAATCACCTCACTTTATCTAACACTAAATATTGTTGACCACCTTGCATTCTCAACAATATAACTTTATCATTTAAGGTCAATTCATTTTTAATAGTTATACTTTTAGTTTCACCATCAATAATTATGTTAGTTGTATAATTAATAACATTGCTTGTAAGCTCTAACTGAATTTCACTTAATGTTAATTTTTGGTCAATTTGAATTTTAAGTGGATCATCAGAAATCACAGTACCGTATTTAATATTAATTGGTGATTTTTCCTCCATGGCTCCAATGGCTGCTTTTTTTATTAAATTAGTTATATCTTTCATGTCATTCATTAATATCACCAACCTTTCAAAGTCAAATCCATGAAATGTTCATTATTTTTGAATTTATGCTTACATTTTTCAACGAGCATATATTCATTCAAAATTATGTCTCCCAAATTGAGTTGTATCGCAATAAAACTACCACCCCTGACACTTAGTATACCTTTAACATTAGTAAGGCTTAAATCTCTTGTTTTTGCGTTATAAAGCGATAGTAGTGAATCTGCTTTCAATTTTCCGTTAGTTTGCTCTTCTATTTTCTCAAAATACTGTAATACACCCCAGTTATTGATATTATCACTGTCTTTAGTGATATACACTTCACTTTTTCCACTTTCTGAATCTTCATAAATTAATTTAATTTGATTATATGAATTATCAATCGAAGTAGTATATGAAAAATTTTCACCTGATTCTGAATCAATCAATTCATCAACTTGCATTTGATTTATATTTTTTAACATTATTTCTCCAAAATCATCATATAAAATATATAACTCTTTGGTATTAGTTAAAGTTAAATCTAAAGCATTATCAATCATATCCATTAAAGTTTTATTATCTTCAACCCTAGATACTATTAAATACTTGGTATTTTCTAATTCACCAACTTTTAAATTAAATTTGTCAGCTATTAAAGTAATTACCTCATCTGCTCGTTTGTTGGTGTATGTGATTGTATCTTTATTTTTCAAATATCTCAATTGATCATATGCTGTAATTTCAATGATCCCATCTTTACTTCTTTTTTTATTAAAAACAAAACCATAAAAAAACTTTTCACCATCAACCTTAACTCTAACTGGATTACCTTCTTGAATATTTACAACATCATCTTTTGTGATTTTAAATGATAATGTTGATGGTGAACCACTCATATCTCTATCAACTGTGAGTTCATCTACTAAATTAGGTAAATAAAGAACATCCTCATTTTGTGTAATAAGCTCAATCAAAAGTAATCACCTTACCTTTTACAATATTGTTGACATCACTTATATCATTTAATTCAGCAATATCAATATATTTCTCACCATCACCTAAATATTTTTTACATATTTCCCATAGTGTTTCTGTACCATTAGCAACATGATAATCAGGCAATACTTTTTGAGAACTTCTAGTTTCAGTTACTGTAGCTACACCATTAATTACAGTTAATATTTTAGTTTTTATATCATTATATTGTTTTAGGTTAATACTAACTGTTACATCTGTACCATCTCCAGCATCTTCAAGTATGGTATAACTTTCAAGTGAAACTAACATATTAGTAATAAAAGTATCTCTAGTTACAATAAACCTAAAATTACTTTTATTAGTTTTTAAAAGTTCCAATTTGTTTAAATAATAATCAGAAGAATTAAACCCATCTGCATATACTGCAAATGGGTAATCTTGATTTGGTAATAAAACACTAAACGATACATCACTTAAACCTGGATCTTTTAATATATTAATTTCACCATCATTTATAAGACTAAATGTTTTATTATTATTTTTAATAGTTATATTTAACTTTTCAGGTGCTATAGGACACAGAAAATCATCAATATAAAAATTATACATTAACGATTCACCCCTTCCTTAACTTCTTCAATTGTTTCTTTTAGTTTGGTCCCAAATTCATTGATTATACCATCAATATCCATACTAGAACTTATGTTATTGCTATTACTCATTTCAACCTTTATATCAGCAGTAGTAAATCTATTTATTGCTTCTCGTTCTGCAATATCTCTTAAATAAGCTAAATCTTCTTCACTACTTTCCATTGAACTAGCTGTATCACCTGTATTAGCTGCTATATCGTTTAAACCGTTCATTATATCATCAAGACCATCGTACCCACTTAAATCAAGATTTGACGTTGTAGCTGCCGCCTTTTTAGCAGCATCTATTTTATCTTCTCTAAGTTGCTTATCGGCTTGAGCTTTAAGTTTTGAAATATTTAAATCTGATGCTCTTTCTTGAATTTTCTTTTGTTCTGCTAATAATGAAGTAGTACCAAAAGTAACTTGACTAATTGCATCAATGCTAACCCCCGGCAACTTATTTAATTTATTAATGAAATCATTTACTATTGTTATACCTTTGTTTACCATATCTTGTAATATGATTAGTACACTAGCTTTTAACGTTCCTACTGCATTTTGAATATTCATTACACCGGTTTGCATACCAATAGATAACACACTCCAAGCATTAAGTATACCATTCGTCATTATTAACCATGCTACTTTAATACCACCTACACTTTTAATCCATTTGTATATTAGAGTAATTATTAAGCCAATCCCAAGTGCGATCCATCCAATAGGGTTGGTTAACATTGCAGTTACAAGTGCCCTATTAGCAGCAACCGCCAACCATGTTGCGGCAGTTTGTATTCCAGTTGCAGCAGCATAAAATAGAAGTGCTCCACCTATACCCCAAAATATAGGCTCTATGGTTGACCAATTATCAAATATAACTTGTGCTCCGTGCCCTATTCCCTGTAAGACTGGGTTAAATGTTTGAAGTAACATGTTACCAATACTAGTACCAACTTGACCAAACGTCATAGGTAACTTTTTAAATTGTTCATTAGTCTCATCAGCAGTATTAAATAATGCTTTTTTAATTATATCAGCGGTAATTAACCCCTCTGAACTCATTGCTTTAAGTTCTCCGATACTTTTACCCATCTCTTTGGCTATTGCTTGTGCTAAGATAGGTGCATTTTCTAGTATACTCCTAAATTCATCACCTTGTAATCGACCTGATGCCATAGCTTGCGTCAATTGATACATGGCAGAAGTTGATTCTTGAACACTTGAACCACCTATTTTAAACTGTTTTGCCATTTGTTCAGCAAATAATATAGCTTCATCATTACTTGCGAATGAGTCTTTAGCAAGTATACCTAATTTACCAACAACTGCCGCTGTATCCATATAACTAGATCTAGTTTTTTGAGCAGATGCAAATATTTTATCTTGTAATTCATCAGTCGTTTGTAATCCATCATTTATCAAATTTAATCTTGCAGTAGTAAGTGTCATGGTATCAGTTAAACTTATTAATTTTTTAACTCCTATTAACCCACCTATACCTATTGCTGCCTGTTTTAATTGATTCATCAGTGTAGATGATTTTCCAACCTCTTCATTATACTGAGTTTGAGATGTTTTGTTTTTCTTTACTGAATTATTTATATCTTCCCAAGTTAAACTTAGTTTAGGACCCTTCATTGAATCACTAACTTTACTTGAATTGGTCAATGCTGTTGTATATTTAGTAGTTGATGTAGTAGCACCCTCTATGCTCTTTTTAGTAGTATTTATACTACCAGTAAGCATTAATTGAGTGGATGATGCTGCTTTTGCTACAGCCTTTTCACTCGTTTTAGCTGATTTGGTTACACCATCAAAAGCAGTAGCACCACTACTACCCTTACTACTTTTCCCCATATTACTAAAAGCTGAAATTGTTTTTGTTATTTCACGTTGTATATTCATTAGTCTATTAGATACATTATCCGTCAATTCCATTGTGGTTCTTATAGTTGCCAAATTATTTCTCACCACCTTTCTAAATTAAATTAAAAAAAGTAGGGCGATAAAATCAACCCTACTTTTTTATTTTTTTGCTTGTCTTTATCTTTTTTTATCATCTTCACCTTTAATTTGTATGCAAGCTACTATGAATGCTCTTTCACTTATATTCAATTTTAAAAAGTCAGATGGTATTAGATGTAATTTGTGAAGGCAATAATAAGCTATGTTGGCATCAAAATCACCCTCACTAATTAGTTTTTTGCCTCGTCTACCTTTTCCTCAAATAAGTTTTCAAATCCGTTTATTTCTTGAATTTTAGATAAATAATCAGCATACTCACCAGGTAATAACATTGATTTAAGTAATGTATCTGCACCCATGACACCGTATGAATCTTGTAATTCTTTATCATTTAGATTAGGATAAACTGTACACATTACTGCTAACTTACCCAAGTACAAGCTATAATCAACTTCGGTTCTTGATAAATTTTTATTAGATCCTTTAACGAGTTTAGTACAAGAATCTCTTAATTTTTCATCTTGACCACTAGTTATACATGTTAATTCCCATGCCATAACTTCACCATTTTCATCTTTAAATCTATTTGATACTTTATGTTTTAAATTTTCAACGTTTTGTACATTCTCTTTTAAAAATGCAGATAAATTACTCATCTTAAATCACTCTCTCTTTCTTATTACATTCCTGATAAATTACTAAATTCTTCAACTATATCAAAATCTTCAAATGTGAAATCCATATCCTCATCAAGATATTCAGCATCAGCATCGAACTTTGTTAAGATACCACCATCAACATTACAATCTTTTAATATGACAGTTTGTCTACCTACTGAACTAGATGGATCCTCATTAGTTACTTGTATATCAAAATATACATCTTCTCCACTATCTTTATATTCTTTTAAAAGATTTCTAAAAATAGTAGTATTATAATGGAATGTTGAACTTCCACTACCTTCCCAACTTGTTGATTTATTACCTTTACCAGTCTTACCTAGTGCCGGTACTTTAGTTTTATTTTTATCAATTTTAGCTTCTAAATTGATAGCTTGCATGAAATTATATCTATTACCGTCTATTGTAATATAACATTCAGCTAAACTACCGGATATAGCATCACTTGCTTTCATTGTTATAGGCATGTATTACTCCCTTCCTATTGTACCACAATATTCATATATAATTTTTCCATAGTATTAATTATAGTTATTGCATCAGATACAACTATTGATTTTTTAGTATCACCCTCTAATACAGTTAGGTCTGAGTTATCGAAAGTTTCAATTGCTCTTATGTCTGATAATGTCTTATGCTGTTTTACAATTTCATTCCAAAAACTTATTCTACCACTGTTATCATTTGGAATTTTACCTAAATATTTAGTGTTAAATGTTGCAGCAATATCACTTGCAATTTTATCAATAACTCTTATAGTCTGATTGTCACTAAATAAAGATGTTTTTTCATCAGTATAATTAACTAATGTATTTATATCTTCTAATACTCTAACATTACCATTTACATTATGAAACATAAATTTACCACTCTCAATACCTAATTCAAGTTCACTTTGAGTATAATCAACATCTACTGTATATTCTCCAGTATATTCAGTATTAGTTAATGCCTGATTAACTTCTCCACTAGCTAAAGCTCCAAGTGACCAATACACTAATGAACTAGCTAAAGCTCCTGAATCAGTAACTGTGTTTTCAACTGATACAATACCTTCATCATCGGCATCATTTGTTTTATATACAACACCTTGAATTTTTTTACCAATTTCAGTACGCATTCTTTTAACATATGCTATGTATAAATCAATTATAGTATCAGTTGTAGATAAACAACCCAAACAATTAAAAGTATAACTTTCAAACGCATCTAATGCCCCTTGATACTCAGTACTAGTAATGGCTATACCATTACTACCACTTGTCAATTCTAATCCAGCAGTAGCAACTAAAGTTATGTTTGTTTTCCAAACAACCCAAGAATTATCTTCTAAATTATCAGTATTTGGTAATACGGTTTGTTTATCTGCTAGAGTAGTACCAATGTAAGTTGATACATCCATTTTAGTAACATCATCAACATTCACTTCAATTTTTATTAATATATCATTACCCCTAACACCCTTATATTTCGCATCAGCGAACGTGTTTGATGCCTTTACACCTGTATTCATTAACTTATAAAAGAAACATTTATTTACTGTTTTAAATAAATCTCTTATTCCTTTTAGTTTATCATCAGAATAAAGATATCCGAATGATTCTAATGATTTTGTTTCTACGTTTTCAGATGTAAGTTCAAATACACTATCATCAGCACCCCAATCAATTTCTAATGCTAAAGCACCGATTCCTCTTTCACTTACTGTTGAATCAGTAACTGCGGTTCCTACAAAATTAATATAGGTACCTGGTAAAATTTTATTCTGTGTAACATATGTTCCTCCGCCTAAAGCCATTATTTCACCTTACCTTTCATAAATTTTTTAATCAAATCATTAACTTCAGTTAATGTATATGAATTATCTTTTAATATAACATTTAATATATCACGTTTATTCATATACATTTTACTTTCTAATAACTGATTTTTATTAAACTTTAACTCTTTATCTTTCATCAATCATTCACCACTTTCTACTCCTATATTATAAGTTAAGTCCTCCATGTTCTCAGAATACTCTACATCATCCACAGTAAGGGCTTTTGTTAAGTATAGGTTATAACTCACAAAGAAGTGTAAAACACCATCTATAACTTGATGTTTCATATCAAACCCTTTAAATTTATCATCATCTATAGATATAAATTCACAAACATGATATAGCTCATTTGCTACACTTTGCATTTCTGAATTATTTTCAGACTTAAGTGGAAAATAAAGGATATCAAAATTATTATTTTCAAGATACCTATTAGTGTGAACTCTTTTTCTAGTACTATCGATAACACTAATATAAAAACATGGTTCAATTAACCCTTGTTTAACTCTTTCAGTGTATATTTTATAAGTAGCATATTCAGTATGAAGTGCATTAGCCACAGCATCTATAATTTTATCAATCATTTCAATATCCTTTCTAAATATTTTTCCAACTTATTTTCTAAAACTTTAGGTGCAATAGATTCAATCTCATTTTCTGAAATTGTAAGCATAAATCTACCTTCAACCCAACCTTTTTTATTTCTTTTTCTATGCCCAAACTCAACATATGATGCATACTCAGTTGGATTTATTATTTCAATGATGTATTTACCACCACTCTTAGAAACAGTTAGACTATTAGCATATTTAGCACCACTAGACTCATTGCCAGCGGTCCATCCATGTCTAAGTGTACCTCCAACTTTACCACTAGAAGCTGGATACAAACCTACAGGAGTTCTTTTTATTACTTTAGCTAATAGTCTAGCTGCCAACTCTTTAGATGCAGAGGTAAAAAAATCACTTTTTAAACTTTTATTTATTTTTTTTAAATTATTTTGAAACTCAACTAATTCTTTAATATCTACTTTTAATCCCATTATGACCACCCTTTAAATAATTCAAGTGTAATTTCTTGATGTGTGTTATACATATTTGACTCACCAGTTTGTTCATAAACACTTGTTTTATCATTTTGAGTTACTGTAATTTTTGAACCTGGTTTAATAGTTATATCGGGTGAAATAAATAATTTAATCACTTGACCAATAGCGGCAACATTAACCGTTTCTTTAGTTGATGTTGCTGATGAATGAGATAATTTACAAGGTTGATTCTCTAAGACTATCACCTCTTGAAATCCAGTTGTATTATTACTCTTTACATATGATTGATATTCAATTATTTCACACGTTCCAATATAAGTTGATTCAATTGCCATTCTAACTGCTACCACTTGAGAGTTCGATAACATGCAAATTCACCTTCTCCCTTATTCATGAGATAGTCAATTAAGGTGTTTAATCGTTGCTCTACTGAATATTTAGGGTCAAATGATACACTCGTATCACCTGTAGCAACAGATGTTACCATAGTGTCTAAATCAAAAGAATCAGTAAGTTTACCACTTTGTTTCATGGAAAATAAAAACTCACCACAAATCATATCAATTGCTATATTATTCAATGCTTCAGGTATCTCATCAACATTACATTCGGATTTAATTTTATTTTCAACTTTAGTTATGATAAATGGTAAAATCGCTATATCTAACTCAGTAGCAGCATAACCAAAAGCAGTTAATCTTGAAGTTACATCATCAATCATAACATCACCTACTCTTCGTCTTCAGGATATAATTCATCAGGTTCTTGAATTTTTTTCAAGATTCCATTTTTACTAGTAGATCTACCTAAATCAATATCATTTTTTTCAGCATAACTTTTTAATTCTTCTACACTCATATCTTCAATTTCAATTGTTTCATTATCAATTGTTTTAGTTAGGTTTTTTTGTCTAATATTACTATATCTCCTAAGTAACATTCAAATCACACCTTTCTATTTTTTATACTTAGCTAGTACAACTTTAGAATCATTAGATAATACAGCAGTATAATGTTCGTTTGCAGTAACTACAGTAGTTCCAGCTAAAATATCTCTATCATCTTCAGCCATAATATCACGTTTCATGTAAATAGTAAGAGCAGTGTTAGTAGTTGAATATCCATCTGCGTCAGGATCTTCATTAGGATCTTTAATATCTACTACTACAATTGGATTAGCATAATATTCAGTAGCAACGGCAGCTACTTTATCACCTACAGCTAAAGTACTATCTATAGCATTAGCCATAACAGTGGATAGATGTAAATTAGTAGCATCTTCGGTTCCAGTATCTGCAATAATGGTAATTGTACCTGTAGCATTATCTTTTTCATATTTAACTAGTTTAATTTTTTTAGATTTAACAACTTGACATCCAGCTATCATACCAACTGTACCAGTCATTAGGGTTTGCATTGGGTATTTTAAAGCATCTTTAAAATCTTCATCAAGTCTTAAAGTAGTTTCTTGATTTGGATGAATGAAGATTATTTTAGCAGTTCCATCTTCATTTTCATCTTCAAATAAACCAATAGCATTTACCACGTTAGCATAACTAATAACTCCAGCAGTTCCACCATAAACTAATGATGCTCCCATAAGGGCGGTATGACAATCATTATCAACCTTAGATGCTAAAGCCATAGCTAATTGCATTGAACCTTCACCGACTGGATCACCATATCCACTTAATACAGATTCATCAGTTAATTCAATAGCTTTACCAGCTTTTTTAACTGTAGCAGTAGTAGTTGATGCAGTAAGTATAGTAGTACCCATAGCTACACCTTCTGCAACATCTACTGCATCACCGATGTATGCGAATTTAGGTACTGTAATTGTATTACCTGGTGTAGCAGTTAAAGTTGTATCAATTGTTGAAATTTTAGAAAATTTAATTTGTTTTGGTAATGTTCCTGATATAGCATCTGCCATTACTTCAGGGTTAATTAGATTACTTAATTTTGTTGCTCCCATATTAATTACCTACTCTTTCTTTTTATTCTTGTTTTAAAGTATCGTATAATTCTTTGTTTTCATTATAAAGATTTAATTTAGCTTTATAATTCATTTTATTAAATTGTTCTTTATTTATTGTTCCAGGAGTACCATCTTTTTTTTCACCTGGTTTAAGACCTTTGATTTTATTTGGTTTATCTGTCTCAAGATTATCAAATAAGAATTTAGAACCATCATCAGTCTGAAGTGCTTTTATTTGGTCATCAAGACCTTTAATGTTTTCACCATCTAATGATATTTTTTCTAAATCTATTAGTGCCTTAACTGCTTTAAGGTTCTTAGCTTTTGAATTAGTTAATGTTTTTTCAATTGCATT
>Ga0172378_10005675_pt1 | contig 11657 bp, 9 predicted proteins | sample GrowelOW332metaG_FD_119755 | JGI IMG/M metagenome (GOLD analysis project Ga0172378, IMG submission 119755) | Groundwater microbial communities from an aquifer near a municipal landfill in Southern Ontario, Canada - Pumphouse #3_1 metaG | ecosystem: Environmental > Aquatic > Deep subsurface >... | reverse complement strand
TATAAAATATTTATTAAATAATGAAATTAAATATTTTCATGTGATAAATAAAGAAATAAATATAGAATATAAATATAAAGAAAAATTTACAACAATTTTATCAATTAATAATGAATTAAATTATTTAATAAACAAAGAAAGGATTAGATGTATGGTTGAATATATTCAGAAATATTTGGATGATAATAAAAATATTATTAATAAAATTAACGTAATTCAAAAATTAAAAAATTTACCTTTATTATTTGATGTAATAGAGGATGAATATATATCAAGAATAAATATAGTTTATAATAAAGATTATCATATTGAATTGCAGGTTGTGTATTTAGAACGTTATGTACATAATGCAATAATTGTTTATTTATATAATTGTAATTTTAAAAATTTAAAAAAATATAACAATAATTTATATAATTATTTTAAGTCTTTAAAAGATATTGATTTAGAATCAAATAAATATATATATATAAATTTATCAATTAAAACAACAAAAGATATATTTAAATTTTTTATAAGTTTATATAAATAAAGGATGTTATTTAAATGAGTTTTGATTATATGCATATGAACAATGTAGAGAATACATTGAAAAAATATAAAAATCAAATTAATAAAGTTAATACAATTAGAAAATTACAAAATAAACAATTATTATTTCATGATTATTATTGTTTTGAAAATAATGATTTTTATTTGTTTGATGATGGAATTTTGGAAATATATATTGATAGATTATTTAATAATTCGTTAAGGTTTCAAATAAAAAATTATAACAATAATATTCAATTAATAGATTTTTTCTTAAAAGAAAATTATGATTATATAAATAATAATTTTTACAATTATACAAATTATTATTTATCATCATATTTTAATATCACCAATGATATGAAAAATGATATAATTATTACATTATCACAGTTGAGTGATATAATAATTTTTTTTGTAAAATACAATTTAAAATTAAATAATTTATTATAATTTTTTAAGGAGTATAAAAATGGATTAATGTATTGACAAATATATATTTATATGTTATAATATATATATAATAAAAAAACATATAAAGGAGATAGATAATTATGGATTATTTTTTAAGACACATAATAAGGAAATTTATATTATATTCAAATATATTATTAATAATATGTATAATAATAGGGGCATTTTGTTTTATATTAATTGCAAAAACCGCCTCACCAATTATATTAAATCAACAAAGTTACAAGAAATTAATTAATGAAATTCACACACAAGATTTAAATAAACAAACAAATGTTAATGATGTTTATTTAAATGAAGATAATACAAAGATAACAATATTGCATAGATATCAAAATAGTATATTAATAGATGTTGATATATCAAATTTTAAATATAATAATAAAGTTTTTGATAGTGCAAAAAATAATATTTCACCTGTATTGATATTTACCGCTGAAGGATATAAAAATATTAATTATAATGATAATGATATTAGAAATCATTTATTAAATGAAAAATATTTTAATGGAGAATATAATTCTGAACAATCTTTAAAAGGAAATATAAATAATAATAAATCTGAAGGATTTAATTATGATAAAAGTTATATGAGAGATACATTACAAATACAAAGAGATGTACAAATAGAAACACATAATCAAGATAATTATATGCAAGGTGTTTTTATGAATGAAAAACATGCTAGATTTATTGTACCAACAAATGATTATAATATTATACAATTTCATTGTAATTGGAGAGAAAATAGTGGAGTTAATCATGATTCAATAAATTACTTTATATTAAAGTAATGAAATTGTTACAATTAAATAAATTTATTAAATGCGGATATTTTATAAATAAAATAATATTTATAAAATATCTATTTTTTTTGTGGTGATAAAATGATAGATGAAACAGCAATAAAGCGAACAAAAGATTTATTAATATTAGCATTAAGACAATTTTTTAAAAACAAAGAACATTATTCAAACATTACAAATCAAGATTATTCAAATATAAAAATATATGATAAATTACCAGAAGAATTAGTTGATTGGCCTTCATTATTAATTTCTGCAGATAATTGTAATTTTACACCATCAGGTTTATCAGATATTGCACAAGATATTATAAATGATGAAGGACAAGTAATTGCTTACAGATATAGTGGAATGTTAGAATCAACAATAACATTAGAAACAGCAACATTATCATCTGGTCAAAGAGAAGATTTATCAGATTTAGTCATGATAACATTAAGAGTATTATTAAGACGTAAATTAGAGGCAAAAGGTTTATTATTAAAAAATGATATGAAATATGTATCTGAATCAGAAATAGATTATGCAGGAAAAAAGATATATATATCATCAATACAATTTTCAACATGGGCAGAATGGTTTAGAGATATTAATTTAATAGATTTAAATGATATAAATTTAAATGATATTGATTTAAATATATAAAGGAGGTATTTATATATATGGCATATAGAGCACCTGGTATAAATGCAAATTTTATACCAACAAAAACAAATGTTGTAACATCAGGACAACAAAGAATTATGGCTTTAATAGGTACAGGTTTAACATATTTTGAAAGAAATAATGTCGCAATAACAAGAAATAATAGTAGCATACTTGATGAATTACCTGATAAAAATGTATCAGAAATATATAGTATCACATCAAATAAGGTTACTTCTCAAATAGATCCAAATAATATTAATTATACAAATTATACATTATATAATAATTCTATAAAATGGAAACCATTAGATGGTACAGAATATCAAGCATATTAAAAACAAAATCAAATATATGGTGATGAGGGTTTTAATAATAATTGTACATTGTTTCAAATAACAAATTCGGATTTAATTGTAAATGAACAATATAAATTTGAGATAACTCATGTATCCGCAGATCAAGGTACATATAGAATAACAAAATTAAGTAATCAAGAAATTATAGGTGATTATCAAATATCAACTCAACCTATATTAGATGTTATTCCAGGAGTATCAATTATAATAAATAGTACATATATTGATAACCCAGCAAAACCTGGTAATTCATTAACAAAAGAGGGAGATTATTTAGTTTTATCATTATTTTCAGCAAAATGTCATGTTGATCCAACATTATCAATGATACCTAAAATTACATCATTTGATGATAATTTTACTTTAAATGTTGAAAATAATAATTATTCATCAATTGGAACAGTTCAATCAATAGATGATATAACAAAATGGCCAATATTAAAAGATACAATACAAACAACAAATAATTTTTCAAATTTAACATATAAATTAAAAATATTTGAAAATGGTACACAAGTAAATGCAGATTTAATATTTGATAAATTATATGTTAATGTTGTAGGTAAAGTTAATGATATTGATATAAATAATAATGTATCATTATATGATTCAAATGATACAAATTCTATATCTGCAAATGAATATAATTTTATTGATACAATAACAGGTAATAATGTTTTAGGTATAGAATCATTAAAAACAAATGATAATTTTAATTTTAATATTCAATATATATTAAAAAATGATAATACATTAAATAGCAAAAATATATTAATGCGTTTAGAGGTATATATACCTGATACAGATAATGATGTAAAGTTATTATCATATGCTAATAATTTTATATTTATTAGAAATAATATTCAATCAAAACAAGTTGATAATCAGGATGTAATATTTAAAAATTTAATAAAAAATATTAGAATAAGTGATGTTGATATAGTTAATTCATTAATGGGTATTACAAATTATGCTATTACAATATCAAATTTACACAATAATGAAATAACCATAGTTGATTTAACAAATCATACAACATTAGGTACATATTCAACAAATAAATTAACATCATTTATAAATGCAATTCCTGGTATTTCTTTTGATTTATATTCATTTAGTGAAACATTGGGATTAAATGAATCATATGCCACAACAAATATTGTTGACGATACTGGTGCAACAGTAATAGTAACATTAATACCAGGTGTTATTAATAACGATGTACCAAATGATGATGTTGAATATTATATATCATATAAATATTTAAAAGATGATGAAGATTATGAACCAAAATTATTTACTGAATATAATGATATATTAAATGAATATGGAGATTATATAATTACTGCTTCTGGTAGTGTATTAAATAGTTTATCATTAGGTTCAAAAATAGCAATTAAAAATGGAGCATTACCTTTAATATGTGTACAAGTTGAATCAGATACTGATGAAGGTTATTATAATGCAATTGATAAATTATCAAAAAAAATAGGTAGTATTGATAATGTTAATATTATTGTTCCTTTAACATCATCAATTAATGTTTGTAATTATTTATCACAACATGTAATAGATCAAAGTAGTAGTATAAATTGTAAATTTAGAATGGGTTATGTAGCTGCTGATTTAAGTGAACAAATTGATAAATCACCAACCATTAATGATATGTCACAAGGAAGTATACAAAAAGCATCAGGTTTAAATAATGAAAGAATGGTTTATGTTGTACCTGGTGGAGCGACTATGAGTGAACAACAATCAAATGGAAATTATTTATCAAAAACATTACCTGGTTATTTTTTAGCTGCTGCTTGTGGAGCAATTGCAATTAAAAATGATCCAGCTGAACCATTAACAAATAAAGTAATAAATGGTTTTGATAATTTAATTACATATTATACTGAAGACCAAATGAATTTATTAGCACAAAATGGATGTTTAGTTTTAAAACAAGAATCAAATGTAATATCAATTAGACATGGTATAACAACACATTATTCAACAAATACAATAGCAGATATACAATCAAATGAAATAACATGTATACAAATAAAAGATTATGTTATTATGGATTGTAAATTAACATTAAATAGTTTATATATTGGTGGTAAATTTAAACCAACAATAATGAATGATATTAAATATACATTAACACAAATATTTGCTAAAGAAACTGCAAATGAAATAATAATGGGTGTTGATAATTTGTCTGTATCTAGAGATGCAGGAATACCAACAAAAATTAATATTAATTTCATGATTGAAGCAATTTATCCATTAAATTATATAGATATTAATTTCGGTTTCTCAACTGAAAATCTATAGGGGTGATAATATATGGCAGATTATACAGTAAAAGGAACTCAAAATGCATATTCATCTGATGCTAATAAAAATTTAAATTCATATAGAGCAAGTGGTATTCCAAACATAAACACTGATGGTAAAAAATTAGCAGTAACTTCTACAAATGTATCTGTTTATAGTAATGGTGCAAGGGTTGGTTTTATACAATCCTTTGCTCCAACTGAACAGAGAACAATAACCCCAATTCATGAATTAGGTTCTGAAGGAGTTATACAAATGGCAGCTGGAAATACAACAGGTGGAACAATTGCTATAACTCGTTTTGCAGTATATAATTCATCATTATTTAATGCGTTAGGATTAACAAGAACTGGTAATTTTGTACCAACAAATAGTAGTGATTTTGTATATGCGTCAACTGGTTCAAAAGATTCAACATATCAAACATATACAAATCCATTTAAATGTTTAAAAGATCAAAGAGTACCACTTGAAATAAAGTGTGAAACACAAATGCCAAATGATGATGGTATTATGACGGAAACATATATTGATTGTTGGTTACAATCATATTCAAGAACAGTTACATCACAAACAATAACTATATCACAACAAGCAACTGTATCTTATGCAGACTTAATATAGTGGGGGGTGATGAATAATGGCAGATATGAATAATTTAGGTTTTGATGAAACAACAAATTCATTTTTAAATAATCAACGTTCAACAATGAATTTAACAGAAAGAGGTTATGAAAATGATTTAGGTAATATACAAGATGCAAATACAAATGGTTTATTACAAACATATACAAATATATATTTACGTGCTAATAATACAAATATTGGAATGATACAATCTTTTACAACAACTGAAAACAGAACAGTTACAAAATTACAAGCAATTGGTAATGAAGGAGTGTGTCAATCTGTTCCACAAAATTATGATGGTGGACAGATATCAGCAAGTAGATTACAATTATATGGTGAAAGATTATATGATGCATTTAAATTAAAAAGTTCATCACAAGCGGTTGTAAATAACACATCAATATTTAAAACATTAAAAGACCAAAGAACACCATTTGAAGTACAAGTATTAACAGTAGCTGGACAAGATAGTTCAGGCAATGTTAGTTATTATACGGAAACATATGTTGATTGTTGGATTCAACAATATAGTAAAACATATCAGGTTTCAAATATAACTGTATCAGAAAATTGTACAATTAGATATGCTGATGTTTTATAAAAATTAATTAATATATCCCTCATATAAGGGGATATATTTTTTTTATTTTATAACAAAACATAATATTTTTTATATAAAAGGAGTAATTAAATAATATGAAAAAAATACTTGAGGATTTAGTTTTAATTGGAAATTCACAAAAAACATATAAATTATTTGGAAAAAATTGGACTTTTAAAACATTAACAAATGATGAAGTAGTAAAAGCTAATGATTCAACAAGAACTTTTGATACAATAACAAGAGTAAATACATTACGAGTTGCTCAATTATCTAGATCTATAGTTAAAATAGATGATGAACCAGTTACTCAAAAAGAAATGCAAGATGCATTATCAAAATTACAAGAATCACTTGTTGAAATGTTATATGATAAATATATGGAATTACAAAACGAACAAAAAGAGGAATTAGAAAAATTACAAGATAATGATGAAGATTTAAAAAACTAGTAAGCGACAGATATAATAGAATGAGGTGGTCTGTCGCAACATATTTTCACAAATTACCACAAGATCCTGAAATATTAAATTTATCACCATTACAATTGGTATATAATTATTTAAATATACAAAAAGATAAAGAATATGAAGAAGATAATATTATTAATAGAATGAATTATATTGGTTTAATAATTAATCCTGAACGTTTACAAAAAGTAATGGAGTTACAAAAAAATAAAACTATTAATAATAATGATGATAATATTCAATATAATGATGATAGTTTAGTTGTAAATGATAATTTTGAAAAAGAATTACAAGAAGCAATGAAAGATAATAAAATGTTTGAAATACCTGTTGAAAATAATGTTAGAGGTAATCCAAATTTATCAAGAGATGAATTTTTAAATAAAATGAATGAACTTGATAAATTTGCAGAATTACAAGAATATGATGATAAAAGAAAAGGTTTATTAAAAGATGATAATAAATCAGATATTAATTCAAAAGATATTAATAATGAAAATATAAATAATATAAATAGTCAAAATAATAATACAAATAATGAATTAAACAATGATTTGGATTATTTTGATTATGATGAATAAATGACTCTTTATTGATATTTAGAGTCATTTTTTTTAAGGTGGTGATAATATTTGGCAAGTTTTAATGACTTAAATCAAGCAAATTCTTCATTTCAAACATTTAATAATCAATTAAATTCATTACAACAGGGTATATCAAATGGTACATTAAGTACAGATGATGCTGTGCAACAATTATCTGCTTTACAAAAATCATTTAATGACTTAAATCAATCATCACAAGAATTTCAAAATAATAATCAAAATTTACAAAATAATTTTCAAACATTAAATGATTCAGTTGCGGAATGTAATACACAATTACAAAATATGCAAAATTTATTAAATTCAAATGATAGTCAAAAAGAACAAAGTATTTTGCAAATTGTTAATTCTATTAATACAATGAAAGATACAATAAATGGTGTATCAGATGCTTTTCAACAATTAGATAATAAATCTTTAGATTTATCAAATGTTAAAAATGAAATAACAAATGTCAAACAATTATTTAATGAATTTATAAGTTCTGCTAAATTAGATGATATTAAACCAGAAAATTATAATCAAATTATAACTATGATGCAAAATGTTTCTAATCAAATGTCTACATCATTAAATAATATGACAAAAATGTCTATAATTGCTGGTCCTGAGGAACAACAGAAGGTTAAAGAGGGAATAACTGCTATTTCTGATATAATAACATTATTACCTGATATGGTAAAAACGAAAACATCAAATATGTTTAGTGAAGCAATTAAAAATGCAACACAAAACATACAAGATAGTGATTTTCAACAATTTTTTGATAAAATTGAACAATTAAGAAATATAAATTATAAACCATCTAATGGTTCAACCATGTTTGATGTTAATGCTCAAAATCAACAAAATAGTGATTTTAAAAGTCAACAATTAAATGAGTCACAACAAAAAATGTTTAATTATTATAGTTTAAATAAAAATGCTGGTAAAATAGATTCAATAACATCTTCATCTATACCAAATCTTGAAAATATTGAAAATGCAATTAATAATTTAATATTAAAATATAATTCAAATGGTTTTACAAATAATCAACAACAATCATTAAATAATGCTGGTTTATCACAAGATAATTTAAAAAGTGCATTACATGATATTCAATATATGGAAAATATGTCAGATACATATCAAAATAATATTGGTGATTTACAAGGTAATATTAAAAAATATAATAAATCTGTTAATGAAGGAAATCCTGACCAAGAATTATCCAGTACAATACATAATCAAATTAGAGAGTTAATTAATATGTCAACACAAATATCTCAATTTCAAAGTAATTTAGGTTCCTCATTAAATTTAGATGATTTAGATAAATTACCTAATGATATAAAAGATATAATTGAATCATTATCAAAATCAATGAAAGATAATATTGATGTAATGGATTTATTAACAAAAGAATCAGATTTGTTTGGTACAGCTTTAGGAGATAAATTAAAAGAAAATTTTGATAAAGCAAAAGAATCGCTTGATGAAACAAGTGAAAAATTTAGTAGTTTTTCTGATGAAATGAATAATCAATCCGGTTATGGTGGAAATATATTATCTGGTATTGGTGGTAAAATTGGAGATGTTGTATCAGGTATTCAAGGTATATCAGGTACATTAAATAGATTAGGTATGGGAGTTGGTATACCTACATCTCTTGCGGGATTAACTAATTTTGCAAAAGGTTCTGTTGATTATTATAAAGAATTTGGTACAATGGATATGAATACATCTCGTTCAATGATTGGAACAGGTGGAAATATTGATGATAATGTATTAAATCAAAATAGATCAATAGGTATGCAACAATATGCTGATACACATGGTATGGTAAATTATGATGATTATTCAAAAATGTATCAAAGTGTATTACAATCAACTGGTGGAAATGTTAATGGTTATACATATGGTGAAAAAAATAATTCTGACATGTCAAGTTTGACAAAAACTGGACAAGATATGAGTTTAGCATACGGTATAGATAAAGGTCAAATGTCAGGTTATATATCAACATATTATAAAGATTTAAATATGGATGCAGATGATACATCAAAAACATTATTAAAATTAGCAAATGTGGCAACACAATCAAATCAACCAGTTAATGATTTTTTACAAACAGTTACAAATTTATCAAAATCATTTAAGGATGTTGGATTAAATGCTGGAGATGCACAAAATTTAATGACACAATTCACAATGCAAGGTATGTCATTAAATACTGCTTCAGGATTAACAAGTTCTGTTGGTAAAGCATTAAATTCTGTTGGTACTGGTGATGCTAATTCAATGTTTTGGGGTATGATGTCAGGACAAACAACAGATCCATGGTCAGCGGGTTGGAAATCAGTTGATAGATATAATGCAAAAGGTGATGTAAAACCTGGAGCAGATGATTATTTAGCTAATAGTTTAGATGCACAATTAGGTATGATGAAGATGGTATATGGTGGAAATTCTGACATGCAACATTTAGGTATTTATAATACATTTACTAGTATGGGAATAGACCAAAAAAATGCAGATATGTTAACAAATCAATATTTAGATAATGGTGGTAATACATCAACATTTAAAAATATGTTAAAAAGTGCTCAAGATCAAATGAATAAAACTACAGGTAATCAATCAACATCATCTATGCAGTCTGGTTTGGAAAATAAAATAAAAAGTGCTTCTGATAAAATGGATGAAATAACAAAAGCATTAAATGATTCTAAATCTGTTCAACAACAATTGGCGAATGTTAATAAACAATTATTAGATACATATGGAAAAACAGCACAAGGTTTAATTAATACATTAGGTAAAGATATAGTTGGTTTAGATGGTAGTGTTGCTAATTTATTTAAATCAAATAGTTTATTAGGTGGTTTATTACAGGAATTAATTAATCATCCAGTATGGGGTACAATTGCTACAATAGCAACATTATTAGGTGGTAAAGCAGCAATAAGTAAAGTTGGTTCAAAAATAGCAAGTACTGTAGCTGGTAAATTTGGTAGTTCAGCTGCTAAATCTGCAACAACAGAAGCAGCTGAAAAAACCGCTGAAAAAGCTGGTACAAAAGTTGCATCATCTGTTGGTAAATCAGCGTTATCAAGATTTGCAAAAGTATTACCTTTTGGTATTGGTTCAGTTGCTGGTGGTATAATTAATGGAGTACAATCATATAAGGAAGGAGATAGTGCAAGTGAAATTGCATTAAAATCAGCAGCTGGAGTTGGTACGGGTTTAATATCAGCTATACCTGGTATTGGTACTGTTGCTGGTATTGGATTAGGTATTGGTGCAGATTTTGCTGCTAATGCTGGAATTGATAAATTATATGGTACTAGTGGTTCATCTTCAAGTAAATCTTCATCAAATGGTACATTTACTGCACAAAATTTGGAAAGTAATACTAAATTAATGAGTTCTCAACAAGAATTAACAAATAAGCAAGTACAAGATTTTAAAGATAAAACTAATCTTGCTTTAGATACAAGTAATACATTTAATGAAAATAGTTATACAATGTATACAGATAAATATAATAAAATGATTGATTCAGCAAAAGATCAATTTTCAGAAGTTAAAATTATTGCTTCAATGACAAATCAAGGATTTACTACAGTTTCAAAATATTTAGCAGCAATATTACAACAAGTAACAAATATATATAAAAGTATGGGTAATGGAGATTCATCATCAAATTCTAGTGATTCATCAAATCAATATGTTAATGGTGATGGAATAAAAACAATGGCTGGAAATGGTAATAGTCCATTACATGATATTGGTGATAAACAAATAGATCAATGGGATTCACAAATTGTAAATGCTGCTAAAAAATATAATATAGATCCAAATTTATTAAAAGCTATTATGAAACAAGAATCTAGTGGTAAACCAAATGAAGTAAGTAATCAAGGTGCAGTTGGTTTAATGCAATTGTTACCATCAACCGCTGCTGAATTAGGTTATTCTGGTGATTTAACAGATCCACAAACAAGTTTATATGCAGGAGCAGCATATATTTCAAAAATGTTAAAAGCAAAAAATGGTGATTTGCAAAAAGCAATATCTGCATATAATGCAGGTCCTGCTGGTAATTTTAATAACTCTGAAACTGCAAATTATAGAAAAAAGGTTTCATCAAATTATGCAACATTATTAAAAAATAATAATATTAGTAGTGTATCTAGTTCTTCTAGTTCATCATCTTCAAGTTC
>Ga0172378_10005674_pt1 | contig 11659 bp, 5 predicted proteins | sample GrowelOW332metaG_FD_119755 | JGI IMG/M metagenome (GOLD analysis project Ga0172378, IMG submission 119755) | Groundwater microbial communities from an aquifer near a municipal landfill in Southern Ontario, Canada - Pumphouse #3_1 metaG | ecosystem: Environmental > Aquatic > Deep subsurface >... | reverse complement strand
GAAGGGGTTGACAGATCTCGGGCCAAACATTAAACTACCGTTAACGATTGAGAAAGAAGTTGTAGGCGAGCGATTGGATGTTAGCAGAAAGGAGGATGATTTAAGGATTTATCTTTTCGAAGCTCTGTAGCCCAGGTGCAGACCGTCGGACGAAAGTCTTGAAAATGGCCATGGGCGTGTGGAAATAGACTGATCGGGCGATTGATGCCCACGCAGACGATGAGGAGCTTGCCGGATGGAGGAAGCGACGGAGCAACGAGTCAGGCGGCTTACGCCAGAAAAAAAACGGTTGCTGGCTGATCCCAGTACGAAATCAGGCGATGCATCTCTCTTCTCTGACGGAACAAATCGGAACGTTTTCACCGAAGCATGAAAAAAGGTAAAGAGGATAAGATAGCCCCGGTACGTCGCAACGGCGAACCGGCTGATTGAGCTGAAACAAGGCGAAAGGAAGTGTGTTCTGAGTAACGATACAATATGCGATAACGCATAGGGGTTCCCTCAAAATCCGAGGGAACCCTTTCTTTTATCGGAGCGGTGTTGCTTGAATCTGCGATACAGCGGGTAAGGAGAAGCGGGATGATGAGAAGAGGTTTTATGATGGCGGCGACTGGGGCCGCAATACTGACGGGGTTGGGGGTGCGCGGCCAGACGGTCGCCGATGAAGGACAACGGGAGTTTGTCGAAATAAGGACATACACCTGTTCCAGTGTGGAGAAAAGAAATGGTTTAAGGGAAATTTTTGATGCGGCACTGATACCGGCGCTGAATCGGCAGGGCATCAAGAAAGTGGGTGTCTTTTGGAGCGATGCTGTGGTGAATGACGGCAACGCGGCGTATGCGACCAACCTTTTTGTGGTGATCCCGCATCCGACGTATGAATCGTTTGTGGCGGGTGATCGGAAATTGCTGGCGGATGAGCGTTTCATGCGGGATGCGGCGGCGATATTCAACGCTCCGATGGCCGATCCGCTCTATGATGCCTGTTCCTGCGCGCTGTTGCAGGCGTTCGCGACTTGCCCGCAGGTGCGGAAGGTGGCGTCATCGTCCGAACGCGTGTTACAGCTCCGCATTTACAACAGCTATACGATTGAGCGCAATGCCAGGAAGATCGAGATGTTTGAACAAGGCGGCGAGATCGGGATTTTCCGCGCATGCGGCATGGAACCGGTCTTTTTTGGACAGACGCTGGCGGGCGACCGAATGGCTAATCTGACCTATATGCTGGGTTTCTCCAACAAAGAGGAGAAAGAGGCGGCTTGGAAAAAATTCCGCGCCCATCCGGAATGGCTTAAACTGAAAGCCGACCCGCGCTATAAAGATACGGCGAACAAGATTACGAACATCCTATTGCGGCCATCGAAAGGCTCTCAATTGTAAGAAACGGTAAAGCGCTATTCGAAACGTCCGATCATCAACACGTTCCGTTGAAGATCGGACGTTTCTTTGGCGAAAAGGCGTGGATCAATGCCGAGATGAACCGGTTTATTCGCCGATCTTGCAGAGCGCGCAATGACGGCAATCGAGCTCCAGAGGACGGGGGGCGGCCTCGCCCTTCCGCCGGGCAACCATCGCCTGCAGGTTGTTTATGAAGGCCAAAATCAATCCAAGGGTGATAAATCCGCCTGCGGGTAGGATGATGAGAACCATAGCGTGGTTATGAATGTTTTGGATGGCGATATCGCCCCAGACGGTGATGGAACCGTTGCCGAGAAATTCACGGATTGCCGCGATGATCGAGAGAGAAAGTGTAAAGCCGATTCCCATGCCCGCGCCGTCCGCCACACTGTAGAGCACACCGTTTTTGGAGGCGAAAGCTTCTGCACGTCCGAGAATGATGCAGTTCACCACGATGAGGGGGATAAAGATGCCGAGGCTTTCCGCCAAGGCTGGCGTATAAGCCTGCATCAGAAGATCCACAACCTGCACAAAGGCCGCGATGACAACGATGTAGCAGGGAATGCGTACGGCCGAAGGAATGATATTGCGCAAGAGAGAAATGGCTGAATTAGAGCAGATTAGCACGAAGATACAGGCTATGCCCATGCCGAGCGCGTTTTCGAGTGACGTGGTGAGTGCCAGTGTGGGACACATGCCGAGCACCAGACGAAAAGTCGGATTCTCTTTGATAATGCCGCGGGTGAATTCGGAAAGAAAACGCATGACAGAAACCCTTGTATCCTTATGGTTGGAAAAACCATAAGTATGCCGAAACACCGTTCGGAATGCAATTCAAAGGAATCGTATCGATGGGAACTGGCCCGGAGGCCTTCTTATCATAGGCGGGGTGCCGCAAATGTGGAAAACTCCGGTTGACGAAGAACGCTGAACGTCCAAAGGATCGCTCAGCGTTCTGCTTCCAAGTTCTAGGCACCGGGGCGTTTTATCGATAGGCGGGCTTTGGACGAAACCGCAGGACCGCATCCGTGTCGGCTAAATGTCGTCAGGAACTTCGATGCGGATCGTCCGTCCGCGCATGTCCTTTAGCGTGTCGGCGTCGATCTTCTTCTGTTCGAGATCACTCCCGTGTAATGTGCCGGGATCGGAGAAGAAGGGGACTTCGAAGCTAACGCCGCAAGAAGGACATTCCGTGGCAGAACCCGCCATATCGGCCGGGGCCTCAATTTCTTGCCTGCAGTTTTTGCAGAAGAAAGAAAGCATGCGCTTGGAGGGTAAGGTTTTCTGTGCGGCGGAAGCTGTCGCCCCTTCCGCGTTATCAAAACCCAATGCAGCCAAATCGATGCGGATGGTCTGGTTCGCCTTGTGTTTGGGGCCTTCCTCTGCTGGGGGAGGGATTTCGGCGGGCGCGGTCTTAAAGGCGTTGGGCATCGCCGCGAAACCGTTTTGTGTGCTTTCGACCGCCGGTGCAGGGGCGGTCGCGGTCGTGACGGGACCGTGGAGGGTGCCCGGCTCAGATTCGGAGGGGACCAGAATGGATCCGCCGCAGGCGGGACATTGGGCCTGCATGCCAACGGCAGACAGGGGGGCTTCAATCTCTTGGCGGCATGTTTTGCAACAGAAAGAGACGGCCTTCGAGAAATCCTCTGGAATTTGAGGAGAGGGCCCCTCGTGAAGAACCGTAATCAGGTTTTCCGGCTGAGGCGTGACCGCGTTACGCGCTTTTTTTAGCACGCGAACACGTAGCGTGTCATGTTCAGCAATGAGAAAGGTTTCTCCGGTTTGAGGATTTCTCATCTTTCGAGCCTTACGACGGATGACATCAAGTCGGCATACTCCCGGGATGGTGAATCCCATGTTGCTTGCCTCCCGGTAAGCAATGCACCTCAACGCTTCGAGGACAGAACGTGCTGATTTCTGCGTGATACCCGTGTTAAAAGCCAATTCACGAACCAATGTTGTCTTGTTATAGGTGTTTTTTTTCATTGCCTTTGCTCGCTAGAATGTCAATACTATGCCTGCTTTTTAAAAGCACATTACATGCCAAAATGCAAAGTGTCTTTTTTTAGGGTTTGGCATTGATTCTGCTTTTGTTCATATGAACCTTTTCGTTTAGGACGGTATATAACATGGCGATGAAATTCTGGTTTGGCAAAAAAGAGACGGCGCAGGATGGTGGCGATTCCGCTGCCAGCGACATTCTGCCTAAGCCGGGTTCTGGAGCCGACAGTGGATCGTTCGCCGCCGTGACGGGACAGGCAGAAACGGCGCCGCAGTCTATTTCCCCTGCGGTTGCGCCATCTGACGTAACTGCGTCTCTTCCCTCGGTGGCAACGGGCGCTCGATCTGTTCCGGTAACGTCTGACGGTGTCGTTCAAGACAGTGCGGTTTCTACCGCCATGACTCCGTCGGTGGACCAGAAACGGCAAGGAACAGTTGTGTCAGCGGACGGAGCGCCTGCCACGACGGGACCGGTGGCGTTGAAGGCCGTTTCGGGCGGAGGAAATCCCCTCCGCCTGTCCGTACGTCCTGTGGGGACTCTTGCGGCGGTCCATCCGGCCGCCGATTCGCAGGCTACCGGACGGGCGGTTTTTGGTTTGCGTCCGAAAGGCGGGGCGACTGCGCCCGCCGTTGAGACGGGGAGGCCGGCTGTTTCCTCTGAAGGATCCTCCGAGTCCGCCGATCAGAAAAAGCCGGTTGCTGCGAATGATTATTCTATGGTCCGTCCGAAAACAGATCAGCGCGCGCTTTATTACGAGTTGATGAACGGCTTGTATGATGCGATCTTGATTCTTGACGAACATGGGCATGTGGTTGACTGTAGTAAACGGGTCTCGGATCTGTTGGGCTATTCACGCGAGGACGCATGGGATCTGCCGATCGAGAAGATCATTACCGGCATGTCGAGTCAGATGTTTGCGCATCTCAAGCGTAATCTGGCGGAAAATCACCACATTCTTATTGATGCGCGTTGTTTCCGTCAGGACGGAACATCTTTTGCGGGCGAGGTGGGGGTGAGTACACTCTCCTTGACGCGTGGTGACAATATCGTTTTTGCGATTCGTAATGTGGAGCGGCGCAAAAACGCCATGGACGATCTCCGTAAGTGTCAGGCCGCGCTTGAAGTGGCTTTGGCACCGGCTTTTGTGTGTGATACGGACGGATTTTTCCAAGTGGTCAACCAAGCGCTTTTGGAGTCCTTTGGAATACCCGATGCGGCACAGTCGAAGAGTGTCCGGTTCGTGGATTTGTTGCCCGATGCTGCCCGAGCCTTCTTGCGTGCTGCCTGCGGCGAAAAGGTGCGTGAAAAAATGACGGTTTCGACGCCGGACGGATCGCCTCTGAAACTGGAATTCTCGTTGGCCCCCGTTCTGAACGGCACAAATATCACAGGCGTTTCGGGGTCGATCTTGCAGCTTTAGGAAGTTGTTAATCAAAAGGCAATAATAAAAAGAACACGAGCCAAAACGCTCGTGTTCTTTTTATCGAACGAGTCAACGATCTGCTGTCGCCGATCAGATGCTTATTCGTCGCGGTAAGGTTTGTTCTGTTCAAACATGGAGAGGCGCGTAGTCAGCGCGGTCGAATGAATCGTGTCGCCGATCTGCGTGTAGAGGGCAATGGCTCGCCGCGTGGCGTCGAGGGCTCGCCGGAATGAACCGTATTCCGCTTGAGCGACTCCGAGTACTTCCAGTGCCGCAGGATCCTTGTCATGAAGCAGGCTGCAGGCCTTCTCGGCAAGTTTGACGGCCTCTTTGCCGTCACGCAACTCTTGGAATGCCGATGTCGCAAAAATCCAAGCGACCTTGCACATCGCACTCGTATTTTTGGCGTCGGCATTGAGTTCTGCCTGCGCCGTTTGCAGTGTTTCGCGCGCCTTGGCCAGACGTCCCTGACGTAATGCCTCCTCGGCTTTCTTTTTGAAATCCAGGCTGATGCCGGCCAACCGGAATTTGGTCTCCATATCCACCTTGTCAACGGCTTTAATGTAAGCGTCTTCGGCGGAGATGATGCCTTTTGCCGCCAAACGCGTCAGCTCGTCGCTGAAGGTCTGCATGCCCGAATTCTTGCCCGTCTGCATGACCGAGGGGATCATGTGGGTTTTGGCCTCACGGATGAGAGCGGAAACAGGCGTGTTAACAACCAGCACCTCGAAGGCCGCGATTCGCCCTCCTTCGGTTTTCTTGCAGAGTGTTTGGGCCACAACGCCTTTCAGCGTATCCGCCAACATGGAACGAATCTGGTTTTGCTGCCCCGACGGGAATTTATCGATCATGCGCTCAACGGTTGAGGCCGCCGTGTTGGTGTGAAGGGTGGCGAAGACCAAATGGCCGGTTTCGGCGGTTTCAATGGCGATTTCCATGGTTTCAAGATCGCGGATTTCACCGATGAGCACGATGTCTGGGTCTTCACGCAGAGCGGCACGCAAGGCGCGCGCGAAACTCGTGGTATCGCGGTGAACCTCACGTTGGTTGATGATACATTGATCCGGAGTATGGACGAATTCGATCGGATCTTCGATCGTGATGATGTGTTCGTTGCGAGTCCGGTTGATGTAATCGATCATGGCCGAGAGCGTGGTGGATTTGCCACTGCCGGTGGGGCCTGTAACGATGACCAATCCCTTTGAAAGCATACAGAAATCGCGCATGACATCCGGCAGATTGAGCTCTTCAAAAGTCGGAACCGTTTCCGGAATAACACGCAACGAGGCGCTGTATCCGTTCATATCACAATACCCGTTGACACGAAAACGGGCCACCTGCGGTATCGCGTAAGCACAGTCGGTGTCCCATTCCGATATGATCTCCTTGGTATTGATCTCCGGCATGATTTCTTTCAGGAGATTCAGAATCTCGTCGCTGGAAAGAACGGGCTCGCCGGTGATCGGCGTGAGTTTGCCGTGTACGCGGATGTACGGTCTACGACCCGCGCAGAGGTGCAGATCGCTGCCCGAACCGGAAACAAGAGGAACAAGAAAACGGTCAATTGCAGGCATGTTGTAAATCCTTTCAAGATTTATGGGGCCTTGACGCGGAAGAATCCTTGCGGAACATTGGCAGGGATTTCGGCGTTTAGCCGGATTTGGCGGTGGCCATCTTGGGTGTCGCCCAGAATTTCTCGGTAGGTTACGGTCAATGCTTGCCATGTCGTGTCAGTACCTGTCAGCGACGGTGTCCATTCCAATACGTAATTTATCTGCGGGACTCCCTCGAACACCAAAGTTATCGAAGTCGTGGCAGACGCTGGAGATGAAAGACCGATTACCTGATTTTTTGCGGACAGCGTTGATGCACGGCCTTCTTCTAGGGCGAGGTCTGTGATACGCGCTTTAGATTCCGTTGATGGAGACGCGGGGCTAGGTGCGGTTGTGGTATAATTAGCGGTCAAAACCGCGTCGTATGTGGGCATCGCGAAGGTTGGGTTTGGATTGGTTATGTCTCCTGCGTTCAACGCGGATACATCTCCGGACCAACTGTCAAAATAATAGCCTTCTATAGGCGTGGCACTAATCGTGAGTTGTGTGCCTGCCGGATAAAGGCCTTGGGCTACCTCATGTAAAACGATCGGGTCCGAATTTATTTTAGCGGGTAGAATCACAGATATGATGACGGCATTGCCGATCGACAAGTAAGAGGTGGGCAACCATTTTGCAGCCCGCAACCATGTGCAGTCTTCAAAAACAGAAACGTCACTGTCTTTGCTGTATTTAAACTGGAAATCGTGTTTGATCGCAAGGTTGTCATTACGTGACAGATCGAGCAAATTGGTCACAACGAATAAACTCATCGTCCACGCTCGTTCTTTACCGGATATCCAACCTTTAAGATCATTATCAATAATGCAATCCAGCGTGTCGTAGTCGGCCTCATTATTGGAGGCCCATTCCCAGTAATAGACACCGGTACCTTTTGTGGTGATTGCCAACTTCGCGTTTTGACTATTGTTGACATATCCGAACCGTCCTATGCGAATAGCATCTCCTTCTGGCGCATCATTGACCCAAGATACGCCGCCGTCTTCTCCTGAGAAGCCTGAATTTTCCGCGTTGATATCGGGTATACAAGACATGCCGAGCGCATCGATCATCGCCTCTGGTATCCACGTTACGCGGTCGATGAGTATAACGTTGTCGCTAACATAATAGGTGCTGTCGCGCACAAACCGAAAACTGATCGAAGATGCTCCCGTTATCCAATTGGTCGAGAGTTGCCAAGCTGTCCCCTTTCCGGATGCGGAACCGGCGACTACTGAGTTATTCACCACGAGCTCGACGGTGTCATACCGAGACTCTGCAGTCGCTCTCCACCAGAAAAGCAATATGCCATTGCCGGTGAAATTGGTTGTGGTGAGACTGACACTCTCATTCGGTCCGACAGTTGCGCCGCCCAATTTGACGACGGGATCGTTATAGCGGACGCCCCCTGTACTATTGGCGACAACACCGGTAGGCGAAAAGGTGGTGATGGTCAAATCCTGCCCCGCGATGGTCAGCGCATTCGCCAATTTCTCATTGGCTGTTTGATCTCGGAAGACCGCTTCGACCATGACTGAGTTTGTGGGCATTGTAAAATACGTAATGCGCGCTTGACTGTCCGCGAAAATTGCGCCGTTGGTGGACACCCAGTGATCGAAAATTTGCCATAAAGGTGCCTCGGCGGCAATAATGCGAACGAAAGCGCCGGGCACGTAGGCCCCTCTGGGATCACCGGAACCCTCATAAACGGAATTGGGTAGGGCGCCCGCTTCTCGCCCATTAATGACGGCGAGCGTAAGCACCTTATCCCGATAAACGGGCCTGATCGTGATGGCACGTGCGGGTATGACCAATGTGGTGGCTGGCTGTAACAGGTCGGCGATGGTTTCGGTGTCGCCGTCCCAAGTATTAAACTCCTGTCCCGTGGGCGCAGGGTTGGCCGTGACCGCAGCCGTCGCGCCGACCGCATAGATGCCGCTTCCGGTTCCATTCTCCACAGTCAGTTCATAGGTAAACTGTGTCCAAGTAACGCTGTCGATCCACCCGCAGTCGGAACCGTCTGAAACGGAACCGTTTTTAGAGTAAATCCATTGTAAAGAATGGTTGGCGACGGTGAGTAGATTGGTTTTGAATTCGAGCCAACCTGATTTGGTCCCGCTAATCCGAGCGGTTTCCGCTCCGTCGATCATGAGAATCAGGTAATCGCGACTTTCGGACGATGTGCGCCAGTGGAAAGAGAGGGTTCCACTTCCAGGGACGGTTGTCCCGATAGTGAGGGTCGAATCGTTAGCGACTGCTCCGGCTCCGCCAAGTCGGATAGCGAGGTTGTTTACCGCGCCTGCAGGCGGGGCAGAGTCGAGAAGTATCGCGTCAAAGCCAGCTGGCGCGTAAAGCGTCTTTCCGGGGGTCCCGAGTTCGACGGCGAGCGCGTCGGGTATCCATGTGACTTTGCCGATGGTGCCGCAGTCGGCACCGGCTATACCTGTGGAATCTTTCTCGTAGGACCAGCGTAGGACATGTGGGCCGTCGCCGGCGACGAAGTTTGTCGCCACGCCGGACCGTTGTCCGGAGTAAGAGAAAATGTTTGTGCCATCGACATAGAAACGGAGGAAATCCCAGCCATCTTCGCTGTCAACGGACCAAGGGAATATCACAGTTCCGGCGTTGGTGTAAACCGTTGTGAAAAAGGCTGTATCCAAATTGCTGATGGGACCTAATGTAATAGCGGGAGGTTCAAGATGAACATTTGCTGGTATCACATTGCTGACGGTTACGGGGGATGAGACCCCTATGGCCAATGGGATCAGTTCTTCAACGGGTGTTGCCGTATACGTCGCGGTGACGATGATGTTATTTGTTCCGATCAGTACGGTGGTGGCCGCTGATGCTGGATTAGCGAGGGCGGCGATGTTACCGGTCCAACCCAGGAAGGCATACCACTGGGCGGGATCGTCAGCCTCGATGTCAACAACTGTCCCGCTCTCGTACCAACCCGTCCCCGAACCGTTATTGACGATTAATTCATAATACGGAACAGGCGGCGCGTTGGTGGTGTAAGTCGCCGTCAATGCAAGGTTGTAAGCGGGAATCTGGAAGGTCGGGGTCGCGTTGGTGACCGCAGCACCGAGAACCGCAGTTGCATTCGAACCTGTCCAACAGTCAAAGTAGTAGCCGGCGGCAGGTGTGTTTGCGTTGATTGTGACAAGCGTCTGTTCTGCAAAATAACCCTCTCCGAGGAGGCTTGGGGTGAGGATGGTTCCGGATTCAACCGTTAACGTGTGCGTGGGTGTCCAGACGACATTGCGTAGCCAGCCGCAGTCTTCTAAGATGCTGGTATCGTTATCTTTTTGGTACCGGAAGTTGAAAATGTTTTTCGTTGTGTTTTTCGTGGCAAGAAGATCCGGTCTGACGACAAACCCGGAACTATACCAAGTACCGTTCAGTTTTCCGCTAATCCAATTGGTTTTGGCGCTGTCAATATACAATCCAAGTGTGTCGTAGACACCCTCACTGCTTGAGGTCCATTGCCAGGTCAGAATGCCTGTCCCATAATTGGTGATAGCAACCTGAGCGCAGAGGTTGTTAGTGACGTAACCGAATCGTCCGATACGGATGGCATCGTAGCCGCCAGGCGCGTTGTTTACCCAAGCCACACCGCCGTCTTCGCCTTCGAAGGTGTTGTCCGTATCGTTGCGGTCCCGACCTTCAAATTTCGGATCATATTCGGCGTTGATATTAGGAACGCAGACTCCCGCTCCGAGTGCGTTAACCATGTCTTGCGGGACCCAGATGACGCGGTCGAGCAGCACCATGTTCTGGTGTATGGTATACGTGGAATCCGTCTTATAACGCCATGTGATGTTGGTGACGCCTGTGAGCGGTATATGTCCTCCCCACCAGATGCGTACACCATCGACCGTGTTGGTGTCTTTTGACGAGAAGATGTCGTAGAAATAGGGCGATCCGTTGACTTCGAGCTGAAAACCGTCGACGTCCTCTTCGGTATCGCCATGCCACCAGAAAGATAAGATACCGTTGCCGATGAAATTGGTGGTGGACAAATAGACGCTCTGATTAGGGCCGACGGACGGTCCGCCCATCTTGACGACCGGATCATCGTAGCGAATGCCGCCCGTGGCGACAGCGACGACTCCGCTGGGCGAGAAATCCGTTACGGAAAGCGGCTGTCCGCGAATGGTGAGCGCGCCTGCCAATTTTTCGGCCTCCGTTTGGGGACGGTAGGTCGCGGTGATGGTCACATCGTTTGTGGACAAGACAAACGAGGAGATTTCATCCCAGTCGTTTGAAAAGGCCACGGCCGAATCAGAGGCGGTCCATTTGTCGAACGCATGCCAGAGCGGTGCCGGATTGGCAACGATACGAACGTTTGCGCGAGCCGGATATATGCCTTCGGGCTCGCCCGTGCCCGCATCGACTTCGTTCGGCCAAGCGCCTGCGTCATAGCCGTTAACGACGGTGACATTCAGCGTTTGACTCTTGTAAAGCGCGGTCACGGTCAAATCGCGAGCGGGCATCACCAGCGTTGTCATGGGGGCCGTGACGTCCGCGACGGATTCGGTGTCTCCGTCCCAAACGTCGAATTCCTTACCCGAAAGGGCTGGGGCCGCTGTGACTGTGACGGTTTCGCCAACCGCGTATACGCCGCCGCCCGAACCGTTTTCAACGGTCAATGTAAAGGTCGCGCGTATCCAGATTACGTTGTCGATCCACACGGCATCGGCACCGCCGAACCCGGAGGCGTTCTTGGTATAAGACCAGCGGACGACATGGTTACCTGTCGTCTGAAGAACGGTTGAGAAGGTAATCCAACCCTGATCTTTTCCGCTCGTACGCGCAACCTCAACGCCATCGATGGTACAGATCACGGCATCGGAAATCTGGTTCGATGCGCACCAGTTGAACGTGAGTTGTCCTGCGCCGGTCAAGATGACTTCGACGCTGTTCGTGCTGGCGTCCGCAAAAAACGGCCTTCCATCGGCATCGAGGCCACCCAATTTAACGGCATCGCCGTTATTGGCGCCCGCCGGGGCGTTGTTGTCAAGGAAACAGGCTTCATATCCGTAAGGGGAGGGCAGGGGGGCCCCGGGTTGTCCCTTGGGAAAAAAGATCGGTTGGCCGGAGACGCCGAGTTCGGCAGAGAGCGGTTCAGGAATCCAGGTGACCGCACCCACCCATCCCTTATCGGACAGGTCATCGTCGGAACCGTCTTTGGCGTATTCCCAACGGATCGTGTGCGCGCCGATCCCCGCTATGTATTGAGTG
>Ga0172378_10005673_pt1 | contig 11659 bp, 11 predicted proteins | sample GrowelOW332metaG_FD_119755 | JGI IMG/M metagenome (GOLD analysis project Ga0172378, IMG submission 119755) | Groundwater microbial communities from an aquifer near a municipal landfill in Southern Ontario, Canada - Pumphouse #3_1 metaG | ecosystem: Environmental > Aquatic > Deep subsurface >... | reverse complement strand
ATATTTTGTATAATTTACTTGATGTAAATATGGGTCATAACGTTCAGTTTTATCCCAATTATTCCATTCAAGATAGTTGTTTTTAAGGAAAATAATATGAAATTTTGCGTAGTTTTCCAACCACTCATTATTTTGAACAAATTCTTTAAATTCTTTCTTTCCTGTATCTTTTTGTTTAAGAAAAGCTTTGCGTAAATATTTTTCTTTAAAATTTCTTACTTCGTCATAGTCAACTCGAGTAGAATTTTTTAAAAAACTTTTAACATTGGTTAAGTAGTTTTCTTCAACTAATAAATCAAGAGAAATGTAGATTGGGTCGATAGCTTCCCCGCATTCAGATTGGTATGGAGAGTTCCCATATCCGACTGGATTAAGTGGTAAAACTTGCCAAATTTTAATTTTAGCTTGCTTAAGTAAATCAATAAAATCGTAGGCACTTTTTCCAAAATCACCTATCCCAAAATCACTTGGTAAAGACGACATTGCTAGTAAAATTCCGTTAGTTCTCATAGATAGATATTATAAGGACATTTTATACAAAATGGTAGCACAAAAAATTAACCTATTTGAAAAATAAATAAAATTAATGAAAAACTTTCTGAAAATGTCTAAAATAATAAATATATAAATATATTTATGTTGAAACAAACCTAGGTTATGTGTTATTTTATTAGTCGTTATCGCTTTTAAAGGAGGTTCTAACTATGAAATTAAGAAATGTTGCTATTATTGCCCACGTTGATCATGGAAAAACCACATTATTAAACCAACTTTTAAAGTCATCAAATACTTTTAGAGAAAATGAAAAAGTTCAAGATAGAGTTATGGATAGTGATCCAATCGAAAGAGAAAGAGGAATCACCATTCTTGCAAAAACTACTTCTATTCTTTACAAAGATACAAAAATTAATATTTTAGATACTCCAGGGCACGCTGATTTTGGCGGTGAAGTTGAACGTATTATGCACATGGTTGATGGCTGTCTTTTACTTGTTGATGCATTTGAAGGTACTATGCCACAAACCCGATTTGTTCTTAAAAAAGCTATTGAAGCTCACGTTAAACCAATCGTCGTTATCAATAAAGTTGATCGTCCAAACGCCAACCCACAAAAAGCTGTTGATGAAGTTTTACAATTATTTATGGAACTTGGTGCTTCTGATGATTTCCTTGATTTTAAAGTCGCTTATACTTCAGCTTTAAATGGAACATCGTCAAGTGATCCAGCTTTAAGCACTCAACAACCTGGTATGACTCCTATTTTTGATTTAATCTTAAGTGAAGTTCCAGCACCACAAGTTGAAATTGAAGGTCCTGCCCAAATTCAAGTTGCAATGCTTGATTATAATGATTATGTCGGTCGTATGGGTATTGGTCGAATTCAAAGAGGAACTCTCCACAATAGTGAAATGGTTTCTTGTGCTAGAAGAGATGGAACTATTAAACAATTTAAAATTCAAAAATTAATTGGTTATTTCGGCTTAAAGAAGCAAGAAATCGAATCAGCAAGTGCCGGTGATATCGTTGCTATTGCTGGATTACCAGATATTTATGTCGGTGAAACCATTTGTGATAGCAGTAAAATTGAACCACTTGCACCACTTCACATTGATGAACCAACTATGACTATGACTTTCGGTACTAATAGTTCGCCATTCTCAGGAAGAGATGGAAAATTATTAACTGCTAGACAAATTCAAGAACGTTTAAATAAAGAAGTTCAAAAAGATGTTTCACTTCGTGTTGAACGTGTTGCAAACAGTGAATCATGGGTCGTTTCTGGCCGTGGTGAATTACATCTTGGTATTCTTATTGAAAATATGCGTCGTGAAGGCTTCGAACTTGAAGTCTCAAGACCAAAAGTTATTATTAAAGAGATTGATGGAGTTAAATGTGAACCTTTCGAAGATTTAAGTATCGAAGTTCCTAATGAGTTTGTCGGAGACGTTATGACTGCTTTAGGTACCAGAGATTCTACTCTCGTTGATATGGATGCCGGAGATGCTAATACAAAGATTAATTATGTTATTCCTTCTAGAGGATTAATTGGATTTGTTTCTGGTTACTTAACCTTAACTAAAGGTTATGGAATTATCGCCCATACCTATAAAGATTATCGACCACTCGATAATAAAGATATTGGCGAAAGACAAATTGGTGTCCTTGTTTCCACCGAAAAAGGTCAAGGCACTCCTTATGCAATTCAACACGTTGAAGAACGTGGAGTCATGTTTATTGCTCCAGGTGCTGAAGTTTATGAAGGAATGATTGTTGGTGAAAATAAATATGATATTGATTTAGCTGTTAATGTTTGCGCTACTAAAAATTTAACCAACCAACGTTCAGCAAATAAAGATTTCACTGTTGTTTTAAAAGTTCCAAGAAGAATGACTCTTGAAGCTTGTCTCGACTACATCAATTCAGATGAATTAGTTGAGATCACTCCTTCGACCTATAGAATGAGAAAGAAGATTCTTAATACCAGCGAACGTAAAAAACATGATGCCCACATCAAGTTTGATAAAGAAAGCGCTGAATAATAAAGACAACTAAAAACCCGTAATCGTTAATGATTACGGGTTTTCTTTTATCTTTTTAGAATAATGGCGCCAGTATTCTTAAAATCGACCACCATATTCGTCGATGTAATGGGGCATGTAAATAACTACGATAATCAACTTCATGAGATTCACTAAGCATATGTTTTAAATCTTCATCCATATCTTTAATTTCTTGTCCACCATAGAAGAATATTCCATTTTCATAGTGAAGATAAAGACTTCTAAAATCAAAATTGACCGTTCCAGTTTCTGCCATAATTCCATCAACAACCATGATCTTTTCGTGATTGAATCCCGGCGTATATTCATATATTCTGACACCATTTAAGAATAATACACTGTAATAACTTCTTGTGCATTGGTAAATAATCTTCTTATCAGGGGTGCCGGGAGTAATGATTCTAACATCAATTCCAGATTTTGCCGCAATAGATAAAGCGCTAATCAACTCTTCATCAAGAATTAAATATGGAGTCGATATATAGATATATTTATTTGCTCTACAAATCATTTGAAGAAAAACATTTCTTGCCGTTTCTTCTCCATCAAAAGGTTCTTCACCAAAAGGAACAACAAAACCAGAACTAATTTTATTTTGACGAAGATCTAATTCTTTATTAAATAAATAGGAGTAATTATTTGCGGTTTCAAGAGTATTTGTTTCTTTACGATCTTTAGAAACTAAGCCCCAATTAGATAGGAAAATATTTGTTAATCCGTTAACACCTTCTCCTTTTAGCATAACGCAATTATCTTTCCATAATCCAAATTTCGAACCTTTATTAATATATTCATCAGCTAAATTGATTCCGCCAGTAAAACCAACAACACCATCAATGACAATAATCTTACGATGGTCACGATTGTTTTGTCTAAAATCTAAAAATGGACGAATGTAATTAAATGGATGACATTGAATTCCGGCTTTTCTTACTTCGACATAGAAAAAACTCGACATTTTACTGGAACAGCCAAAGTCATCATAGATCATTCTAACATCAACACCCTCTTCTGCTTTTTGTTTTAAAACATCAAAGATGGCATCAAAGAAATCACCAGATTGCATAATGAAATATTCAATAAAGATAAATTTCTTTGCTTTTTTAAGTTCATTAATCATTGGTTCTTTACTTAAATCACCAATTTTATAGTATTCAACATTTGTATTTTGATAAACGCCATTATAGGCATTCAAATAGATGTATTCTGCAATCGAACCAGCATCAACATTTTCTTTCTTTAAAGCTGAAATTTCTTTTTTAGAGTCAGGTCTTGTATTAAGCATGAATTCATCAACAACATTGATTCTTTGCTCACGCATTTTTTTGGTTGTAATTTTATTAGCAAAGAGGAAATAGAAAATTCCACCCATTAAAGGCATAGAAACCACAACAACTAACCAACTAATTTTAAATGAAGCTTCAACTTTAGAATTTGCAATAAATACTGCAAGAATTAAGTCAAATAAGAAAATAATTAGCGATGGAACCCAAACGTATTGATTTGAAAAAGGAACATAAATAATAAGTGCAACAAAACCCGATATTATTAGCAATTCCGCTATTAATAATAAGGCTATAATCAAAACTCTTGGTTGAAAACTTCCACGCTTCTTCATAAATTAATTATATCAATATAAAAATCAAAAAACAAAAATATGTAATAAAAAATACACGCGAAGTGTATTTTTAAAAACTTTTACTTATTTCTTCAACAATTTGAGAATAACTGTCGCAAATTGGACAAGGTAATTTTTCTAATCTCCATCTTGAGCAATGACCTTTACTAAACATAATGCACTTAAATCCTAAAGCATCGGCAGTTTCGTAATCATGTTCGGTATCACCAACCATAATCGTTTCAGTAGGATCTATTTTGTGTTCAAAAATAAAAGCCTTTCCATAATCAATTTTTCCATGAGCCATATTATCACGAGCACCACAAATATCATCAAAACATTCTAAAATATTTAAAAATTTTAATTGTTCTTTTAATAGACCATATTTAGTTGCTGATAAGCAATATAACTTATACCCCTTTTTCTTAAGATTTAACAAAGCATCTTTGCACCCTGAGAATAATTTAGTCTCGCCAAGCCAACGTTCGCTATAAGATTTCATAAAAAACTCAGCCAACATAGGATAATCTTCATCTTTAAAACCAACATCATGATAATAATTTTTAACTGGAAAATAAAACTTGTCACAATATTCTTTCATTGTGTATGGTTTTAATCCATACGAAGACATCATTGTGAATTCAATTTCACAACATAGATCTAAATCATCAAGTAACGTTCCGTTAAAATCAAAAAATACATTCTTAATCATCGCTTATTCTTTACAGAACAAAATTTTTATAAGCTTCAAATATTTTTCGTCAGAAGCTAAATTTTCACTGCCATTTTCCTTATCTAATTTAATCAATTCTTCAATAGATTTGATAATTTCTTCTTTAATACTATTGAGATCACGTTGTTCAACATTTTCTGCGAGCTCATCTTTTAAATCTTCTAAAACACTATCAATAACCTTATCTTTTTCACTAAAATGCATATATGCATCAATTAAAAGAATAAGTGAATTTGCTACTTTATCGTAACTATTATTTTCAACAATTTCGTCTTTTTGAACTTCTTCAAAAACATTAGAATCTTCAATATTCATATCGGATTCGACTTCTTTTTCTATTTCATCGTTATGAAGCTTTTGTGCACTAAAGACAAAATGAGGGGTAGATGGGACTTCTTCATCGGTCTCTTCACCATCATTAAAAGCGTTCGCAATTTCTTCAGGAGTGATTTTATCTCCACGATTTAAACCAATTCGATATAGCGAATCAATAACTTCTGGACTTGGATTTTTGATTGAATCAAGTTGCAATAACTCCCCAAACATATTGAAATATTTGGACTCAAGGCTTTCTTCTTGATGTTGAGGATATACCTCTTTTTCATCAACTTCTTCTTGAGTTGTAGGAACATCATCAATTGAAGGAATAACATCTTCAATGGTATCTTCTTGAGCTTCTTGGATTTCAATTGATCGAGTATCTTCAGTTTTTTGTGTATCAAGATTATAAAGTCTTTGACTGCCACAATATGTGCAGTATTCGCCATTATCAGTTTCTCTTCCACAAACTAAACATCGATATCTACCTTTTTTACTTTGTTGATCTAAAGCGATAATTTGACTTGAATCGCTTCCACAAAATGGACACATTTCGTTATTATCGATAATTTGTCCGCAAACTTGACATTTATATTTCATAATTCTTACCCAAAAGCATCGCTTTTTCTATATCATTAACTTCTTTAATAATATTTCCAGATAAACAATAACAGCCATCGTCAGTAACTAATAAGTCATCTTCAATACGAACACCAATTCCTAATTCTTTAAAATAAAGCCCTGGTTCATCACTGATAATGTTTCCACTGACTAATTCTTTTGAATAATCAAAAGGATCGTGAGTATCAAGACCAATTTGATGTGAAACGCTATGATAATAGACTTTATGAATTTCATCAAGATTTTGAATAAGATTGGCTTCAAGACATTTACGAGCCATAAACTCAACTGCTTTATTTTGTAAATCTCTTAAAGTAATACCTGGACGAACAGTTTTAATAATCATTTTATTGCAATCTAAAACAATGTTATAGATTTTCTTTTGGAGTTCGCTAAATTTACCATTTGCTGGATAAGTTCTGGAAATATCACCACAATATCCATTGTTTCGTGAACCTAAATCAAATAAAACTAAATCTCCATCCTTAATTTTCTTAGTTGGAGTAGGATAATGTAAAATTGTTGCATTGACCCCACTTGCACAAATAGTTGGAAATGAAAAAGGTGAAAAATCTAAATCTTGAATTGTGTAATAAAATAAACTAGATAATTGATATTCAAATAATCCAGGTTTAAGTGCTTTTAAAATCTTATTTAAACCAATATTTGTTTTTGTAACTGCTTCTTTAAGTTCTTCAACTTCTTGAGCAGTTTTGACATTACGTAAAGTAACAATTTCAGAATAGATATCAAGAAATTCTAAATATGAATAATTTGCTGATAATCTTTCTTTAATTTCAATTGTTGTGGTTGATTCACCAACTTTATTTTCAATTTCTAAGTCAAGATATAATTTATCAAAGAATCCATAAACATGTTCTTTTCGATCTAAAACCATTCCTAATTGAGCATCAAATGTATTTAGGTATAAAACATTATTGATCCCACTAATTTTACCTGCTTCATCGCTAGTTAAGCGAATTCCAGTCCACTTTTCTTTTACTTGATCATATTCGCTAATAAATAAATATTCAGTGATTAAATCATCGCTTTTTGTAACTAAAAGGATAGAACCTTCTTGTTCAATATTAGTTAGATAGTAGAAATTACGATTGGCTAAGAATTCATATGTCTCATCAGCACTACTTTTTTTAGCTATTCCTGCATACAAAATTAATACGCTATCATTAGCCATTTGATCATACAATTTTTGTCGACGATTTTTGAATTCTTTAACAGTAATCATAACTATTTACCTCACTTAATTTTATTAACTATCTCATCAAATTCTTTAATTTCTAAATCTTCAATTTTTCCTTCATCAATCATTTTAGAAGTTCCAACTCGAATTGGAATTCTTCCTAAAAAATCAATTCCCGCTTCTTTAGCAATTTCTTCAGCGTGTGATTCACCATAGATTTCAATTTTAGTCTTGCAGTCTGGACATTCCACATATGACATATTTTCAACAAGTCCTAAGACTTTAATATCCATTTGTTTGGCCATATTTACTGCTTTTTGAACAATAACGCTAACAAGATCTTGTGGTGAGGTTACAATAATAACTCCATCAAGAGGAATAGATTGGAAAGCGGTTAAAGTAACATCTCCAGTTCCTGGTGGCATATCGATTAATAAATATTCTAATTCTTCCCATAAAACATCAGTATAAAATTGTTTAAGTAAACTTGAAATTAATGAACCTCTCCAAATAATTGGATCAGTTTCATTTTGAAGTAACATATTAGATGAAATAACTTTAATTCCCGTTTTTGTAATTGCTGGAAAAATAAAGTTAACACCATCACCGGTTGCTTGCTCATGAATATTGAACGCTTTTGGAATAGATGGACCAGTAATATCGCCATCTAAAATACCAACTTTATATCCTTCACGAGCTAATTTAACCGCTACCATCGAGGTAACGAATGATTTTCCAACTCCACCTTTACCGCTAATGATGCCAATTACATGTTTAAAACTACTTTGAGGATTAGTTGTTATTTTTTCAATTCCTCCACCATTTCGCGAGCCACAATTTTCAACACCACATGTATCACAATTATGAGTGCAATTCTCTTCAGCCATTATTTTTCTCCTTTTCGTGCTTTACAACACTTCTTGATATAATCTTCAATTTATTAAAAAATACAGATTCTATATTTTCATCAAAATTTAAAGGTACGTAAAAAGACACTTCTATTCTATCATTAAACTCGACATTTACGATATTAAATTGCTTTTTAGTAAGATAATTTTTAAATATATCAAATGAATCAATTGCAATTTCAATTGTGTATAAAATTTCTTCAATAATTTGAAATTTTTTAACTTTTTTTGCAACCTCACTTGCCGAAAGAACATAGGTTCTTAATAATCGTCCACTACCTAATAATGTTCCACCAAAGTATCTAATAACAATTAATCCAACATTATTTAAATTTTCATTTAGAAGAACATTTAAAATTGGTTTTCCTGCAGTTCCTTGAGGTTCTCCATCATCAGAATATTTAATAACTTCATCGAATTTATAGGCATAACAATAATGACGAGCTTTAAGATATTCCTTCTTTGTTTTCTTTAAAAAATCGTTAAAATCTTCTTTATTATTACATGGAAAAATAATCGCTATAAATTTCGATTTCTCAACATCAATTTCATTTTTTGTTATTTCTTTTATTTGATATTCAATGTTCATGTTTTTAATTCTTTTTAATTATATTATAATTAAACACAAGGTAAAAGAAATGAATGAAAAGAAAAAATGTCCGTATTGTGGATTATTAATTGATAGCGATATGGAAAAGTGCCCATACTGTGGGAACTTTATGCCTAAAGAAGAACCAATAAAACAAGAAAAACCTAAGATTATAATTAATGATAATCCTAAAAATAAAAACAAAGATTTTTTAAAATTTTATGAAAGAAGAGATGTTTCAAATAAAAAAGAGATCGCTTTCTTCTTAATTAACCTTATTGGTTTGCAAGCTTTTGCTTTTTTTATCCAATTATTTACTAATGCTTTAAATCCATTTTTCATGATATCAACTTATGGAAGTGGGATATTAAATTTTTCACTATATCTTATTCTTTTTGGAATTTTTGCCGTTATTTCATTAGACGATTATAAGACTCTTTTTAGTAAGTTTTTTAAAGGGAGAACTTATCTATATGGTATCTCATATGGATTTTTAGTTATTGTATTGAATGCACTTTATAGCATGATTGTTTCTACTTTATATCCTGGTTACACTTCTAATCAAAATGAAAATAGTATTGAAAGCATCGTTGCTATTTTCCCTGCATTATCTTTATTAGTCTTCGGTTTTATTGGACCAATCTGCGAAGAAATGGGCTATAGAGTTGGCCTTTTTTCATTAATAAGAAAGAAGAATAGAATTCTTGCTTATGTTCTTACAAGTATTGTTTTCGGCTTCATCCACTTTAATTTTACTAGTTCAAATATGGCGATTGAATTTATCAATTTACCATCATACATGATTAGTGGAATATTATTTTGCTATATATATGATAAGGAGGGAGTTGAAACTTCAATGGTTGCTCACATTACAAATAATGTTTTTGCAATTATGATGACGATTATTTCAACCAATTTATAATGAATAAAAATCAAGTACTAAACCAAAATCCGGGACTTTCAATTTTCATACTTAAAGTAATTGCAATGATAATAATGACTGTAGATCATGTTGGATTTATGCTTGGAAGCACTCAAAACACAGTCACATTTATTCTTCGAGTAATCGGGAGAATATGTTTCCCAATAATTGTCTTTGTTCTTATTGAAGGATTATCTCACACCTCCAATATTAAAAAATATATTCTAAGATTAGGGATTTTTGCTCTTGGAGAATATGTCATTATGACCATACTTCAAGCGGTATCAAATTTTAATTTCGGTTTTGATGGAAATATTTTCTTAACCCTTTTCTTACTTGCAGTATCCTATTATTTTATTTTCAAAACTAAACATAAGTGGCTTGTAATCATACCAATTGCATACTTGCTCCTTTCTTTTGCGTTAGAAACCCCATTTGCATTTGGCTATTATGACTTTGCTGATTTTCCATTTTTCATTTATTTAAACTCTTTTTATGCACAATATCCTTTACTTGGTCCAGCCTTATTCTTCGGCATTATTATCGGATACAAGATCTATAATTCAATCATTAAAAAGAGACTGGTCAGCAATGATTTAGTTGAAGCATTTATGCAAACCCCAGAATATCAAAGAAGCAAGAATGGAATTGTATGCATCATAATTGCAGGTCTCTCATTAATTTGCTATCTTATAACATATCTCCCAGTATATGAGGGATTATTGGACAATCTTTGTAACTTTGCAATCCAGACATTTATGTGTCTAGCATGTATTCCATTATATTTCTATAATGGTAAACTCGGTTACAATAATAAAGTTGTGAAGTATAGTTTTTATCTATACTATCCACTTCATTTAGCAATAATCAACTTAATATTTTGGTTGATTTCCTAAGGAGAATTAAAATGGTAAAAGAATTATTAAAAGAAGACAATTTTGTTGAGATGGTACAAAGCGGTGTTTCAGTTGTTGATTTCAATGCAACTTGGTGTGGACCATGCAAAATGTTACATCCAGTTTTTGAAGAAGTTTCAAACGAATTAACCGATTGCAAGTTTATCAGTGTTGATGTTGATGAAAATCAACAATTAGCTGCAAGATTTAACGTCCGTGCTGTTCCAACTATCGTTGTCCTTAAAGATGGACAAGTTAAGAAGGTAACTGCTGGTTATATGGATGGCGAAACCTTAAAGAATTTCATTACATTAGCAAGTAAGTAAAAAATATCTAGTGCGACCTTAAAAGTCGCACTATTTTTTCTTGATAAAACTTGCTCTTTATAATACAATATTAAAGCACGCAGGTGTAGTTCAGTGGTAGAATTCCAGCCTTCCAAGCTGGTTATGCGGGTCCGATTCCCGTCACCTGCTCCAAACTTAATAAAATGCTTTGTAAAACAAAGCTTTTTTTATACCTAAAATCTAAATAGCAAATGAAATGTTCTTTATTTCCTTTATAATAAATATAGATAGACTATCTAGCTTGGATGCAATAAGGAGAATAATATGTTAGAACTTGTACTCGCTACCAATAATCAAAAGAAACTTAAAGAATTCATCGATATTTTTAGTCCTTATGATGTAAAAATCTATTCTTTAAAAGATTTACATATTTTAATTGATCCAGAAGAAAATGGTAAAAATTATTTTGAAAATGCTTTAATTAAAGCCAAAGCAGTTGCAAAATTTACCAATCTACCAATTATTGCTGATGATAGCGGAATTGAAATAGCAGCTTTAGGAAAACATTATCCTGGAATTTTTAGTCATCGATATATGGAAAATAATGGCGGACAAGATTCCACTAACGCTATGCTTGTTAGTAAATACTCTGGAACCAAGGCTCTTTTCCATTGCTCAATTGTTTTATACAATCTTCTAAAAAAACCTGTAGAATTTGTTGGTGAAGTAAAAGGAAAAATAAATAATAAAGTTATTCCAGCTGATTTTGGCTACGATCCAATTTTTAGAATGGATTCTACAAATAAAACTTATGCTGAATTATCACCAAAAGAAAAAGACAAGTTATCACATCGATATCTTGCCTCTATTAAACTATTAGAATTTTTAAAAGAAAATAAATATATTTAGTAACTCTTTTTAAATATAAAATTGAATAAGAAATATCCAGCAACTGCTAATAAAACTGGAATAACTTCTAAAATAGCTAAAACGGTAATTTTAGTT
>Ga0172378_10005672_pt1 | contig 11660 bp, 7 predicted proteins | sample GrowelOW332metaG_FD_119755 | JGI IMG/M metagenome (GOLD analysis project Ga0172378, IMG submission 119755) | Groundwater microbial communities from an aquifer near a municipal landfill in Southern Ontario, Canada - Pumphouse #3_1 metaG | ecosystem: Environmental > Aquatic > Deep subsurface >... | reverse complement strand
TTCGTATTCCAGATGTTCCATCGTTGTCTTTCCTGCTTACCAGTTTCGGAAGCGTGCCGGTGGGGCATACAAAGCGCCGGACCAGCGTACCAAATCTTTGATTGTTCGAGCTGCCAACAGATCACGACTGGCCTCACTCTTGCGGATGCCCAGATCTTCAGGACGTTGAATGATCCCACGATCACGAAGATTTTCAACGGCTTGACGGTCGCGAGCCAAACCCATTGGAGTAAAGCCGGCGATGCCGCGGATCGCCTGTTCGCGTTCTTCCAGCGAACAGCACAGCAGCAGGTGGGCAATTCCCTCTTCCGTGACAATATGGGTAACATCATCGCCATAGATCATGATCGGAGGCAGCGCAAAACCAGCTTTCTGCTGCAATTCCCAGGCATCGAGTTTCTCCACAAACGTGGGTTCCATCTTGCCATGGAATGTCTCCACCAGCTGCACAACCAGACGGCGCCCGCGCGGTGGCCCGGCCTGTCCCGCATACGCTTCTTCGCCGGCTTTCAGCCAAGCGGGGGAGCAATGCCGGCGCCCGCGCGGATCACAACCGAAATTTGGGGCACCTCCGAAGCCGGCGATCCGGTCTGCGGTCGCCGTGGAGCTATTGCCTTGGGAATCAATTTGTAGACTGGCTCCGATAAACATATCGGTGGCATAATGCCCGCACATCTGTCCAAACGCACGATTGGAGCGCATACTGCCATCACGACCAACCGGAAAGATATCCGGGCGGGCGGCAATATATCGATTCATGCCCAATTCGCTGCCAACCGTATAAATTGTTTTGACAAACCCTTCTTCAATGGCAGGAATCATCGTCGGATGTGGATTGAGCAGCCAATGCAGACAGGCCTTGCCTTTCAAACCCAGCTGTTCGCCATAAGTCGGAAGCAGCAATTCGATGGCTGCGGTATTAAAGCCGACGCCATGATTCAGCGACTTCGGCAGATATTTGGCATAAATCCCTTTCATGGCCAACATTGCAGTCAGGATCATCGTTTCAGTGATCTGCGCCGGATCGCGGGTGAACAAGGGTTCCAGAAAAAAGGGTTTGGGGCTTTCACAGACAAAATCCACCCAATCCCCAGGGATGTCGACGCGTGGGACTTTATCGACGAGTTTATTCACCTGAGCGATAACGATGCCACTTTTGAATGCCGTCGCTTCGGCCACCACGGGTGTATCCTCGGTGTTATCTCCGGTATAAAGATTTCCATCGCGATCCGCCATTTCCGCAGCCAGACAACAAGCATTGGGGCACAGGTCGGTAAAATATCGGCTGTAGAGTTCGAGGTACGTATGAATATTGCCAATGTTGATTTTGCCGCTCATCGCCAATTTCGCCATGCGCAGTCCCTGCGGCCCGGAATAAGAAAAATCGACCTGTTTGGCAATGCCTTTTTCAAAGACATCCAGCTGATCGGCAAGCGCAATCGTCGACAGCACAAGGTGCAGATCATGTACTTGCGCGGGGTTGACTTTAGCTAAACAGCGGCTGAGAAAATCCGCCTGCTTCTGGTTATCGCCTTCTAGGCAAAGAATATCCCCGCTTTCCAAGACGGCTTCCAACAGAGAGACCATCTTTTCCGCAACGACGATTTTACCGTTGGCGAGCGGCGCCGCCCGTTCCAGCCGCTTTCGACGGCTGCTGACTCTGATATCTGCCTGCATGAAAATTCATCCTTGTCGCGTAGTGAAATCTTCTGAACTGTGAGTTTTTTAGAATACATGATCTTCAGCCACATGTCAAATCAACAAGAACAAAAATCCAGAAGAGCGGGAGAGCGGAACACGAACAAACACGAACAAACACGAACAAACATGGACGAACTTGGGGTGGCCTATCGTCCACAACCTAAACTATAGGGCAGCAACAATTTCGAAACAGGCAGAAAATCCTACGCCAGAGGCGCGTAACCATGCCCCCCCAGGCTTTTAGCCTGGGGAAGGCTCTCTCAAGACCAAGTGCCTCGGAGAGGCACTACAGGGAGCGGGAATGGAAATGGATGGTGGAACTTGCAAATAGTCGCCGGGAATATTATCTTTTCGAGTTGCCAGATTGCTAAAATTTTCGATCATCGGGTGAACCCTTTGTTATCCGTACTTTTCTCCAGACTTTATGATGTTTATTCTTTATAATCTTTTCTTTCCCCTGCTGTTTCTTTTCTATCTGCCTTATTACCTGATTCATATCTTCCGGCGTGGGGGACTTTCCCGGGATTACTGGGAACGTTTCGGGATTTTCAGTGCTGACAAAAAGGCTCGTTTACGAAGTTTGCAGAATCCTGTTTGGATTCATGCGGTCAGTGTTGGGGAAACGGTGGCGGCCATTACCTTTGTCAAGTTTTGGCTGCAACGTCATCCCGGTGACACAATTGTTTTTTCCTGCGGGACTGCCACCGGGTTTACCACCGCTGCCCAGAAAATGCCCGCAGAAGTGGTTCGCATCTACTGCCCAATTGATTTCTTCTGGGCTGTCCGCAAAACCTTGAATCTGATCCGCCCAAAACTATTGCTGATTTTTGAAGTCGAAATCTGGCCCAACCTGATTCTGCAGGCTGCCAAACGCGGCAGCAAAGTCGCTTTAATCAATGGACGGATGTCGGATCGCTCCAGTCAAGGATACGCCCGCTGGCAGTGGATTTTCCGCCCGATTTTTCAGGCCTTCAGCAGTATTTGCCTGCAAACTCCGGAAGATGCCGAACGGGTACAGCGGGTACTCGGCAAAGATTCCCGCATCAGCGTTTGCGGCACGATGAAATTTGACCAGATCCCGGATTGCAACAGCGCTGATAAACACCAGGAGTTGCAAGCCTGTTTTGGCAATTCACCGCACATTCTCTTTACTGCCGGCAGCACACATTCCGGCGAAGAGGAGCTGGTCTGCTCTGTTTACCGGCAGCTGAAAGCGGAACATCCGGAGCTGAAAATGGTTCTGGTACCCCGCCATCAGGAACGGGCTGCTGCAGTGGAAAATGTACTGCGCGAACATCAGCTCAGCTGGCGCCTGCTACGCCCGCAACCGGGACAAACGCCAGTTCCAGGACCGGTGGATGTCCTGCTGGTCAATACAACCGGCGAACTAATGAATTTCTACGCTGCCTCCGATATCACGTTCGTTGGCAAAAGCCTGGCTGGACAAACCGGAGGCCATAACATCATCGAACCGGCCATCTTCGGCAAAGCAATCCTGTACGGCAGCCATATGGAAAACTTCCGCGCCGTAGCAGAAATTTTCCAGAAACATCAGGCCGCTCTGGAATTGACGAGTGACGAGGAACTGCTGCCGGTATTACGCAAACTCATTCAAGAGTCTGGCCTGCGTGAAGAACTGGGGCGCAAAGCCCGGCAAGTCGTGGATCAATACCGCGGCAGCATTGCCAGAACTCTGGATATCCTCGACCAGCTCTGAAAACGCCAGGCAGTGCCATCAGCAAAGCATACAACATGAACTTATCTGAACTGCCGATCTATGAGATCGCGGAGCCCTTTCGCGAATCCCTGCTGCAGCAAAATAAGCTGTTAATCAGCGCACCGACCGGCTCGGGAAAATCGACGCAGATTCCGCAATGGCTCTTGGATCGTATTCCCGACCAGAGCCGAATTTTGGTGTTACAACCCCGTCGCCTGGCCGCCCGCATGCTGGCCGAACGCGTCGCCTGGGAACGAGGCGAAAAGCTGGGAGAAACGGTGGGTTTCCAGACCCGCTATGAAAGCGCTTGCCAGCGCAATACCAGGATCCTTTTCATCACCGAGGGCATTTTGGCCCGCATGCTGGTTTCCACTCCAAGTCTGCCCGGCATTTCGGCGATTATTTTTGATGAATTTCACGAACGTAGTCTGAATATCGATCTGGCCCTGGCGATGTCCTGCCACAGCCAGAATACGCTACGAGCGGATTTGCGCCTGATCGTCATGTCGGCTACGATGGATGCCGCCGTATTGCAGAAATATCTGCGGAATTGTCCGCATCTTCATGCCTCGGGGAAGCTCTATCCAGTCAGTATTCAGTATCGCAGCCGAGGCGCTGCCAGAAATCACTATCAGGCCGCTGCCGGTGCATTGCGCGAGCTGCTACAGAGCAGCAGTGCGGGTGATGTCTTGATTTTCATGCCGGGAGGCGCCGAAATCCGACATTGCGCCGAGGCCATCCGTCAGCTGTCCTCACCGGAACTGTTGCAGATTCTTCCGCTCTATGGAGCATTGTCGCCGGATGAGCAGCGAAAAGTCATGCTGCCCTGCCCCCGGCGTAAAATCATTATCGCCACAAATATCGCCGAGACCTCACTGACCATTCCCGGAGTTCGCCATGTTATCGACAGCGGGTTAGTTCGCAGCAGCCGTTTTGATGCAGTGCGCCAAGTCAGCATCCTAGAAACCATTCCCATTGCCCGAGACTCCGCAGAACAACGGGCCGGGCGAGCCGGGCGGGAAGCCCCGGGAAGCTGCTGGCGCCTCTGGAGTGAACTGGAACAAAGCGCCAAGCCCGCCCGCAGCATCCCGGAAATTCAGCGTTGCGATCTGGCGGACGCCTTACTGACCGTTACCGCCTTTGGCTTTCCGAACCAAGCGGAATTCCCCTGGTTCGAAGTTCCACCTGAAAAGAATTTCAAAGCCGGGAAGCTTCTACTGGAACAGCTTGGGATTTTAGACAAACAACATGGTGGTTTGACAACGCTGGGAGCCACGATCCAACGGTTCCCGGTGCATCCCCGATTGGCTCTGCTGCTCTGGCATGGACAAAATGAAAATTGCCCCTGGCAGGCCGCTTTCGCCGCCGCAGTCCTGTCAGAACGCCCCCTGATTACCGGCGCCAGCAGCGATCGGGCGACCATGCGCCAACATCGACAGGAACTGAAAAACAACGACAAGGATCTGCCACAATCAGATTTTATAGCTTATCTCAATATGCTTGAAGAAGCCCGGAAAAGCAACTTTTCCATGACGGCCTGCCAAAGTTTGGGACTGAATACCGGCGCCGCCCGGGATGTCTTCAGGGCAGCCAATGACTTTTATGACTTGTTGGCACAATCCACCCCCATAGCTCCAGCGCAAAGCGAAGTGAATTTTCTGAAAATTTTGTTGCGGGTTTTTCCGGATCGTTTGGCTCGCCGTTTGGATAAGGGAACGCTGATCTGCGAATTGCAAGGACGTAGACGCGCCGAACTGGCGCGCACCAGCCTGGCAAGGGAGGAAACACTTTTTCTGGCTGGCGAAATCCGGGAAGTCCCGGCAAAGGGAGTGCAGGCCGTCAAGCTCGAACTCTCCCTGGCCAGCGGAATCCGGGAAGAATGGCTCTGGGATATTTTTCCGGATGAATTCAGGGACGAGGAAGAAACGTTCTGGGACTCCGTTAAGCAACAGGTATTGCGGCGGCGGCGCTTGAGTTGCTTAGATCTCACGCTGGAAGAATCCGTACGTAATGACGCGAATCCCGAGCAGGCTGCCAGCATTCTGGCTGCTCAGTTGAGTAGCAATAACATGCATTTGCAAGGCTGGGATGAGAGTGTTGAAGCCTGGATCGCCCGCGTACGCTGGTTGGCTGAACACTTTCCGGAAAAGAAGCTCCCGCAATATACTGAGGAAGACCGTTCCCGGATCCATCTCGCCCTATGCCAAGGGGAATACACCTACAAGGCTGTGCGTTTCAAAGCCTGCCTTCCCTTTGTCAAGGGGATTCTCTCCCCAGAACAAAGCGCTTTTGTCGAACAGATGGCGCCCACACATCTGCCCTTGCCGAAGGGGCGCCGTCTGCGCATCGAATACATCCCCGGACAGCCTCCAAGAGGCCGCGCCAGAATACAGGAGCTTTTTGATTTCAAGGAAAAAGCCGCCGTTGCAAAAGGGCAGATTCCAATCCTGTTGGATATCCTGGCGCCAAATATGCGCACCGTGCAGATTACCGATGACCTGCCCCGTTTCTGGGAAGTCCATTATCCAGCCCTGCGCTCCGCCCTGGCTCGCCGCTACCCAAAACACGAATGGCGGTAAACACACTCGGGTGGACTATCGTCGACAAGCTTTGCAAATTGCAAGTTGTTGGGAGAGCTTGTCCATCCTGTCCGTTTAAAAATCACACACAAATTCTATACTGGCGGGAAGTTGGCGACGCAGTTCCGTCAGCAAAAGGACGCAAAGCAGCCGTAAGTCTAGGCAAGCCCTCTCCATGGAAGGCGATGTGGGTAGCATGGCGGCAAGGGTCGCGCAGGGCGGTTGAAATGGATCAGCGGGACTTACCGCAACTCAGTCGCATAGGTGCCATTGCGTAATCAGTCCGCAGATACCAGCATCGGTTTGATATTCCAGATGCCGATCCTCAATCTGCCCATCCCGCACCAGTTTTTCCAGCAGACGATGGCCGGCTGTGGCGCGTCGCCCCAGATTGCTGAATGGGTAGCACGGTTTTATTGCCTGATCGACAATATGCGCCAGCAAAGACCAGGGATGTTCGGCAAGATACGCAAGAAAAGGCTTTTCCAGGCCAGACGGGGGTTCTTCGATCGGCTGATAGCGTGCTGACAGAGATTGCAAAATACGCAGGCCACTGACTTGCACAGAAGCGATCACGTTGCCTGGCAACTCCTCCACATGGGTCACACGCTCCGGAAACGCCAGAGCTGAGGATGCCAGAAAGACTTCTCCGGGCGCATAGCCGATCAAGCAGCGTTGGTTGACATTAGCCAGCCAAAGCGTGTCCGGACAGTCCTGGAACAGGGAGACATAAACCGCTTCTGAAGGTAAATCGGCGTGTGCCGCCAATGCCTGCTGATGATCCCTTGACTGGGAGTAGGCGTATGCCACTGCCTCGGCATGCACATCGCTGCTGTGCACCTCTGATCCGTCTGCCAGCACAGGATGGCGCCCATTGATTTTCGGGACTGCACTGCTGAAACTGCAACCTGCCGACAAAAGGCGGTTGCCGATGGCTTCCACGGTACCACGCTCTCCCCCAAAGATACCCTGGGAGCCTTGGGCAATCAGGGCAAGCTGTCCATCAGAACTGACAAAAGGATGTCCCCAACGCGCGTCACCGCCGCTGTCCGTACGACTGTGTGCAAGGCCGATCTGCCCAGGAAAATCCGCCAGTCTGAATTGTTCCAGCCAATACCGGGAATATCCAGTTGTTTTGGCATGACGCAACTTCCCATCACCGCCAAGAACTGCCAGACCGGTGTAAAAGCCGCTCCAGATTCCCTCGATACGCTGCAACATGCCCAAAGATTCGGCGGCGGCTTTACGAGGCCCGATATAACCAGTCCATACACACATTGGAATTTTCGCCTTGAGGTTACTGTGCTTTCTGGTGTAAGATTTTGCCTTTGCGGATTTCGTTGAGTTCCTGACAGACGAGGATAAAGCCGATCGTATCTTCCTGCCACACTTCATGCATATTGCTGTTGGCATTGCCGCCAGGATTAGAAGAGATATTCAGCGTCGGAAAATCTGCCGGGGAATCGTCTCTGGCCGACATTCCGCGAATGACTGCACCGGGAATCACCCCATCGCCGTGCCCCTCGCAGTATCGCAGAGTTGTGGACGTTGCAGCGAATTTCCAGCCATTGCCAATCAGCATTGAAGTACCCTTTGGGTTGCGTCCGACAATCCACTGCGCAGAAGCGTCGGCGAGGCTCAGATAACGGGAATCGCCAAAAAGTCGAAAAGCCCGGGCAGCCAGATAACCAATACGCGCGACTCCAACATTGGCCCCGGCATGGTCTTCCTGATACGGTTCTTTGGAAGAGAAACCAAAGCGCAAGCCGGCACCGGGGAAAAGATGACTGACAACGCCAAATTCGTTGTCAAGCGAGCGGGCGTAAAGCGCCTGATCAACAAATTCCTGAAGGACACGTTTGACCTCCGGCAGCAATGGGCTTTGCGAGTAGTAACGAGCATAGTCGAAAAGGGTCACCGCCAGGCTGTAGAACGACCATTTGCGAATGGAGGAGACCAGTAGGTGTTCTTTTGCGACGTTGTAAAGCTTGCTGTCGAAGACCCTGATGATCTCACTGGCGTAATGGTCGGCATCCTTGCGGTATTGTTCATTCCCGGTGAGCAGATGCAGATGCATGGCAATTTTGCCGAGCTCATTATCGCCACGAGTAACCCGCATCACAGGATCATTGGCCCATTCTGACTGACGAGCCTGACGCTGTACATAATCCTCGGCCATGATCTTGGTGATTTGCTCTGAAACTGCTGCGTCATAGGGCCGGATAACGAGTGCAAATTTCGACAGACCGGAGGTCATCCATTGCAGGCTGGGCGGATAGGTAGCAAAGCGGTCATCTGGCGTATTCGGAAGATTGTCAGTCCAGTTAGCCGGATCAAGTTTGTGAACCGATTTGGTGCGGAAATTGCCAACATCGACATTCCGGATCCAGTTGGCATTGGAGACATTGTTGACTCCAAACGAGTAGAATTTCCCATCGCCGACATAACATTTGTTAATCTGCCGGTCGACTTCATGCCAGGCCAAGGCAAGGATGTCGGGATATTTTTCCTGAAGTTTGCGAGCAGCATATCCGGTATTTTCGAAGAATTCCACCAGACCGTAGATGGACATGTCATTGGTAGCCTGTTTGGAAGGATCGCCGGCGTCCTGCCAGCCACCGGCCAGATCGTGATGCCCGACGATCTTGCCGGTATTGCGGTCAATAAGAATCGCATCATCGAGAAAATTTGCCTTATGCCAACCCGAGACCTCCACACCCTGACGTTGGACATAATAAAAATTGCTGGCCATCAATGCCTGCTTCAGATAGAGCCCATCCTCTATGCTGAATTCAGCAGAGGTGAAATTCTGCCCGCCGGCTTCAATTACCAGCGTGTATTTCCCCGGTGTCTCCAGATTGCTCAGATCCGCATGGAAGGCATCGCCTTTCCAGCGAGAGGCTCCGTAGTGGCTCAACTTGCCGCTGTGAACGATCCGGCCATTTGATTTCACGGTGAATTGTCCATCGGTCGGCAATCGGCTCCAGATCACGACCTTCTTTTCAGCATTGGCATCGAAGCCTGGTTGCGGCAGCAGGAAGTCGACGCTGCTGATGCCAAAGCCATCGAATTCAAAGTCATCACAATAGAGCGTGCCAGTATTTCCGGAGGAAATCAGCTCAAATTCGCAGTTCACCGCACCCGCCGGCGGCAGCGCTTTCAGGGTGATTTGTGTCCAGTCAGCAGTCGGGGTGAAATCAAGCCGGCTTTCACCGCCGAATTTGATTTGTCCCCAGCCGCCACGAGCTTCCGTATCGAGCAGATACCAGACAACCCGCAATGCTTGTGAGCCGGTGGTTTTCTCTCCTTTGACCCATGCGCGCCATTCGTATTGAAGGGTGCTGTCAATCACCGGACGAATCCCCGGCGAAAGCGTGAAATCCTTCGTAGTTCCGCTGATTTTCAGGGAATGCTTCCCACTATGTGGGTTTTCGACAATCGAAGCAGTCCCGCTGCCGGAAGTCGTAATCCAGTTGAATGGTGCAATGATGCCATTCTGCAAGGTGCCGTATTCAAAACCGGGGTTGGGCAGGAGGTTCATCTTCTCAAAAACCCTCAGAGTGTCTGCTGGCGGTGCAAAGCGCTCCAGAATGACTTGCTGCAGTTCCTGTTCCCGCTGCCAGATTGTCAGGCTACCGGCATCCGCAGCAAGTTCAGGCAGTCCCAACGCAACGGATTCACGGTTCACTACCGGAATGCGCAATGACTGCCAGTCGGAGATTGTCATTCCCACCAATTCGATTTCGCCACAACCCTTCGGATCCGCAAAACCGTCACCCATCATTGGAGCCCAGCTGGACAGCTGGCCGACGTTTTTTTGATTCCGGCAGAAATTTGCTCTGAACTTTCCGGGCTGGTCTGGCCAGGCAGTAAGCAATTTGGCCAGCGGCACGGTAAATTCGACTTGCCATCCATCCGGTAATACGCTCGCTTTGATATTCCAGGCTGGCTTCCAAGTCTGGTCACGGCCAGCCGGAGCGATAATTTCGCTGAAGATGGTGCCATTCGGATTGACAATGATATGCTGGATGCGCAAGGCATCGCGGTTGCCATCAAGAACCAGTTCGATCCCGTCTCCATCCCAGGGTTTGCCATCATTGGCGAAGATGGCATTGGGATCCTGGAACACCTTGTATTGCAGGAAAAGGTGTTGCCCGTTATGACGAGCCTTGACAGTGGCAGAGGAAAGGGCAGGGCCACCGCCGCGAATGACAAAAGCCTCTGTTTCGGCCGGGGTATCGCCGCGAGGCACAACCAAACTGCGTCTTACCGGCGGAAATTGCGCTCTGCCCAAGATCTTGTCTGCAAGAAGTTTGCCATTGCCGCTAACCCGATGCCGGCGTGGTTCGGGAATATACTCAAAGTCCTGAGTCAGCACCAATACATCGACATAGGGGTCGTCACCAACTGCCTGAAGCTCAACTTTAACTTTTCCGGCCGGCAAAGCAATACGCCGCACATCCCAGCCGTAGGCGCTACCCAAATCGGCCGTGAAAAGCTGTTTTTCGTTATTGAAAGCAACCGAGAAATAACGCAGTTTTTTGGCGTTGGCCTCGCCCATGCGTGACGCCCAGCTTTGCCAGTTGGAACAGTAACGCGTCCAAAGATAATACAAGCCTTCCTGCGGAATATCAAGGGTGGTGGAAAGCCGTTGCCATTTTCCGCAGAGGCCTCGCCCTGAAAAATACTCCCCGGAGCTGAGCCTGCTCCGCCCCTGAAAATCTTCCACCTCCAGGCGGATTTCAGCTGCGCAGAGAACGAACGCGGATAACAGAACAAATATACAAGACTTGAACATATTTCTCCCTATTAACGACGGAACCAGATGTTGACTTTGAATCTTTCAAGCGGACTGCCAGGAATCAGATATAGGTTTTTGCTGTCACTGCCAACTGCTTTGACGCCGCTTACGTGCTGGTCGATCCAGAGGACATTGCAAATATCGCCGTGGCGATTCCATGCCCGGCTTGCATCGGAAGTGGGAGCGATGCCGGCGGACATAATGATATAGCCATTGTTCGTGTCAATGGTACCGGAGTCGGCAGCCATCACTGCAGTTGATGGTTTGCGCCATTCGGAAAAGCGCCAGAGTGATTTAGTGTTGCTCAGTGAATCAGCATAAGTCATGTGCCGGCTGGTCTGCGGCAGGCCATAGGTCAGGCCGTAATACCAGTCGGTCTAGCGCGAGCGGGTGGAATTCAGACGCACCGGACAGAAAAATTCATTTTCAGCAATGCCTTTGGAATTATATCGCACATTGGTGTAATTCAGCCAGGACAGCATGTTTGCCCATGAGCAGCTGGCGGTGGTTGAACCCAGAGCCTGACCGCCGTTGGCAACGATATACGCCTGTAAATTCGCGGATGAACCGGTGATCTGCGCCATATTGTATGGAAGAATATAATCATTGTAGTCATCGCTGTAGCTTGCGAGATGAAAACCGATTTGTTTCAGGTTGGCCACGCATTTCGTGGATTGCGCGGCCATTCTGGCCTTCTGTAATGCCGGCAGCAGCATCGAAGCCAGAATGGCTATGATGGCTATTACCACGGTTCTATATTTTTTTTTATTTGTAATTAAACATATAAAGACTATATTGTATAAATTTACGGTAAATCATAGTTAATAAAGAAACGGGCAAATATCCATGAATGCAGTCATTT
>Ga0172378_10005670_pt1 | contig 11660 bp, 8 predicted proteins | sample GrowelOW332metaG_FD_119755 | JGI IMG/M metagenome (GOLD analysis project Ga0172378, IMG submission 119755) | Groundwater microbial communities from an aquifer near a municipal landfill in Southern Ontario, Canada - Pumphouse #3_1 metaG | ecosystem: Environmental > Aquatic > Deep subsurface >... | reverse complement strand
GTTATCAATGGTTTTTCTTGCCTTCGATCTCTCTCTTTCCTTTTGTTCCCAAAACAACAGGCCGCAAGCATCCAAAGAATGCCTGCTCTTCCAGTCACCTCATGCAATTTCCAAGACTAACAAAACAAAAGCAGGAGAGCTATCCATTACTCGGCTCTATAGGCTCAGAGGGTACTGCAGGAGGAAGTATTTCCGGTTTCCGACCTGCAGGGGGGAACATTATCGCCCTGAGTTTATCACTGAGAGCTTTCGTCAATTCAGGATTTGCCTTCAGGTAATCGATGGCCTTATCCCTCCCCTGCCCGATTTTCTCGCCGTCCATGCTGAACCAGGAACCACTCTTCTCAATAAGATTATATTTAAGAGCGGCATCCAGGACGCTTGCCACATAACTGATCCCCTCGCTGAACAAAAGGTCAAGCTCCACTTTCTTAAAAGGCGGAGAGACCTTGTTTTTCACCACCTTTACCCTGATGCGATTGCCGATGATATCATCCGCGGACCTGCTTATGGACTCAATCTTCCTTACATCGATACGAATCGATGCATAAAACTTCAAGGCATTGCCACCGGTGGTGGTCTCGGGGTTGCCAAACATGACCCCTATCTTCATTCGGATCTGGTTGATAAAGATGATAAGGGTGTTGCTCTTGGAGAGCAAACCGGTAAGCTTGCGAAGCGCCTGGCTCATAAGCCTTGCCTGCAAACCCATATGGCTGTCACCCATATCCCCGTCAATCTCAGCCTGTGGGGTAAGTGCGGCAACAGAATCAACAACAATGATATCGACCGCACCGCTACGGACCAAAGACTCGCAGATTTCCAAAGCCTGCTCCCCGCTGTCCGGTTGGCTTATCCAAAGCTCATCGATGTTGACCCCGAGCTTTTTTGCATAGGAAGGATCAAGAGCATGTTCAGCATCGATAAAGGCCGCGATACCCCCAAGTTTCTGGCTTTCAGCAATTGCATGCAAGGCCAGCGTGGTCTTCCCACTGCTTTCCGGTCCAAAAATCTCCACCACACGGCCTCGGGGATATCCGCCGATCCCCAATGCCTCATCAAGTAACAATGAACCAGAAGGAATGCAGGCGATATTCATTGTCGCCTCGTTATCTCCCAATTTCATCAAGGAACCTTTCCCAAACTGCTTGTCAATCTGACTACGAGCAGCCTCCAATGCCTCAATCTTGGCTTTATTCTCCATCGGCGTCTTGGTTTCCGTTGTCTTTGCCATCTTTGCGCTCCTTATAACCCATTACCAAATAAGTATCGATACTGGTCATTATTTTTCCAGGATGAATGTCGCTGGTCCATCGTTCGTATAGGAAACCATCATATGGGCACCAAATTGTCCATGAGAAACCTCAAAACCCTTATTTCGCAAATAAGCCAAAGCTTTCTCATACATTTCGTTTGCCAGGGAAGGCTCCTCAGCATCGTCATAGCTGGGTCTGTTCCCTTTATACAAATTGGCACACAAGGTGAACTGACTGACAAGAAGGATCTGTCCGTTCACTTCGGCAAGACTGAGATTTGTCTTGTCGTTCTCATCTCTGAATATGCGAAGCTTGACCATCTTGTCACAAAGGAAACGCATCGCTTCTTCCGTATCCCCTCTTCGCACTCCGAAATAGACTAGAATACCATGATCGATATGCCCGACCGATTCTCCTTCGACACTTACCGTTGCGTCCAGGACTCGCTGTATGACACATTTCATTTTGCGTACTCTACATCGGCAAGACGAATCATATCATCAACAAAAGCCGAACGGTCATCACTATTGAAGAAAGCGGAACCACAGACCGCGATATCCGCACCACTGCGGGCAATATCACTGATAGTCTTGGTGTTAATGCCACCATCAGTGTTTATAAGATAGGAATACCCCTCGTCATCACGTATCTGGGCTAGCTGTGAAATCTTCAGGAGCGTCGAGCCAATAAGTTGCTGCCCTCCAAAACCAGGGTTTACCGTCATTACCAAAACCTCATCAACAATATCGAGGATCGGCTCAATCATGCACACAGGGGTGGAAGGGACAATCGCCACACCAGCCTTGCAACCGCAACCATGGATCATCTGGAGTACCCGGTGCAGATGCACGGTGGACTCGGCATGGACAGTGATATAGTTGCAACCGCTACGGGCAAACTGCTCGACAAACCGCTCGGGACTGTCAATCATCAGATGGGTGTCAAACACCAAAGTGGAGCACGGTCGTAAATCCTGGATGAATTTGGGACCAAAAGTAATATTGGGTACGAAAAGACCATCCATAATGTCAAAATGTATCCATTTGGCAGCACTCAGGTTGATGGTTTGCACTTCCTCAGCCATGTGAGAAAAATCAGCTGACAAGACACTTGGTGCAACAATTAGTTGGGTGTGTTCCATAAGGAAAGTTATATCAGTACTCCGTATGTTTTGCAACATGAAAACACTTTACATCCTTAACCCGTTTTTATTTTTGAATATTTTTTTTCTTTATATTCAAATCAGATAGAAGATCCTTTTATAAAACATAGTATGTTGCCAGTCACTTGAGAGTGTGATATATTAACCATATATTAAGAAGAAATTCCGAGCAGGCTTGATGTCTGCCCGGTTTATTTTACTTTGATAAAAATTGAGTAATTTCCAGGAGGGAATATCATGGAAGTACAGGATATCGAAAAAATGCTCCAGGAAGAGCAATGGACTCGTACTGCAATCGGCGCCTATACCCTACCCACTTTTCAGCAGTTGGATACGATGATCGGCAAGCTTGATGAGCAGGGACAGATTGAGGTCAAGGCTTTTTGTGATAAATATCTGATAGATAATGCCAAGAGCATCATTGCCATGTATGTCAGCGGCTCTATCCTTTTGATTCTTCATAGTCAGGAAGACAATCTCAACCTGCTTAATCTCATCGAGGATTTTGTTGATATAAAAAAGTGGAATATTGTTGAGTTCCTCTGCCAAAAAATTCTCAGCCAGAGTGAGAATCGTCATGCCTTGCGCATCCTTGCCGATTGCTATGAGCAAACCAACAGGGAAGATGAAAAATTTGCCATCTACGAGAGACTGATCAAAGCTGATCATGATGAGATTGACATTGTCAAACAAATTGCCCAGAGAGCCATTGAGAAAGGCGATACTGCGAAAGCCCTCGCTTTTAATAAAATCGCCTTCGACAGGAACCTTGCCAGACATGATGTCTCCTCCATCCGTCCCCTGTTCACAATCCTCCTTTCACTTAATCCTACGGATTTTGGGTATTTCATTGGCATTGCGGATAAAGTCGGCTCCATCAGTACAGCGACTGGCGTTGCGGTGCTGAGGGATATGGAATCACAGTTCAAGGATGATATTGACAAGAGAATCGAATGTGAGAAGAAAATCCTTGCTCTTGACAAGGAAGATGCCTTGGCAAGGACAAATCTTGTGGCAAGCTATAAAATCAAATACAAGAACCACAGCAGGCTCAAGACTTGTCTTGCCGATAGCACACTGTCCTCAAATTTTTCCCGTGATATCCTTCATAGCATTGAGGATTTTGAAAAGAATATCGCCTTCGACAATGGTACCTTTGTCTTTCAGGAATCCACAGGTAAAATTGGAAGGATACGCAGTATCGACGATGAGAATGTTCTGATTGATTTTGTTCACCAGCCAAGCAAAGAAGGTACCCGCATGAGCCCTGCAATGGCTTTCAAGAGTTTGAAGGCCCTGCCGAAAAGCCATATCTGGGTACTTAAGAGTGTCATTGATAAAGAAAGACTCGTAAAGAAAGTGATGGGTGATGTGTTTTGGTCGTTGAATATTCTCTTTACCAGTTTTGATGGCAGATGCACGCTCAAGCAGATGAAACAAGAACTCACCAACCAGCTTCTTACCAATAACCAATGGACGACTTGGTCGAAAAGTGCAAAAGAGCTCCTGATGAATGATTGTCATTTTGACATCTCCTCTGATGACGTGAACACCTACCTCTTACGCACCACTCCTGTGAGTTATGAGGAAAAACAGTTGTCGATCTTTAATTCCCACGAGAAATTCTTCGATAAGGTCAGGGATCTGAAAAAGTTTCTCTCAGACAAAGGGAACATAGACAGCGAGTTCTTCTATGAGATGATCAAGTACTTCTCGAATATTCTGGAAAGTCACAAGAACCCTCTTGTGGTCAACAGCGAGGTCGTGGGTTCGTTCCTCTTGCTTGATGATCTTCTTAACAAGAAGAAGATGACATTCATCAAGATTCCTGTCGAGACTTCCTTTACCAACATGATCACCAAGGACAACGAGAAGGACATCCCTTCCCTGTTCAACTTGATAGATGACCCGGATCTGAAGAAATGCTTCATCGATCAGATTGTCAGCAACCAGACCGATTGGAATGAGACCCTCATCAAGTTGTTCCCTTATTACCTGACCAGTTATATCCCAGAGATATACAAATCCAAGAAGAAAAGCGTGGAGTTCGAGAAAGTTTATGTAATGGCGGTCTCTGAATTCAGGAACTATTCCAACATGCTTATCTATCTTATCAAGAACACCACCGAAAAGACTTGGGAGAAGGCTGGAATCTCGAGCGAGAAATTGCTTTTCACTGAGATTGAGTTGCTTGATTCCTTGAATCATAAGATCGATTCGAAGGTTGATGCACAGGAGAATGGCAAGAGCGCCGCGATTTTGATGGAATTGCTCTTTGGAAAGAAAGGCAAGGAAAATCACAAGAGCGAGACAGGGCTTGTATTCCAATTCTTGGAAAAAGGCAAGGAGGAGGATGCCCGCAGGATTGACAGCCTGGTGCAAAGCTGTTTTCAGCTTGACCCTGGTGAGAAGATCTATATCAGGCATATCATCCAGACTAAGTTCTCTTCCATGAAATTCTCTGATACCCCCAAGGAGATAGATAAGAACAACATTATCCCCACTGGTTGGTTTTGCACTCCTTCATCCCTGGAAGCGAAGAAAAAAGAACTGGATCATATCCAGCATGTTGAATTGCCGGAAGTCTCCAAGGAAATTGGGGTTGCGCGTGAGATGGGAGATCTCAGGGAAAACAGTGAATACAAATACGGGAAGGAAAAACAGCAGTTCCTTAATACGAAGATGCGCGCTCTTGCCGATGAGATTGACAAAGCCCTGGTGGTACACCATGACAAGATTGACCCCAGCAAGAGTGGTTTTGGTACCAGGCTTCTTCTTTTGGACAATAACACCAAAGAAGAAACCAGCTATGTTATCATGGGCCCCTGGGAGTCTGACCCGAACAAGAACATCATCAATATTCTTGCTCCCTTAGGCATGGCGCTTCTCAACAAGAGCAAGGGAGAGCATTTCAGTTTTGACCTGAATGGACGTTTCTTTGATTACACGGTGAAAGATATCTCCGTGGTTGATTACAACTAATTCCGCAAAGGCCAGAAAGAGTAATATTTTTCTGGCCTTGATATTGCATAGTGATATCAGGAAAATCATATTTCTTTTGTTTTTTGCTAAATTATTGTTTTATTTTCTTTACGCATGCTTGTATTATTAAGTTATGAACATTCCGCCCAATTACCCACGGCCTCAATTGGTACGCACCGAGTGGACAAGTCTTGATGGCCTTTGGGATTGCACTTTCTCAAAGCAAAAGAACATCCCGGAGATAATTGATACTCCCATCGTTGTACCATTCTCTCCTGAAACCAAACTTTCAGGGGTTTCCCGTGCCTTGCAACCGGATGAATATTTGTTTTACAAGAAAAATTTTGAATATACGATACGAACCAAGAATCAACGCCAAATTCTCCATTTCGGAGCAGTGGATCAGGAATGCCTGGTGTTTCTCAATGACAAGGCAATAGGTTCTCATCTTGGAGGCTACCTTCCTTTTTGTTTTGACGTCACCAATTATTTGAAAAGGCAGAACACACTTATCATTATCGTCACTGATAAACACGATCTCTCCTTGTTGCCGAAGGGAAAACAAAGATTAAGGAACAAAGGTATCTATGTCTCGGGGCAAAGCGGCATCTGGCAGTCGGTCTGGCTTGAGGAGGTCCCCCGGATTTATATTACTGACATCATCCTGCAGCCTGAGTATGAGAAGGATTGTTTCATCCTTTCGGTTCATACCAACAATGGTAATCTTTTTCCTGTGACGGTCTCCTACGAGGGAAAGACAGTAACCGGCACATCGGAGGGCCCTATTACCTGTCCTATCGAGAATGTTCGCTCATGGTCTCCTGAAAATCCTTTTCTCTACGAATTATCAATCAAGTGCATGGATGATATTGTTTCCAGTTATGTGGCAATGCGCTCGTATTCGGTGGAGGGGCCGGCCCTCACACTTAACGGCAAACCTTATTTCCACCATGGGATTCTCTATCAGGGCTATTGGGCCGAAAGTCTCTATACCCCACCAAACGACCAGGCAGTGATTGATGATCTTTCCCTGATTAAAGGATATGGTTTCAACACCATCCGTCTTCATATGAAAATTGAAAGCCCTCGCTGGTATTACCATTGTGATCGCCTGGGACTTCTTGTATGGCAGGATATGCCTTGCGGGGGAGAAGACCCAAGACAACCATGGATGAGCGCACCACTTTTCCTGCCTTTCCTTAAGCTCGATGACAAGGAGAAGCATTTCCTGCTTGGCAGCGACGACAGGGGGTACCGCTTGGAATTTCTCAGTGAACTCAAGGATATGATAAGGCATCTTTATAATTGCCCGTGTATTGCCATGTGGGTTCTTTTCAATGAGGGTTGGGGACAGTTTGATTCGGAGCAGATCACCAATCAAATCCTTTCCCTTGATAGGACAAGGACCATAGACAGCACCAGTGGCTGGTATGACCAAGGCAAGAGCAAATTCAAAAGCCAACATGTCTATTTCAGGAAATACAGGTTCCACAAAGATTCGAAAAAACGCTCTGTCATCCTTTCTGAATTCGGAGGTTATGCCTATAAGAAGGACAGTGAGGAGAGGATCTTCTCCTACAAAGTGTACAAGGATCAGGAAGCTTACAACAAAGGCGTCCTCAAGCTGTACTTGAAGCAGATAGCACCCGCGAAGGGACAAGGACTTGCCGCTTCCATCTATACACAATTCAATGATGTGCAGCAAGAGCAAAACGGCATCGTGTCCTTTGACAGAAAGGACATAAAGTTACGAAAAGAAACAGCCCTAGCTGTTCGCACTGCTCTTTTTCAAGACAGTTAGGAATGGAATTTTGGCTACCCAGTAAGAAATAAGGATGACCAGCACGCCTATGCAACCCAAACCCATAGTGAAAAGGAAATTCTTCAGATTTGAGCCACTTTGATACCAGTTGGTACTCAACTTGTGATAAGCGAAGCAAATAAGCAACAAGGGTATATTCGCAAGTAGTATCCTTGCTAAGGTATGGGACAAGGTTGTGTCCCTGTACATCCGATAGATGTCCTTCATGCTTAGGGACAGCAGAAAAAGCACAACAATGAAAGAAATATTGTTTGCCAAGGGAAGAGCAATGATGCCAAGCTTGAGTTTAATCAGGATGAACGACAGGAGGATATCCAAAGCAGTCTGCAGCGCGGAGAGTGAGAGCACAAGCTTGTAGCGTCCTGTGCTATAGCAAAATCTTTGCAGAAAACCATACCAGGAGACAAAGAGCATGCCCCAGGCGAACTGACGGATGACGCTTCCTGTGAGCAGGGCAATCTCCAGCGTGAACTTTCCTCCTTGCAAAATCGAGCAGACACACTCATTGCTCAAGAAAAAGAGGAGGATGGCAGAGGGAACCATAAAGGTGGCAAGATACTGCAAGCCTTCGCTTACCTGCTGCTTAAGAAGCAGGTAATTGCCCTGGGTATAGGATTGGCTCATGAGGGGAAAATACACGGTGCTTATCGCAGTGAAGAAGATTCCGTACGGGGTTTGCCAAAAGATGGTAGCATTGGAGAATGCGGTCACACTGCCGATTGCCAGAAGAGAAGCAAAACTATAGGCAATCTGCTGCCCTATTATCTGGATAACGGAGGAATTCATCACCAGTAGCCAGCTCTTCACCACGGAAGGGAAGTCACTTTGTCTCATGCTGAGGGTGAAATGCAAGCGATATCCGTAACGACGAATGGAAAGATAAGAAAAAGCGGCCTGGAGCAAACCTCCTGCAACCACCGAGTACGCCATGGACATCGGCCCGTAGTAGGGATGGAGAACAACAATCCCACCGATTACTGTCAGGGAAAACAGAAGTGGAGCGAAAGAAGCCGCAAAGAAATTCTTATGGCACTGCAACATGCCATTGAACACTGTGCCAAGACTGACAAAAGTAAGGAACACCATGAAAAAAGGAAGAAGCCTCGCTCCCAAGGTGACTTCAGTTGCAGAGAAGTCGGAAAAGAAATCGATGATATCTCCACCAAAAAGGATTGAAAGCACCACAAGAATCAGAAAGAGCAGAAGCTGATAGGTGAGAAGCAAATTCATAAGCTTGTTCGCCTTGGTTTTCTCCTCGTTGACAATCTCACGTGAGAAAGCAGGCACATAGGCCGAGCTCAAGGCCCCTTCAGCAAAAAGTTTCCGAAAGTTGTTCGGGATATTGTACGTGAAGTTGATCACGTCGCTCACAGAGCCGGAGCCAAAGGCGGACCCTATGACTTTGGCCTTGACTATCCCAAGCAACCGGGATACCAAGGTGCAGAGCATGACGACAAGCGAGGAACGCTCATTTCTTGGCAGCGTAGAATCTTTCAAGGTAATCCTTCTTGAATTGGGTGAAACGGTCCTCAGCGATTGCTTTCCTGATACGAACCATCAGACGTTGGAAATATGCAAGGTTATGCTCGGTGGCAAGCATACCACCAAACATCTCATTGCATTTTACCAGATGATGCAGGTATCCACGGGTATATTCCCTACAACAGGTACAATCGCATTCGCTGTCGACGCTTTCCATGCTGTTGGCAAACACAGCCTTCTTGAGAGTGAGCACCCCATCATCGGTAAAGACGGCCCCATTGCGGGCCATACGGGTCGCAAGCACACAATCAAACATGTCTATTCCATTCTCGACAGCCTCGAGGATATAGTCAGGGGAGCCGATGCCCATGACGTAACGGGGTTTCTCAACAGTGATCTTATCTGCAGTGAAGGCAAGCATTTTTTTAAAAACATCAGGGGTCTCCCCTACTGACAGCCCTCCAATGGCGACCCCGGGAAAGTCCATCTCACTGATGGTCCTTGCACTCTCTTCCCTCAAGTCCTCAAAAAAATTCCCTTGCACAATACCAAAGAGTTTTCCCCTGAAACTCTCACCTAGTTCATCCCTGCGTCTGATTGACCGTTCCGCCCAGGTTCTGGTAATCTTCCATGCCTCCTCGGCATTCCTGTGGGGAATATCTGGTTTTGTGCAAACATCCAGGCACATGCAGATGTCGCTACCTATGATGTTTTGAATATCCACTACTTTCTCAGGAGTGAATATATGCCTTGAACCATCGATGTGACTTTGGAATTTCACTCCTTGCTGTTCAATTTTCCTCAGCCCGCTTAAGGAGAAAACCTGGAACCCCCCACTATCGGTGAGGATGTTGCCATCCCAATGGCAAAAGTTGTGAAGCCCCCCGTATTGCTTGAGCACTTCCGTACCGGGACGAAGATACAGGTGATAGGTGTTTGCAAGGATAAGGTTATATCCTATCCGTTTGATGGTATCATGATAAATGCCCTTGACCGTCCCATTGGTGCCAACAGGCATGAATGCCGGAGTGCAAACATCTCCATGTCCCAGGTGAATGATGCCATTCCGGGCTTTGCTATGGGCATCCTGATGGGTCAATGAATAAATCTTTTCCATACTTCCTCGCTAACGGAACAACAAACGTTCCAAACCAGAAATGCATACTATCACAATCATGGGGATTACCATACCCTGTACGGGATTGAGCACCCCTTGTCTTGCCAAGATCAGGGTCATCATCTGCACAACAAAATAGATTACTGCGATGCAAAGGCTTAATATGATAGTGAACAGCAGTATGTTTTTCTTGAATTTATAGTTTATCGTACAGGAAATGAAAAGCATGACAATAGGAGCAAGACAACCAAGAATCCTTTGTGCGAAATCAACCGCATACTCCTGATATTTGCTCCTATCAAGCTTTTTCATTGTTTGAAGAAAAGGAAGAGCCATTGAGAGCTCCATGGTCTTGATGTCGTCACTGTTGTCTCGTAATAACTGAGGTTTGAGATCAAGTCTTCTGTCGCTATAACTATCCATATGATGGATGGAGATAGTATTCCTTGCTATGTCGATATCGGTCAAGGTGACATCAAAAAAGACCCATAAGCCCTGCTTTTCATCCCAGAAGGCCTCGGGTGCATCAATCCTTTCATTGATCAGGCCATCTTGCCCTTTGAGAAGGATACTTACATTTGATACCTGCTTGACCTGGTCATTATAGAACTTGGCATGGAATACCAGTGCGTTGTCATAATCGGTAAGCGTGATGTTCCTGTTGTCCCTTGTTGATTTCAATCCAAAGTTCTGCGCCTCAATCATGTTTCTTTCCTTCATAGCAGGAATAGCCAGAAATTCGTTTGCCGCAAATTGGAACATACAGAAGAATAGGCCCATCAACAGGACAGGAAGCACTATTTTTTTTTGGCTGAACGAGGCGTTGTATAGGCAGATAAGTTCATTATTCGCGGTTAGCTGGCTAAACGTGAAAGCAGATGCAAAAAGCAAGGAAGGAGCCAGGCAATACAGCATGGCCGTGGGAAGGTCAAGGAGGCACAGCTGGAGTATGGTCAGCAAGGAGGTATGATTATTGAGGTAATTATCAAGATCAGAAAACAACTGGACGCTTTCCATCATAAGGGTACAGAGCAACAAGGTAACCAGGGCTGTCTTGAGAATGGGGAGAAGGATGACCTTGTGTATCACTTTCATCTCTTGGCCTTCATTGTCAGAATGATACCTAAAAGAAACAGAAAGATATTGGGGAACCAAATGAGGAACAGTGGATTATATGCAGTCTTGAAGATGTTCAGCTGGGCGAAAAAGAGCATGTACCAATAGGCGACGGCAGACAACATGGCGATTCCAAATCCAATGAGCCTTCCATGCTTAAGCCGCAAATAAGCCAGGGGAAAAGTAAGGAACACCAGCATGAGGCAGGCCATGCTCAAAGCCATTTTCTTCTGAAGCTCCGCCCTATAATACTGAAAATAGAAATTGACGGGTCGCTCCTTTTCCAATTCTTCCAACTTGCCAAGATCCTGATTAAAGGATCCGGCTTCAAGACCAGCGGATTCACTTTGCTCACACACTGTTGAGCGAAGTCCGCGCAGTACAGTATCCCTGCTCAGCTGGTCGCTGGTAAAATCTTTCTTTGCATGCTGGATTTTTATCTTCAATTCGGAAACAGACAATTGGGAAGGGTGGGAATCTGTAAGAGTGGGTATTTGTGAAGAGAAATCCAAATAGACAGTGGCGGTATCCGCCTTCGCCAGATTCCAATCGGTAGACTGCTTCTTTGTTATGAAGACCTGTGGTTCCACAAGATCAAGAAAATAGACAAAATCATGCAGGTCTACCAGCCCTACTTTCCCATGGGTGGAGCTTATCACCCGTTTTTCTCCGCTCTTATCAGTATCAAACAAAACGAGATCATCAACCAATGAACCTTCCACC
>Ga0172378_10005668_pt1 | contig 11662 bp, 8 predicted proteins | sample GrowelOW332metaG_FD_119755 | JGI IMG/M metagenome (GOLD analysis project Ga0172378, IMG submission 119755) | Groundwater microbial communities from an aquifer near a municipal landfill in Southern Ontario, Canada - Pumphouse #3_1 metaG | ecosystem: Environmental > Aquatic > Deep subsurface >... | reverse complement strand
CCCCATTTGCCGTCTTTATATTCGGCTACATAACGCTGGTCCGTTGCTTGATAAGCAAACCCAAGATTGTTCCAATCAATGTTCTTCTTTTCCATTTTTATATCTCCGTATACTATTTATTGTATTTTTATACATTTAATATTTATTTTTATAATTAAGTAACACGATAAAACTTTGCTGAAAATATGTCAATTTATATTCTTAAAAAATGAGCTATCGGCTCAATTTTCTTTATGGAAAGCCATAAAATACCAGTATTTACCTCCTTCAAAGAGGAGAAAGATTAAAAATAAGCGCAATTATCGTGCAACACAAGAAAAGAATGATCCATACCGATCAACAATTATACATAAAATCTCTTTCAAATAACAGAAAGAAGAAAAGGATAAAATGCATAAAAGGAAAAAGACTTTTTTCCTAGTACAATGTATTTATAGTCTACAGATACATTAAAAAAAAGACCCTATCAACAATTCTTCAATTCTTAAACCATACACACCATCTGCAATATTAACCAGCAAATAAATTATTCTATTGAAGAGGGAATACTTCTGACAAGTCTTTCCTGTTCATCTTTTGCAAAGAGATCCCGTATTATCATTTTTGTTGAAGGATGTATCGCATATACGATAAAAGAGACATAAAATCATGGGAAAAAAGCAAATCTTGATAAAATTCAGACAAATCAAACTACTATCAAAATCAAGAATTCAGTATATGAATATATCAGTCTACAAACAATAATTATGTCACAATTAATAAAATCTTTTTTTTTACAAACTGATATTTTTTCGGGTAAAAATCAAAATAATGATACGTATATAGAAAAACTAATTTCTTAAATAATTTTAACTTATTTAAATTTCATCAAATTCAAAACCGCTTTTTGCCTGTCTCTTTATCAAGAATTTTCTCCAATTATTCACGATAAAACAGCAGGAAATGCGATAAAACCGAAACAATAAAATTCATATATATAAATAAATAAGATACGATACAATCCTCAATTAAAGTAAACGACTGTTTTTTTTCTCTTGCACATAACGCCTCGATACCAAGTAAGGGTGTCTCGACGAACAAGAAAACTACTCTACCCCGTAACGAAAAAAGATCATCATGAGACAAATATTACGCCACTAATTCATTCAAAGAGAGGTAAAAATTACTTGTATCAAAACAAAATAAGTTATTTGCCATGCTTTTCATCTCAATGAATAAAAAATTTCTCATAATTGCATCAAAAGATTGCAGGCCACCCATCGTTTTCTTTTACACAGGAAAAACAATTAAATATTTGTTAATTAATAAATTCATCAAAAATAGAGATACTCGGTATCAGGAAAGACGCACACACACACATATTCATCATTAAATTAATATTTTTTTTAAAGAATATGTATTAAATAAGATTAATTTCACTTTTATATATTTTTTAAATAAGCTAGTATTCTGATATGTTCTTAGATATACACACCCATTTATTACCTCACATTGATGACAGTAAAGCGACCATGCCTTTGCTCAAAAGTATATTCAGTAACTATGAACGTTACTTTATCGATACAGTTGTGTTCACACCTCACCTGTTTAATCCGTTTGTCCATACGAATATACCACATATTCAAAAGACTTATGAAGAATGCAGTGCCTTAGCTGCGACCTATGGAATTACAACGTATTTAGGTTCTGAAGTATTTGTCAAAGATGAAGAAGATGCTCTTTATGGCTTGCCAATTGATAACAGATACCTCTTCATTGAGACTTCAACTCAATGTGCTCCGGTGCATTTTACCGATAAAATACAAAAGAGCTTAGATGAAGGATATGGAGTTATTCTTGCACATCTCGAAAAATATCCCTGGCTTTCATATGACAATGAGCTCTTTGAACAATTGAACAAAATGGGTGTTATATTTCAAGTTACGGCCAATGCAATCAATACCGCTAAAGCGCAAGAATATTTGCAACGCGGACTCGTTGATGTTTTTGCTACCGGTAATCATGGATTACTTGATGAACCTCAAATTCTCTCTCAAGCGTATGCATCATATCCACTTGTAGCAGAGAAAACAAAACTCTTGCATTTATAAGACAAGAGATAGGTACTTCTGTAATACAGTGGAGATACATCAACTCCATAAAAGCATGCCTGTCCCCATAGAAAGGAAAAGCCACTCATTGCTGAGTGGCTTGTATCATTAATAGAGCGTATCTAAATTTTTCTTAATCGCAAGGATGAAACCTTCAGAACTCACTTTAGTGGTTTCCATGCCAACGGCTAAATGAACAAGATCTCCCGTCATAGTTCCTTGTTGTAAAGTCATCAAACTTGCTTTTTCAAGCTTATCTGCATAGGCAACAAGTTCTGGCAAGGAATCGAGCTCTCCTCGCTTACGTAGAGCACCGCTCCATGCAAAGATTGTAGCCATTGAGTTCGTTGATGTTTCTTCACCTTTCAGGTGTTTATAGTAGTGTTTAGTAACGGTACCATGAGCTGCTTCATATTCCCATTGACCTCCTGGACAGACAAGAACACTTGTCATCATAGCAAGAGAACCAAAGGCTGTAGAAATCATATCGGACATCACATCCCCATCATAGTTTTTACACGCCCAAATAAAACCACCTTCACTTCTCATGACTCTTGCAATAGCATCATCTATTAAAGTGTAGAAGAAAATAATCCCAGCTTTTTCAAATTTCTCCCGATATTCATGAGCATACATATCTTCAAAAATTTTACGAAACTGTTGGTCATAAATTTTACTAATAGTATCTTTTGCGGAAAACCAAAGATCTTGTTTCAGCTCTAAGGCATATTCAAAACAACTTCTCGCAAAATGAGTAATGGAATCATCCTTATTATACTGTCCTTGCAGAATACCCTTTCCTTCAAATTCAAAAATAGTATTTCTTACTTGCTTACCAGAGGAATCAGTAAAGACCAATTCAGCTTTTCCAGGAGACTCAACTCGATACTCTGTAGCCTTATAAATATCACCATAAGCATGACGAGCAACCGTAATAGGTTTTTTCCAATTTCGAACAAGTGGTTGAATAAAATCCATTGTAATAGGAGTTCTAAAAACCGTACCATCTAATATTGCTCTCAGAGTACCATTTGGGCTTTTATACTTCTCACTCAGGTGGTATTCACTCATCCTTTGTTCATTTGGGGTAATTGTTGCACATTTTACACCAACACCCTTTTCTTTAATCGCTAGGGCAGCATCTATCGTTACTTGGTCATGGGTAGCTTCTCTTTCATTCAGACCTAAATCATAATAATCACATTTTAAATCAACATATGGTTCTATCAGGTTATCCTTAATCATTTTCCAAAGTATTCGCGTCATTTCATCCCCATCCAACTCAACGAGTGGGGTCTTCATTACAATCTTTTTCACACTGTCCTCCTAAAAGATAATGGCTAATAATACTAAATGTTGACTAAAAAGTGAATACGATAATTAATATAAATTATGAATGTTCTGCAATTAAAAACATATAGGTTAAAAATATATATTCAAATTACGTTATTTATAAATATAATCATATATTTTTACTATAAATATAAATTTATTATTATTTGATAAAATGTATATTTATGTATTTATATGCAACAAATAAAAAAAACTACCAAAGGGACTCATAAAAGACCCCTCTGATAGCTTCATATATAATGGAAGCAAGGGTTCTAGGTAACACAGGAGTCACCTATAATAATTGCTTAAATGGAAAGTGAAAATATACTCGTATACTTAAAAGAGCTGATACTCTTTATTTAGCACCTGCATAACCCAACTTTTTCTTTCTTCCTTGAGTCTTTGAGCGATTTCTTGAACTTGTTGCATTTTTATCGGCACGAGCAAAAACAATCAATATTAAGATAGATACTAAAGCAAGCACAACAACGGCAAAGAAAGTTGAACCATATGCACCATCAGATTTTTCAATCAAACGAGCACTCATAATTGGTCCCATGATTGCTGCGGGAATCAGGTTAAAATTGACAAGACTAAAGTTAATCGCATAATACTTTTCGCCAAAAGCAGCATTTGCATACGCTGCAGAAGAAGCTGATTTACCACCATAGGCAATACCAACGAGAATCATGCTGAAAATAACAAGGAACAAATTCGAAGTTCTTGCACCAAGAACAAGAAGAGATCCACCAATTAATAAGAGGACTGAATCGCAGAACAGGGTAAAGACTACTCCAAACTTATCATTCATAGCACCACTGACAACACGACCACTTCCGTTGGCAAGAGAAATCAACAAACCAAGAATTGCCGTACCGCCATAGAAGAAGGATATATTCACTGCATTACCAATAACCATGAGTCCTGCAGCAGTGATAATGATTGCCCAAATAAAGTACAACCAGAATCGAAGATCACCTAACATTTCAAGAGGAGTAAGACTCTTTACCTTACTTACTCGAACAATCTTTTTTCCTGTTTCTGTTTCATCAGGTCCAACTAATACAAAGGAACTAAGAATACTAATTGCAAATATCGCAACAGCAAGTATTCTAAAGACACGATAAATTCCTAAAGAGTTAATCATAAAACTTACAACACTGCCTAAAACGAGACCGCCAAAGCCAAAACCAAGAAGCATAATACCACTACTTAATCCAACATTATTAGGAAAGCATTTTTTGACTGTTGATAAAACACAGTTATAACCAATACCAACCCCTCCGCTACAGAGAACTCCATAGAAGAAATAAAGACGGTATAAACTTTTCATAGGGTATTTTGGATCAATCAAAGAAGAAAGCCAAAATCCAACAAGAAGCATACATGCAGTAAGGATGAGATTCAATCTTGCCTGGTGTTTTTTGAGGAGTAAGCCCCCAAAGAAACTAAAAAGAGTAAAGGAGATAATTGAGATGGTAAAAGTCATAGATAACTGGCTAACACTCAACGAAGGAAAAGACGTTGCTAAAGAAGCGCCAAAGATACTCCATGCATAAATTAATCCCAAAAATAAGAGGACTAATGTCCCAATAATTAATTGTAAAATCGGTTTGTTTTTAAACAAAATGTACTCCCAATATGATTCGTCAAAATAATTAAAAACTAAGAAATTTCTCATTTTTATTAATTATTCTTACTTAATAAAAGTAGTCTGATAAAAATTTATTAAACGACTCTTATATAGATATTTAATTATCAATATCTACGGAAGTAACTAGGTATATATGAAAAAAAAATTAATGGCAACCTGAAAAATGGCCATTTGAGACAAAAATAAGCATTTTTAAAATAAATACGATACGATAAGTTTCATTCATGCCATTTTATTTTTTTGTATCAACGTTAATAACAAAGCGCTGTTATTTTTTAAATATTGTGATAAATCATATCTCTTATACAACTTAAATAGAAAAATATAAACAATATACTATCGTATTGATATTCGAAAAATGGTTTAAATTCATAAGTTAGCAATTAATCGTTATATATAAAAAAATATCAAAATAAATGTGAAAATTGTTATATTTTTAAAGAAATTAGGTTAAATAAACTCATTAAAGCTATTATTTGTGCCTTTTATAAATGAATTTTGATTTTTATTTTTAATTTCAATTTAGTAGCTTATGGCATCATCAGCTTTTACATACTGAGCTATTGATTCGTTCATAAAAAATAATTGCTAAGGTTTCTGTATCATTTTTATATACAAAAAAAAATTCAAAATAAATCTCTCTTACGCTCTTCTCTTTACAGAAAAAAGCAAAATAATAAGAAGCCTTAATCAAAAAAATAACCATAGAACAAACTATGGTTATAAGGTATTAAATATAAGTAAATATCAAGAAACGTTTATTTCACTCGTTTACTTGAAGTTGCATAATTAAGTTTCTTTTGAGCATAAGAAGGAACAATATTCTTCTCTGCATTATAGATTTTATTTTGTCGTACAAACACAGCCCATACAGCAATACTTGCAATAGCAAGCCCTGCAATAACCGTAAATGTAGAAGTATATGAACCACCAGATCTCTCAATGAGTCTAGAAGAAACCATTGGTCCAAAGATAGCTGCAGGAATCAGATTAAAATTAACAAGACTAAAGTTGACCGCATAATATTCATCACCAAAAGCTTGGTTAATATAAGCTGCTGAAATAGCAGGAACGATTCCATACGTTAATCCAACTGCAATCATACCAACGATAATGAGCACGAGACTTGAAGATTTTCCTGCGAAAATCAAACAAAGAGAAGCAATCAAGAGAATCACTGAGTTAATAATACTGGTAAGGCCTTCACCATTTTTATCATAAAAAGCACCACCGGCTACTCGACCACCACCATTGGCAATGGAAAGAAGAAGACCAAGCATCGCTGTTCCACCATAGAACAGGGAAATATCTACGGCACTTCCGATAATCATTAAACCAGCAGAATTCAAAATAATAGCCCAAAGAAGGTATAACCAAAATCGTACATCTTTTAACATTTGTGTAGGAGTTAAATTTTCTGCAGTTGCTTTGCGTGAAGCATTCGCCAAGGCTTCATTCGGTCCAACAAGGATAAACGAACTGACAAAACAAACAAGGAAAATAACAACAGCGAGGATTTTAAAAACTGAGTAAATACCAATATTTCCAATAAGGGCACTCACCGTACTTCCGAGAACAAGGCCACCAAAGCCAAAACCGAGAAGCATCACACCTGAAGAAAGGCCAACATTATGAGGAAAACATTTTTTAACTGTTGCAAGTACACAGTTATAACCGACACCTACACCACCACCACTAAAAAGACCATAAAAAATATAGAGCTTTACAAGACTTCCTTTTGGATCATCCACACGAACGGTTGAAGCTCCATAAAATCCAATGAGAAGCATTACTGCGGTAAGAATGAGATTTAATCGTGGTTTATGGCTTTTAAGTAGCATACCACCGACAAAGCTAAACAAGGTAAAAGAAATCATTGATAGCGTAAAAGTCAATGATAATTGAGATACACCAAGTGTTGGAAACATCACTTTTAATGAGGCTCCAAAAATACTCCAGGCATAAATAAGCCCTAAAAAGAGAAGGACTAAAGTGCCGGTTACGAGTTGAGTAATTGGTTTATTCTTGAACAAAACGAAACTCCCTTTTTGAATTTTTAATATTTTCAATATTTTAAGATACTGTTATTTTGTATTAAAAAATGAAAATCAAATTCAATTCTTTTTGTTTTAAAATCACAAATACATAATTTAAATATTTTTATATCGATATTTAAATATTTTTAAATGAATATAGCCGAATAAAAAAACCTTGTCTAGCAAAGAAATTACGATAAAAAATAAATTTTTATGAATTATATTTTCAATAAGTTATCTATCGATTATTAAATTTTAGTTCAAATAACCTATTTTACGTACTTAGTAAATAAAATATAAGTTATATAGCAATATTATTATTTCACACTTTATAGAAAATTAAGTAGCACTTATTAATGTACATATACCATGGTATATATATTTAATTCATAAATTATCTAACTATTGCTATCTTGACACTTTTACATTTTTTGTAAATTTGTTAAAATAAAGATACTGAAGCAAATTCAGATCTTATTTGTTAAAGGATAAATAAATGGAATTAAAACAATTTGATACTCTTTTGCAATCGTTGAAATCCGTCTCTGATGACTTGGTACAAAGCTTACCAATTCAGAAATTATCAACGTTAGTAGAGGAAGTACAACAAAGCAAAGTATGGAAACCTTTGAAAATTGGTTCTCATATAGCTAAAACACCTATTGTCCAAGGCGGCATGGGTGTTGGAATATCACTCTCATCATTAGCATCGGCGGTAGCAAACTGCGGAGGCATCGGGGTGATAGCAGCCAATGGTATTGGCTTGTTAGAAAAAGACTACTATAAGGACGGACTTACAGCAGGTCTTAGGGCTTTTCGTAAAGAAATAAGAAAAGCAAGAGAACTCAGTGATGGCATCATCGGTGTCAACATTATGGTTGCACTCAAAGATTTTCATCAAATGCTTGATGTAGCGATACAGGAAAAAGTAGATGTTGTCTTCATGGGAGCTGGACTTCCTATCAAGGAAATTCCAGTACAAAGATTAAGAGAAAACAATATTAGTATTGCTCCAATCGTCAGTTCAAGCAGAGCGGCAAACTTAATCTTTAAAATGTGGACTAAAATTTACAATGATGTTCCTGATGCTGTTGTATTTGAAGGTCCAAAAGCTGGTGGTCATCTTGGCTTCACTGAAGAGGAATTAGACAAAGAAGAATATCAACTTGAATACATTGTTCCTCAAATTGTTGAAACACTCAAACCGTATGAAGAAAAAATGCACAAGAGTATTCCTGTCATTGCTGGTGGTGGTGTATTCACAGGATCCGACATCAAGAGAATTCTTGATTTGGGTGCAAGTGGTGTACAAATGGCTACCCGTTTTGTTGCAACAGATGAATGTGATGCAGACATCAAGTTTAAAGAAGCATACGTCAATTGTAAAAAAGAAGATATTGGTTTAATAAAAAGTCCTGTTGGCATGCCTGGACGTGCAATTAGGAATCAATTTATTATCGATTGTGAAAATGGAAAAAGACCTGAATTCAAATGTGCTTGGAAATGTCTGGCAAACTGTAAAGCACAAGATGCAAATTACTGCATCTCGATTGCTCTCAATAATGCAAGACAAGGAAATCTTCAAGCTGGGTATGTTTTCTGTGGAGCAAATGCTTATAAAATAGATAAGATTGTGAAAGTTTCAGAACTTGTTGAAGAATTAAAAACAGGATATCTTCTCGCATCAAATGCCTCTCTCAACAAGACATTTGAAAAAATGGTAGAAAAAGCCAACACGCTATGGGAAAAATATAAAAATCTTAATGCTGTTGCAAAAGAAAAAGAAGTAGCCTATGAAACTGAACTGAGGAACCTTCCTTTGAAAGCGCATAAGACGCTTCGCGAACAGTATGCAGGAGCTCTTTCCAGTGTAAATGCTATTCAACTTCAATTAGTTGAAACGGTATCAACAACATGGGAATTACTGACAAATAATACTACAGTAGCTCAAATCTAATCAAAACAAGGATATTCACTCTTTTTTGATTAAATGATGATACAAACGATGAGGAGAAAAAGTCTTATTTTATAAGGTTTTTCTCCTTTTTAACACTTACTCAAAGAGCTTTACCCGTATGGGTAAAAACCTCTCTTACTCTTCTTGCCCCAGTTGCATAATGATTGCTGAGCGCACCATATATTTCTTAATACTCCATGATTATCACACAAGGTCTACACATCTATTCCATGATGAGTACACGGTTATTACACAATTTCAGCGTAAACTCATCTTCTGTTGAAACGTGAAAAAAACTTTTTTTAGTCTTTTTTCCGTTCATTCAAGGATACTCAGAGAAGGATACGACTCCTTGCCAAGTCGTAGATGCTCAATAAATGAGCAAAATAACCGTCACGATACTTTTTAGGAAAGATTTATGAATAGACAAAAATTAAATCCTTTTTTACGAGGTATGTAAAATTTTCGTGCACAAGAAAAGGATTATATGCGTAAACAAAAATTGATATGTGGAATTATTACCACATCCGTATTGTGTTTAGCTTTAGCAAGTTGTAGTTCAACGTCTCAAGACGAAACAAACAGACCACCCATGCAATCAAGTCAACAAAGTCTTCCTGATTTATCAGCTGCAGCAAAAACACTGGGTGTCACAGAAGATGCACTCAAAGATGCTTTGGGCAATCCTTCACAAGGACAACCTGATATGGCTTCTGCGGCCAAAGCGCTGGGAGTAAGCGAACAAGCGCTTATGGATGCTTTGGGCATACCAAGTCAAAAAGTATCTACTGGGTCACAGATGCAATCGAGTCAACAAAATCTCCCTGATTTATCAGTTGCGGCAAAAACACTGGGTGTTACAGTAGATGCGCTCAAAGATGCTTTAGGAGATCCTTCACAAGGACAACCTGATTTGGCTTCTGCGGCCAAAGCGCTGGGAGTAAGCGAACAAGCGCTTATGGATGCTTTACAATCAGCATAGGTAGTACTTCTTGGGATATTTTCCTTAGTAACCAGGACTTCTTTGATTCTTTTCTTGCAACATATAAGAAAAGATGATTTGAATCATACCCTCCGAGATGGATAAAACCATCTCGGAGGGTACCCAAGAAAAAACATAAGCAGAAAAATTGTCCTTTTGACAAAGGAACCTTATTCGATATAAAAATACAGAGAATCTAAAAGATACGAGACTGAATACTTGTATGACAATTTATACATATAATTTTTCAGCGAAGCTAAGGTCTTTTTATCTTCTTCATATCCTGTTATCAAAGAGAGGAATCGCTTCTTTTCCTGTGGTGTTGCTCGCTTTTTAAAATAACCCCACAGATGTTGTAAGGTGTTAATCTGACTCATTTTTGATGACGGTGTATCAAAGGCATGTTCAAGAAGAGTATAAAAAGTAAGCACATCAGGGTTTTCTTTGTCTTTCAAAAGCGTCCTAATTTCTTGATACGTTTTTGCGGAATTTCCAAGGACAAAGTATTTATATTTAGCCCATTCTTCTTCTAAATATTTGATAGGTGGGTTTTCCATAATGAGTAAATTACATTTGATTGCCGAAAGATTCTTATCTTTCACCTCAAGCATAATATCAATATCTTTATCGATAAGTTGTTGATAAAACTGGAAAAATTGCTCGGCCTGTATGAAGGAACTATGAGCCCCATTTTTAAAATTTGTTCCCGTTTGTGAATAATGAATTTTTTGCTTACCATCTTGAGGTTTCCACGTTTCTTGACAGATTTTAATCCATTCAAATAAACTCAACTGATTATTTTGAGGAGGGTTTAAGGTATGATGAAGGGTATCAAAAACGACCGGTATGTGTACTTGCTTGGAAAGAGAGAGAACATCTTCTACGGTATAAGATTTATCATCATTTTCAATAATAAGTCTTTGTTTTATGGACGGGTCAAGTGTAGCAAAATTTTCAGCAAATCGATGCATCGATTCCTTTTTATCGCCATAAACACCACCAATATGCAATACTAATTTATTGGTACAATCACAGCCAAGTGCATCTAAAAACTTGGCATGATAGAGCAAATCTTTTTTTGCTTTTTGCACAACGTCAGCATGAATTGAATTGAGAACGGTATACTGACCAGGATGCATAGAGACTCTCATGCCCTGTTCTTGTATCAACTGACCAATACGTGTAAGTCGATCCTTATACATATCTAACCAAGGAACCGTATTAATTGGATGTGTTGATAATGGCACAATATCAGAACTTATTCTAAGCATCTGAATATGATGAATCATATTATAATGAAAGATCTCTTCAAGAGCGTTTAAATTATGATCAAGTACCAATAAGAATTTTTCTTGCGTAAAGTTCTTCACATGAAGCGTCGATAATTGAGTTTTCGAACTTCCAAGATGAATACATGCATAGCCAATTGCCATAATAACTCCTCATTCAATCATTATCATTGATTTTCTTCATTCATTCACCAAAGGACCGACAGTAATTTGTAATGACGCACCTAAAAAGTCAAAAAAAATACAAATCCCACTAATTCTCTGTTATGATTATAAGCAACAATACCAAACCAAAGGAGAGAATTAATGGGACGTGCAT
>Ga0172378_10005667_pt1 | contig 11663 bp, 13 predicted proteins | sample GrowelOW332metaG_FD_119755 | JGI IMG/M metagenome (GOLD analysis project Ga0172378, IMG submission 119755) | Groundwater microbial communities from an aquifer near a municipal landfill in Southern Ontario, Canada - Pumphouse #3_1 metaG | ecosystem: Environmental > Aquatic > Deep subsurface >... | reverse complement strand
TGTAGGCAAGTTTTATTTCCAAGTGACGCAATAGGCTCATCCGCCATTCCATCACCAAGTATAATTAAGTATTTCATAACCCCTAACCCCTAAAGGGGGATTTGTTTTATATTGTAAATAAAAATATGTAAATAACCTCTTAAAGCCCTATTAGGGGTTTTGGGTCATTATTTTTCAAGAAAATCTTTATAATTTTCCAGTGCGTCTTCGAATTTAGCTACCGTGTCTGACATGGAAGCAGAACTCTCAGCTCCTGCTGCATTTAAATGTCCGCCTCCATTAAACAAGTCTGTAGCTACTTTGTTGGCCGGAAAAGTTCCTTGTGAACGGAATGATAATTTAATTCTCTCATTATCTTCACGCATAAATACCGAGAAATCAACTCCTTCAATTGACAATGGAATATTCACAAACCCCTCAGAATCACCATTTTTAAAATTAAACATGGACAATTCTTTTGCCGTAAGTGTAATTAAAGCAGCCTTGTATTCTGGATAAATTTTCATTTTTTTATACAGACAGAAACCCATTAAACGCAATCTGTCAGCCGAATAGGTATTGAAAACCTTACGATATATATCGTCTTTATCAACACCAAGTTTTATTAATTCGGAGATAATAGTATAAATTTCCTGTTTGTTGGAATTATATGTAAAACCACCCGTATCAGTCATCATTCCTGTATAAATACATTCAGCTCCGGCAAGATTGATTTTGGAAAAATCGCCCAATCGACAGATTAACCGAAAGATTAACTCACTCGTAGAAGACAACTCAGGAAGAGAAATCACAACATCTGCAAAATCGGAAGGATGTAAATGGTGATCTACCAAAATCTTAGGCACTGTGGTTGCCATAACAGCATCAGACAAATTACCCATTCGTTTTGGATCATTAAAATCCAATGCAAAAATTAAATCTGCACCTGCGAGAAATTCTTCAGATGTTACTTTATTCTCTTCATAAACCATTACACATTCCGACCCTGGCATCCACGATAAAAAATCAGGATAAGCAGTTGGAACTATAATTACAGGCTCCTTATTCAAAGTCATTAAATAATGCCATAATCCGAGTGAAGATCCCATAGCATCTCCATCAGGTCCTACATGAACAACAATAACTATACGTTCTGCATTTGAAATATATTTTTGAACCTTATGAATTAGTTCTTCCGGAATAATTTTTGAAATCATTTATCTGGGTTTAAATTGAATGCAAAAGTAACAAAAAAAAAAGAATTCTAATTGGAGTTAACCCATTCTGGTGTTAATCTTTAAGATTCAAGATAAAAGCTCCTTTTTGGGCAACCGAATAATATCTTATTCCTTTCTCAACACATGTTTGCTCAATATTGTCAGCATACCATTTTGAAATGCTTTTATCTACTACCACCTTTTGCGGATGGATACTTTCCAATAATTTATCAAAATGTGGTTTAACATGATTTGCGATAATCAGATAATCAACATCTATTGGATTTTCTGATGTTTTTCCTTTTAGCGACTCATCAAGCAATATACAAAACCGTTTCCCCTGAAAACCGATAAATCCGTTTGAGAGTAGACAGGCCGAAAGAACTTCCTTTTTATAATTTAATTTATTTTTTAACCAATAATTTTGAGCCACTTTATTAATAGCTACACTATCAGTTGTTAATACTGCGTGATTTTTCCCTTCAATAAAATCTATATGAGTATTTTGACAATCTGAATAAACTATAAATTGTGTTGAATTTAAGGTTTTATAATTGATGGTCAAATTGATGATCAAAAAGAATAGCAACAATGAAAACGCACTGAAAATTGCAAAATATTTTTTGCTGTAAAAATAATAGGCTATCAGAATTACTATACCAAAGAACAATAACACCTGAATGGCATTGATAGTTGTAAAAGTCACTGAAAATGGCATATCATGAATAAATTCAATGCTTGTATTCAATATTCTTAATATCCATTTCAATACGAATGCAACAGCAGTTGAAACGAATGCAATCGGCGAAACAATAATTAAAAGTATTGCTGTATAAAGAATAATGGTTGCAAAAGGAATGGCTACAAAGTTCGTAATTACGAAATAATTTGCAAATTGATGAAAATAAAACAATGTTAGCGGAGCTGTACCAATTTGAGCGGCCAATGAAACAGCTGTCAGATCCCAACTCCACTTCAACAATTTATTTTTGAAATAAAAACCTTTTGATATTTTGGGTTGAAAATATACAATGCTTAAAACAGCACAATAACTCAATTGAAATCCAACATCAAAAAGGAAATCGGGATTGAAGAGCAACATTAAAAACGCTGAAGCAAAAATAGTATTGTAAATTTCACTTTTATGATTCAATCCATTCCCTAAAGCAATCATCGAAAACATAATTGTTGCTCGAACGACAGAAGGGGGAAGTCCGGTTATAAATGCATATATCCACAGGGATAGAATTATCAATATGACTTTCAGAATTTTAGTGTGTTTGTTTTTTTCTAAAAACGAAAGTAACAGGCTCAATACCATATAAATAATTCCCACATGCAAACCACTTACGGCCAAAATATGCATTCCACCACTGGTTGTATAATTCTGTCTTAACTCGGGATGTGAAGCATCTTTACTTCCCAAAGTTAATGCTGCTAAAACAGCAAACTCATCCCCTTCAATTCCAAAATGCTTATAAATATCCAACAGTTTTTTCTGATATTCTTCGGCTAAACGAAAAGCAGAGAATTCATTGTTTGTACCGATTTTAGTCCACTTATAACTGGAGATATAAGTGGTTGCAGCAATACCTTGCCTTTTAAGATATTCCTTATAATTGAACCCAGCTGGGTTTATAACGCCGTCGGGTTTATTAAAAGTAGTTTCAATCAATAACTGATCACCCGATTTTAATTTCTGCGACAAACTATCTTTTTGGATGTATACTAATGCTCTACCAACAGAATTTGTGGATTTATCCTTTTCAAAATATTGAAGTGTTTTCACCCGGCACAAAAAGGAATTTTCTTTTTCAATGGGCGACTCTGTAAGTTCGACACTAAAGATTCCAGGAATTTCGATGTTATCAAAATTACTTTTTGTTGCGTTCTGATTAGAAATAGAATAGCCAATTAACACTAGAAACAAAAAAATTCCACTGCCATAAAGCCAGCGAAATTTAAATTGCAATATTGAACGTTGAAGAACAAAACTTACAGCAAATATTAAAACCGATAAAATCAGCATAGACATCTGACTCCAAGGGAATAAATCGAAGTATCGGTATAAAATGATGCCAATAACCAACGGCAACAACAATCTAAAAAAAGGAGTTCGTTGCAGAAAATTCATAGGCTAGGTGTTTAGCATATCATGTATCATTTTCGTAGGATTTTCTGCTTTAAAAACAGCACTACCAGCTACCAACACATTTACTCCCGTATCAAAAAGTTTGCGGGCATTATTTATATTTACGCCACCATCCACTTCAATCACACAATGAGCATTTTTTTGATCGATCATTTTTCTTAGCTCTGCAATTCGTGAATAACTTTCTTCAATAAATTTTTGTCCTCCATAACCGGCGAAAACAGTCATTAGAAGCACCAAATCTACTTTGTCGACAAAAGGTTCGAGCACACTAACAGGAACATCCGGATTAATTGTAATCCCCACTTTTACTCCTTCCGCTTTAATCATTTCAATGACTTCTAATGGATTATCAACCGTTTCGTAATGAAAAGTAATAATCCCCGCCCCTGATTCGGCAAAACGTTTAATATATTTTTCGGGATGTACAATCATTAAATGCACATCAAGCGGTTTTGTACAATGCTTTTTTAGCGCTTCCATAACAGGAAAACCAAAAGAAATATTAGGGACAAAACTTCCATCCATAACATCAATGTGTAACCATTCTGCTTCGCTGGAATTAATCATTTCGCAATCGGCCTTCAGGTTTCCAAAATCGGCAGATAATAAAGATGGAGAGATGATACGGGTCATAATCTATATTTTTTTTGAATGTTTTTTTAATATGCAAATATAATAAAAAAAGACTTCAGATAATCCTGAAGTCTTCTTTTTTAATTTACAAACCATTCAACGAACTGATTATTTGCTATTTTTTGTGTCCTGTAAGAAGAGGCAAATTGGAGTATATTCTGAATAGTATTTGCACTTGGTTGCAAATCAGCGTTTTTTTCAAGTGTTTTTTTTTCAGTCAACAAATCAGTTTTTTTTAATAAAGTAGAAATTTTTTGCATAGGCAACTTATAATTTTTTTATAGTGATATTTATAAAACGTATAAGTTTAAAAAATAGTATATATGCACAAAAATATTTTTTCTACTTCTAACTAATTAACCTTTTGTTTGTTAATGGATTTTTTATTTATTTTATTTCAAGATAAACGTTATTTTCGACAGCAATGCGTCTCATATTGAGCAATGCATAACGCATTCGCCCTAAAGCCGTATTAATGCTTACATTTGTTCGTTCGGCAATTTCCTTAAAACTTAAATCTTCGAAATAGCGCATACGAATCACCTTTTGCTGTGAAATGGGTAACAAATCAATCAAATGTACAACATCGGCCAGTACCTGTTCGTTTGACATAGTATCCTCGATGCTCTTTTCCGAGAGTTTTGCATTATTCACTATATCATAATCAACAGCATCTGCCGAGAATGTATTTTCGTTTTTTTCCCTACGGAAATAATCGATAATCAGGTTGTGTGCGATGCGGTTAATCCATGCCACAAACTTACCTGACTCAACGTAACGTCCCTGTTGAATGGTAGCAATTGCTTTAATAAAGGTGTCTTGAAAAATATCTTCGGTGAGTTCTCTGTTACGAACAATTAAGTATATATATGTATATACTTTGGACTTATAACGTATCAATAAAATTTCAAACGCCTGATTATTTCCTTGTCCATACAATTTCACCAATTCGTCATCGGTTAATTGATTTAGATTTTCCATTACTTTTAATTTTGAGGTTTAAAGTAATTCTCAACAATAGGCTTTTAAAATTTTAAGTGGATAATTGAAATGTTTAGACTGCAAATATAACGATTGTATTGAAAAGAAAAAATTTTTTTGCTAAAATATTGCAATAAAACGGCTCGTTAAGTTGAAATATATATATTGTAATTATTTTTAACTACAACAATTCAAGTCCGATATTGTTTACATCTATGAATTTCAATACATTAAATTCAAAATCTTATTGAACCAAACATTACAGCATTAATTATATTTTAACACTATTCTACCCATAAAACCAATCCTTTCAGATATTCTCCTTCGGGATGATAAATGCTGATAGGATGATCTGCGGGTTGGGAAAGTTGGTGAAGAATGCGTACATGTCGTTTACTTTCTGCAGCAGCACTGAAGACAGCTAAGCGGAATTGCTCTTTGCTTACCACCTGCGAGCAAGAAAAAGTAAATAATATTCCTCCGGGTTTTATTTGTTCGAAAGCTTTAGCATTCAATCTTTTATAACCTTTTAAAGCATTACGCAATGCTTCCCTGTGTTTGGCAAATGCAGGCGGATCAAGAATTATTACATCATATTTCTGTTCTAATTCTTGTAAATTATTCAAGTATTTAAACGCATCTTCAGCATAAGCCGTGTGACGTGTGTCACCCGGGAAATTTATTTCAACATTTTTGTTGGTCAAATCAATTGCTTTTGCAGAACTATCAACAGAATGAACCAATTCAGCACCGCCACGCATAGCATAAACAGAGAATCCGCCAGTGTAACAAAACATATTCAACACTGACTTTCCGTTTGAATATCTCTCCAACAAGGAACGGTTTTCACGCTGGTCTACAAAGAATCCTGTTTTTTGACCCCGTAACCAATCTACTTGAAACTTCAACCCATTCTCAATCGCATCAATTTGTTCGGTTTCCTTTCCGATTAAATAACCGTCTTCAGGTTCAATAGCTGCCTTAAACGGCAATGTTGTTTCGGATTTATAATAAACATTTTTCACATCCGGAACATTTTCAACAATAGCCTTTGCCAATGTTTCTCTTATTTCGTGCATCCCAATGGAATGTGCCTGCATAACAGCAGTATCATCGTATATATCAACTATTAAGCCCGGCAATGTATCGCCTTCACCATGAATTAAACGATAAGTATTATTTTTCGCTGTGACCAATCCCAACGATTTACGCATTTCATAAGCGAGACGAATTTTTCGACTCCAAAATGCGTCATCAATTTTTTCGTTTTGAAAGCTAACAACTCTTACAGCAATACTACCAATCTGATAATGACCCAATGCCAGAAAATCACCATTTTTATCCACAAGTTTTACTAATTCTCCTTCAGTTGGGTTACCTTCAATTTTTTGAATTGCGCCAGAAAATAACCAAGGGTGAAAACGTTGTAAACTTTCTTCTTTTTTTGGCTTGAGTTGTATGGTTATCATGTTTCGAATTTTGCGTTTATTTGGTTTCTAGAGTTCAGGGTTAGATGTTTGAATTTCTTCCGGTTTGTTTTGCAACATACGCTGAGCTTGTTTTTCGCGCTGTTCCATCGTATCTTGCATTACTATTTTCTGAATTTGCTTTTTAGTGAGTTTATTTTCTCTCATCAATTGCAGGTAAATCTGTAAACTGGTCCAGGCATCTGTAGCAGCATATCGCTGTTGAAGTTCTGATAGTTCAGGATTTTCCCAATTTGACAAACGTTGAGATTTTGAGATTTTCTTTTCGAAAAGGATGGCGTAAATTTTCTGCAAACTAAGTTCCAAAATCCCATAATTTTGTGCAATAGTCTGAATATCAACGAAGTTACCGGGGTTAAATTTTTGATGTTTATTTAATCCGGATAAATCGTCCCTTAATGAAAGACCAATTTTTTTTACTTTTTCGTCGGCAAGAAATTCAGATAATTCGGGTGGGAATCCAATTTTATTTAATCGAAATAAAAAGCAATGATCGAGTGTTGAAATTTGAACCAGCGAAACTTTATAATGAGTTCCCCTAGTAAATGAGGGTTTAGTCTCGGTATCAATGCCGACCACTTTTGATTTTCGCAACTCATTGATAGCCGATTGTACCATACTTATATCGTCAACCAAGGTTATTTTTCCTTCAAAAACTATAAGGGGTAATAAATTTACTTCTTCTTTCGAAATTTTTATTTTAAACATACACTTATTTCAACAAATTATCCAATTCTTCATCCTCATCTTCGTGTAGAAACTGAAGAAATGCATTTCGGTCGATTTTATTTTTATTGATGGGTTCGTTTGAAGATTCTTCTGATCCAAAACCTTCACTAAACCGTATTGAATGTAATGCTCTTAGAGCGTTAAGTAATTTTTGTCCCCAGTGTTCTCTAAAAGCCTCCAGACAAATGACCAAAGCATCGTTCATGATATCGATATCACCCAACTGATAATTTGCTGCAAAATCTTTTAATTCCTGATAAATATCCGCTAAATTCTCTGATATAAAAGCAGCTATAGGCGTATCACTCAAAGCCATGTCAGGATGAAAAACCTCTAAATAAGAATCATCCTTGCCCATAATCTGTTCCACTTGCTCTTTGACAAAGACATAATCTTCTTCGTTTACAAACCGTTCTGTTCCTTCTTCATATACAGCCTGTGGAATTTCAATTAAAGAAGCATTGAGATACAAAAGAGGAAGAATCTTAACTGATTTGTCAACAAAATCTTGGTTTGAAAAATCAGTAGCATGTTCTAAAAACAGACAAGTTTCAGCCGCAACAGTAACAAATTCGATTACTTTTTTACTATATACAATATGATCGGGTAATTGGTCAGTATCCATTTTTACGGACTATTTTGAAAACTAAAATTTAATTTATTATTGCATCATTCATTCAATTAAATAACACAAGCTACAAAGGTACAAAAAAAGAACTAATTAAATTGTAAGAAGTTGAACTGTAAAGGTTATTAAAGCTTGAAAAACAAAATTCATTAAGTCGTATGCAAAAAAATACACTAAAGTCAGGACACTGTACGATCAATTTGCAAGAACATTTTCAATAAAAGGGCAATCTTCCAACTTAAATCTTATTCTTAGTCTACCTTCGGTAAAATCACAGTTCAAAATTTTAAAAGTCCCTATTTCATTTGTGTTTTGAACATGCACTCCAATGCAAGCACAAATATCATAATCACCAACATAAACCAATCGCAAGGTCTGGCTTACATCAGCTGGAAGTTTGCTGGTATCAATTGTTTCAGGAATTTCATTTCTAGGTATAAAGTCAGCTGAGACTGTAAAATTTTGGGCAATAACTTTATTCACTTCCGATTCAATTTTGGCAATTTGTTCTGCGGTTGGTTCTAATGATAAAAAATAATCACATTTACTTTTTTTGCGTTCTATATGACTATTTTTTGATCTTTTGCATCCAAACATTCTGATCATAGTTTGATTCAATATATGTTCAGCTGTATGCATTGGAGGATATTCATTCTTGTTATGAGCGTTTAATTCCATTTTTTTGAATATTTAATGTAACTTTTTGAATATGTGAACAAAGAAATCCTTTGGATAATAAATAATCATTCTCGGACCAGAGAAACGCATTACTCTACGAATTTTTTCACGCATTTCCGTTTTATAACAATGTACTTTACAATCGGCACAAGCCGGTTTTTCATCTTTAAACGGACATTTTGTCAACCGATCTGTAGCATAATTCAGCAAAGTATTACACTCATCACACAACTCTGCTCCTTTATGTTTTTTACGACAATAGAGACGAATCATATTCTGTATCACCTTTTTTTCTGAATCGATTTTTCCCATTTATATTTCTTCCGGCATTAAAAAAACCCAAGGATTTCACCTTGAGCTAAATTATTTTGGCCTTTCAGGCTAATTTATTGAAAATCCTACTTCTTAAATTTCAAAAGTTTTTCAATCTTTTGTTTAAAATCTGTATTTTCCATAAAGCCACTAAAATTCTCAGCACCCGGACCATAAGAAAAGACGGGAACAGGCACTCCTGAATGTCCTTTTGTTGAATAAAAAACCGTCAAACTATCTGTACCCATTTTCCCGTTTACAATTGTCATACCACCTGTTTCATGATCAGCAGTAATAATAACCAGGGTATTTCCATCTTTTTCAGCAAAGTCAAGTACTTTGGCAATTGTTTTATCAAAGTCCTGCATTTCCTTTATCGTTTTATTCGCATCGTTTGCATGACATGCCCAGTCAATTTGTGAGCCTTCAACCATTAAAAAAAATCCTTTCGCATTATTTTTTAGGATATTGATAGCAGCTTCAGTTGATTCGGGTAATTGGTCACCCCGTTCGGGCATACCCGGATTTTGATCGTCATAAAGTAAACCTGCAAGTTTTCCGGATGTTGTTGATTTTACATCTGCCAGATTATATGCAATTTTATAATTTTTGGCTTTCAGCTCATTTGTCAGATTTTTGCCATCTGATCTGTCCTCAAAATACTTTCTTCCGCCTCCAATAAAAACATCTATGTCAGTTTTCAAATAATCTGCTGCAATTTCCTCGTACATATTACGATTCACCTGATGGGCAATATATGTTGCCGGTGTAGCATGTGTTACAGCACAAGCAACAACAATTCCGGTAGCAAGATGATTTTTCTCTGCTTTTTCGAGAATTGACTCAACCGCAACGGAATCGGGGTTCATGCCAATCATACCATTCTTTGTTTTTACACCACACGCCAATGCAGTACCGCCGGCACCCGAATCAGTTGTGAAATTATCGTTAGAATAGGTTTTCGAAAAGCCACTGTAGGTACATTGTTCTAATGCCAACTTATTTCCATTTGCCACCATTGCAGAATAAACTTGTGCTATTCCCATTCCATCTCCAATCATAAAAATCACATTTTTGGGTGCTTTTTGAGCAAAACCAAAAATAGATAATATCAACAAAAGACTGATCAATTTAAAATATTTTTTTTCCATTCTAAAATTTATTATTCAGAAAACGATTTAACAATGCCAACTAACTCTTGTCTAATGTTCCTGAGTCTTTCAGCAATTTCCTGTTGTTTTTCAACCGTTCCCTTTTTTTGGTTTAATTTTTTCTTTGCTCCCTCTAATGTTAGCTTCTGATCATTAATCAGAAAAATAATTTGTTTAATTATCTGAATATCTTCAAGGGTATAAAACCTCGTTTTCTTATCATTTCTTTTGGGCTTAAGTTGAGTAAATTCCATTTCCCAAAATCTCAGGTTGGATTGATTCACCTGAAACATTTCTGCGACTTCTGAAATTGAATAATAAAGCTTTTGCATAGTTTAATAATTCTGACTTAAAGGTTTAAATAGAATATCATTTCTATTTGATAATTTTCAATCGTTGACCAATTTTTATTTTGGAACCACTTATATGATTCCATTTTTTTAATTTCGTCAACGAAACTCCATACCTAGCAGCTATTCCGCCTAATGTTTGACCTTTTGTAACTTTGTGATAAATTACTTTTCCCGAGCCTCCAAACGAAATCGGTGTAGCCTGAGCAATTTCAATTTCATTTCTACGGTTATTAATCAATGAATCAGCTTTATAAGCTACAATTTCATCATACCTATCAATAAAAGTATTTGCATATCTGAGTGGCAAACAAATAGAATATGATTTTATATTACCCGGGACTATATCTCTTCTGTATTGCGGATTTAACAATTTTATTTCTCCAATTGGAATTTCCAAAACATCGGCAATTTGTTCTAAATGGATACGTTGATGAACATGTACTGTATCGGTAATGATCGGCATATTTACTTTTGCTGCACACAGGTTATGTTCAGCAGCATAGGTCATTACGTAATTCGCTGCAATAAAAATAGGCACATAACCTCTGGTTTCTTTTGGAAGATAGGGGTAAATTGCCCAATAATCTCTTTTTCCTCCAGAACGACGAATCGCTTTATTTACATTTCCGGGGCCACAGTTATATGCAGCAATAACCAAATGCCAATCACCATAAATGGAATATAAATCTTTTAAAAACATAGCTGCTGCTTTCGTTGCTTTTAATGGTGACAATCGTTCATCAACAAGACTGTTTATTTCCAAACCGTACATTCTTCCGGTAGCAATCATAAATTGCCATAAACCTGCTGCCCCCACACGTGACATAGCGGTTGTATTAAGCGCAGACTCAATAATAGGTAAATATTTCAATTCCAATGGCAAATTATATGCACCCAAAACCTCTTCGAAAATTGGGAAATAATACTCACTCATTCCCATCATAAATTCAACTTGACGTCGTTTTTTTACAGAATATAAATCAATAAAGGAACGAACCGCAGAGTTAAAAGGCATTTCCATAATGCAGGGCATTTGAGAAAGGCGTAATTTATAAATCGAGTCTGATACTATCATCGGATCTGAAGATGAAAAACAGTCTGAACTATCTGATCGTTGAATGATCCACGAACGGAGCATATAATCAAGTGTGTTATCAAAATCCTGTGGAGCAGAAAGTGTAGTATCAATGATGGCATCAATGGCATCTTCAGATAAATCTACTGAAGTTGTATCTAGAACCTGCGCATTTACAGGCAAATAATTCAAAAAAAGAAACAACCCAATTGTCAGTAGGTTTTTAAAATTCATTATAGAAATTATATTTAGTGAAAATTTTTATTTTAATCTAAAACTACATTG
>Ga0172378_10005665_pt1 | contig 11668 bp, 13 predicted proteins | sample GrowelOW332metaG_FD_119755 | JGI IMG/M metagenome (GOLD analysis project Ga0172378, IMG submission 119755) | Groundwater microbial communities from an aquifer near a municipal landfill in Southern Ontario, Canada - Pumphouse #3_1 metaG | ecosystem: Environmental > Aquatic > Deep subsurface >... | reverse complement strand
TATATCTGTATATGATTTAGCATATTTTGAGAATAGTGCTTGCTTATGCTTATAATATCCTTTTAAAGTAGAGAATCCTTTATCCACAATTTCTATATACATTGTGTCTTTGTCTCTTGTTCGCCCCAAAGTTTGCCTTGCAATTACTTCCGATCCAAATGGTTCAGCCAATACTATTGCCAGTTTAAGCCCTTTTATATCAATCGCTGCGCCACAGGACTTAGTTGTTGATAATATCACCATTTTAGACAATTGTAATGGCTTAAGTTCCTTAGGAACTGTTGAATTATAGATACCTATATTTCCTCTGAACTCCGGAATCCAGTATTCCATCCAGTGATATATCTGTTCTATAGCATAATTCTTTCCAATGTAAATTAATGTTTTGCCTTTCTTTTTAATTATTTCAGATAATACAAAAATTAATTTATAGAAATTTGGTTTCGTGATAATATAATCTACATATCTTAGCATATCAAAGCCAAATCTATTACGGCAATGCTGAATATCAGCAGCTGTTGGATGCGAGTTATAATGTATAGCAACATAATGAGTTCTTGGATCTCTTTCGTCATCAAATAAATCTAATGCAGGTATATTCTTGAAATATGCTTGATAAATTACATTTCTTTCTTCATCACTTTGAGCAGGGGTTGCGGTGAGATATATAGTTTTATAGGTATTTGTATTCAGATCTATCCTTGCTATATTATCAAATTCTAAATGAGCCTCATCGTATATTTTTATTCCTATTTTTAAAAGCGCAAATAATTCCCCTACTTTATCCCATCCATATTTTTCTCCATAGTTTCTAATAGTTCTATGAGGAGCTAATACAAATTTTATTGTATTGATATCTACCATACCATTTAGCAACTTAGCAATAGATCCCATTCCTGAGGCAATATATATTTCACTACTTTTAATATCTGTATATTCCATTATTTTGGCTTTCCATTGTTCTATCCATCCTATTGTAGCTGTTATCATTATTGTGCGCATACATAGGAATGCACATATAGCTACGGATAAGTATGTCTTTCCCTCTCCAGGATTTAAATTTACAGATAGTTGTGACTTTGATTTTGTATAGGAATACTCGGCTTGTCCAAGTAAAAATCTTACTCCTTCTTCTTGTACTAAATCTCTTGGAAGCGATGTTAATCTTATAGGGGTGACCATTCCTATAGGATCACAATGCACGTTAATATGCGCTTTAGTTCCTATAGCATTTTCTACGAAAAAGATATCTATTCCTCTAGGAAGATACAAATCTTTCTTTTCGGCATCATACATTAATACTTTAAGATCATATTTATGCGTCAATTTATTAAAAATTGAAAAAAATGATTCAATCCTTGTTGAATCTCCCATATTATAATCATGGATTACTATAGAGCTATGTTTAACCTCTATCTTATTCATAAATTTACCCACCTCAATTACAAAATTGTTTAGCAAATTATAAAAACTGAAAATGAGTGAAAATGAGTGAAACAAAACTATAATCAAAGCGAAGGGATTGAGAATATGGCACATAATTTTTTATGCCGATTAAGAGGTTCCAGCAATGGAATAATTGATGCTGTACTTAGTAATGTATGGACAAATGTAGGAGGAGCAACTGTTGTAGAAAAAGCAGGAGCTTTTGGGGGATATGCTATAAATATAGATAATGATAAAATTTTATCATTATCCACTGAGATTGTATTAAAAGGCATAACCAAATGGACCATATCACTATGGTCGTATAAATTAGCAGTAGGGTATTGGGACATGATTCTTACCGATTCTGGCGGGTATCACACTATTCAAAATGGTGATTATTCAACCCCTAATAAAATAGGAGCCAGGATTAGCAGTAGATACTATTCGATTAATACTAGCGTAACTCAGACTTTAAACAAATGGACACATATAGCATTAACGAATGATACAGCAAACACTAGAATGTTTGTAGATGGGGTTCAAAAAGGAATAACTTCGCCGTCTGATTTTAAGTTTAGTAAATTAAGCTATGATAATCAAGCAGGATATGCATGCAGACCTGGATATGTAGATGACTTATGCTGTATAAATAATGAAGCATTATGGGTATCAGATTTTGTTCCACCAACTGATTATCTTGGAGGAACATTGATGCAAAGTTCATATCTAGATCTAAATAAAAAATTATGGGGATATAAATAAAGGTGGTTAAACTTTTGAATACAAATTTTTTATTAAGTCTAAGAGCAGGAAACCTTGGTGTTGTTGATGCTACTAAAAGAACATCATTTACATTAAATAATATAGAATGCTCGCAACCTGGATATATCGATGCAAATAAAAAATGCTTACGAATAGGTAATGATAATGAATGCTATATTAAAATGATACTTCCAGAAGCTATCATCAATGATTTTACAATATCTGCATGGATTAATATGGATACGACCCAGCTGCAAGCAGAATCTTCTTTACTATTTTGGTATAATGATTACTCATCTCTTTTGACAGGAATATATCTTTTGGATGATATATCTCAAAAACCTTCTTTTTGGAAAGCGCAGAACCCTTATACAAGATATCTTACATATCAAACTGCTATGAGCAAAAATGTATGGTATCATTTTGCACTAACGCGAAAGTCAGGCACAACTAGAATGTTTTTAAATGGTATAAAATCTAGCGCATCATGTACAACTGTTGTTGATATAAGTCAAAAAAATATTGCCATAGGTACTTTATGCTTTACTGGATATTTAGATGACTTATGCGTTATAAAAGATTCTGCACTATGGGTTGATAATTTTACCCCTCCAACGTATTATCTATATGATATAATGCAAAATATTAAAGACACATATAAAGATTCTTATAAAAAAATATGGGGATATAAATAAAAAATAAAAGAGGGTGCAATTGCACCCTCTTATTATCTTTAGCTAAAAGGAAAGCCAAAAGCATAATAAAATCCTGCGCTAAATCCAGCAGCAGTTGATTCATTAGGACCAAGATCATCTAGCCTAAACACGTTCCAATTTTTTCCATTTGAGGACCAAGCAAACTGTCCGCTATCAGATCCATCATTATACCAGGAATACCATTTTGTTCTGGTATCTATAATGGCATTTCCACGATTTGTGGCTACAGTAACTTCATTTTGTGCCCATAGATAAATCTGGTGAGGATCATTCATCTTGACTGTTACTGAACTGATGTCAAGATAAATTGCCGTGTCCATATGACCATTGATCAATTTATAATTTGTATCTCCATTCAGATACCTATCATAGGCACTTGCCTGCTGGATAGTCTGCTCCGGCTGAACAATGGCTAAGCCGAAAAGCATTACCATTACTACCATAATGCTTGTTAATAATTTTTTCATGTTAAACGCTCCTTTTATTTTAATAGATATTTATATCACTTCTATAATATATAAGTGATATAATTAAGTTTAACAAAGATAAAATATTGATTATTATAGTAATTTACCATGCGCATATATATTTAGCTCAATGCATTTATAATTTTCTGGTACTGCTCTATCGATAAAGAACATTTTGTTTGGATCAGCAATTGCTATAATAATATGCTTACTACGAAACAATCTAAATCTATCTTTATTTAATTTAAGGCCTTTATGTATTTGCCTTAATGCATATCTACGAAATTTATTGATATCCGCATCACCGACTTGATCATTGTCTATTAGTGTAAATACATTTATAGATTCTTTCATTCTAAAACCTCCGTATATCTATTTATTAATTTAGCCGATGCCTCAGTTACGATATGTGGAATACCTTTTCCTTCTAATTTATCAATTCCGCCATATGCGACTAATTTTTGAAAATTATCTAATCCTCCAAACAATTTAAGTGTTTCCGCACTTATTTCTATAACCATCTTAAATTCTATAAGATTCTTTTTTAGCTTTGCTTTTTCCTTTTCATCTCTTTTAAAATGAACTCCCTTTTCTCCCCATTTATAACTCCAGCCATTTCTGGCTTGAAGAGGAATACCATCAAATTGATTGGAAGAATTATAATATTTATCATATCCATCCATATAAATATTTGATATTACCTGATGATGTTTAATTTTTCTACTATCAGAGCGATCTAATAGTTTATACGTTACAATACTTCTAGCTATCCAACTATCATTGGTATCTATGAAATACGTGGTATCATCCATCAATGTTATAATAGTCATTCGTATTCCTCCATTAGTCTTTTTACCTCATCTTCAAGATAGGCATAATCTATCATTCCTTGATCTGAATCTTCCAATATATCGTAAATTTTAGATGATACTTCATCCCTAATTTTAAAAAATTTTTCTTTATCTATTTTTGTCATGTTTTCAAAATTTAAGATGTCGTTTATTATTCTAAATTCAACTTCAGATTTAGCAAAAAGTACTAAAGCATTATCATTAGAATTATTGGGAATATCATTTTCCTTTAATAAAGCTTGAACTTTTTCCTTATCTTTCGTATTTATTTCGATATATGATCTTTCAGTTCCAAGGCCTACTCTATCTACTATTGTTTCTAAATCTAACTCTTCAATTCTCATTATTTACCTCCTAATATTATACATTCTTTTACTTCTTTTCTTACTTGCATAGTAATGATCCCCAGCTTATTCTGTCCTTTCCCATTATACCCCCCCCAATATTTATCCCTCCAATTATTTCCTTCTATTAATATCGCATCACCAGTATCTATAAGTTTTTGACGCAAATCAGCGTTCTGCATAAACTTAGCCAGTACTATTTTATGCATAATTTTATCTTTCTCATAGTTCCATTTTTCTAAACTAAATATTTTTACGCTTCTTCCTTTTCCTTTGGCAATATTAGGTGTAATTCCCATAAATTTAAGTTTTTCTTCTTGTGTTTGGCATTTCTGCGCTTGAAATGCCGACTCGTTGTTATCATAAAGTATATTTTCATAATATACCTTTTTAGGATAAAAATTTGATAAAAAGAAATATTCATTTCTAAAATAATCTATTATTTTCATGATTACCCTCCAAGTTCATAGTGATATCACATACATTCTAAAGAAAATATATGCTAAAAATACAAATGCAATTCCAAATATAACAGTTCCTATATAAAATTTTTCTCTGGTATTATTTAAATCTATAACACCGGCTATAATATAAAATATCCCACTTATCAAATAAATTATCGATTGGCATAGTATATTAGATATAAACAATGCTGCACATACTAAGATGGCTACTGCGGCATACCATTTATAACTTATTCTAATTTTTCTCATATTAATCATTCCTTTTAAATAAAATAAAGAGTGAGCATTATGCTCACTCTCATATAATATTATTTTTTATCTTCTACATGGTATCTAACTACTGGACAGATCAGTTCTTCTTTATTCTTAGTTTCAACAATATTACTTGTATCACTAAGGAAGTTTTGTGGTTGCTTCATAAAGAAAAGATCCATTGGATTTGGAGCACTTTTCTTATATGTGTTTGGATTATATAATGCTCTACCAAGATTCTGATACAGCAATGAAATCGTAACACTTGGATTATCTGTAAGAGCTCTATCCAAAGTAAGTAATTGATAAGGTTCGTTTGGATTATCCCAATCTGGCTTTTCAAGTACTTTAGATGCGCTTCTTAGCTGATTCATAAGAATCATTTCCATATGAACTGCCATGATATGCAATTTCCCTTCGATAATAAGATCAAGCATATCTTTAAGAACTGAATTTCTATCATGTGCTTGTACTACTTCTTTACTATCAATAAGATTTTGAATATCAGTAAGCGTTTTGCTAAGTTCATTATTATCAAGTTTCACTAGGAATATAGAAAATCCATCATATTCTGTAGCGATATCAAACAAATCAACTTCAATCATATCGTCTTCTGTACGCTTACCATGCTTATTGAGATACATTCTAAAATCATTTGTCAAGTACAATTTATCTTTATCTTCTGTACCAACCATAATTTCTTTACCATCTGCAGTTTCTAATATGCAGCTAAAGATATATTCATTATAGTCAGAAGTCACTTCAATATCTCCATCAAGATAATCACTTTTTTCATAATCAGCTTCATTTATCTGATAGATAGCTTCTGGATCTATAATAAGTTTATCCCCATGCTTAAACTCATTCGCCTTGTTCAATTGTACAACATTTATATTTACAGAGAAATATACCAAGAAACTAAAATACCATTTAAGAGCAATGATCAAAGTTTCAAGCAAATGCTTAGCTGATAACTGGCGTTGAGTTAATTCTGATGATACTTTTTCTGCCGCATATTTACCAGGTTTAATATATCTATTTGTATATGCTAGATCACCATAGCATTTATAGCAAACGCCATTTCCTCTAGCTGCTGATGCGCAAGCCATAGGGCTTCTTAAATAAATTGTTTTGCCTATTAAGAATGAATCATTTTCATGTATTATATATTCGACGCCGTCTGGATCGAATCTATAATATCTATCAATAATCAAATCAAGAATATTTTGGCTTTTTATCATCAATTCTTCAAAGTTATGAGTATGACAATCGTATTCTGGATCATCATGCAAATAACTATCGATATTATTTAATCCAAGAATACGTGCAAATCCACCAGATTCTCCTGTATTGCTTTTCATTTGAATCTGTGCTACTCTGGCAGAATTGGAATCTATAAATTGTGCCAGAACAGTATTTAATGCTCCACCTAAATAACTACCGTCTATAATAGCGGCATGAACGCCGCCTTGCCCGTTTGGTTTTGATCCTATGTGATGCGCAAATTCTTTATACTGTCTTGGGCTTATTCCTTCTTTGGCCCTAAACGAATTAGCAAGACAATGATCATAACCAATAATTTTTTCAGAATCTTTAATCATTTCTATAGCTCTTTCAGCTACTTTCATTCCAGCATCCTTTACATCTTCTATAGGAGTATCCGGAAATTTAACATGCATTAATTTATTGAATTCTTCGCTCATAGACATCAAATCAATTGTGTCTTTTAGGTTTATTGTATTTGATAAATACATAGCAAATTCATTCGATTCTATAAATCTATGAGTTGTATCTGCCAGGTCGCTATTTAATTCAGACGCATCTACTTCTTTTCTTGTAACACCAATTACATATGTATCAAGAAAATATTTAATTGTTTCTTTTGTTTCCGCTTCATAAAAGTGTAAGTGCCTCCCATCAATAGTAATATTGTGCTTAACAATAGGATACCAGAACATATGATTTATATATAAATCAAAAATCGACAGTTCTACAATATCTCCATCCCCAAAATCCACCGTAAAAAAGTTTTGCTGTAAAAAATCTGTCTCGATACCATCACGCATTAAATTCATTAATCCATCATAGTACTCTTGCCAATTCTGTAAAGTAATAGAACTGGTCTTTAAATAGAATTTTCCTGTTTTGGCATATTCCGCCAAATCATAATAGGCTAAATCGTCTTCCATTGCGTATCCCCCTTATTGGTGTTATATAGAAGTTATAATAGATTTAAATATCTATTTTAGCTTCATATATATAATATATATCTAAAAATAAAGATGGATAGATGCAACTTTTATATAAGGAGTTGATAACATAATGCCAATAAATCTTCCAATTGAACCTGCAGTTCTATGCCATTTTAATAGCAATCCTATGCGTAATCATTTTAAGCAGCCAAATTATCCAGCATTATCAGATCAAATTGGATTAGATACTAGTAAAAAAATAATTGGAACCAGCAGCAAATTATTTACTAATACAACAGCTGTGCTCTTTAATGCGATAGAATTAGATAATAAAAAAGACTATACTGTGTCATATTATAGGTATGAGACTAGTATACCTAATAATTTAAACGGAAATGGTAATTCTACTATGCTTGAAGCATTAGGTTTTGCTGCATTGTTTACTGATAATTCTAATAACTATTGCTTGGAATTGATGAAAAGTGCTAATCCATGGTCAGCATATGCAGAATTGGCTGGCTTGTGGCCAGCATCTAGTGATTTAAATAAATGGGTACATATAGAATTCTCATTTCAATTATCTACAAAAATATTTCGAATTTTTAGAAATGGAATTATAATGGCCTCATTTACTTTTCCAGATTTAAATGGATATTATTCATCTAACGTATGGATTAAAGAAATAGGAAATATACAAGAACTTTTAGCTATTCAGTATTGTTTGCACACTGCAAATTTTACACCTCCTACTGAACCTTATGTATGGATTGATAAACCAGATGTGATAAGAGATAATGCAAGCAATAAACTGCATGGATATATTTAAAACAAAAGATCGAGGAGTAGCAATTTGCTACTCCTCGTATCATCTTTACTTTATCGGCCAAGCGGTCTTGTAAAGGCATTAGGCGTCACTTTCAGCAAAGTTCTCTGAGCCTTTACAGCATCAGTACGAACTCTAGTGCCATAGCGCTGCATGATCTTTCCAAGCAATTTACGCTCAACGATACGATTTTTACGAAGCTGAGCCCATTCAGAAGCATTATCTTCTTTAGCCTTCTGCAAAGCAGCAAGTTTGATACGACGACTAAGATCATCCATTTTACTCAAACGAACAACAGTCTTCTTACCAATAATACCAGCTTCAAGAGCTGCCTTGACTTCATCGCTGCCAAGATAAATACTCTTTTCTTCATCACACATAGTAGAGACAACGGATTCAAACATGCATTCAACCAATGCATCAATGTCCTGTACACCATCTTCATTAACTACTCCATCAGTATTTGTAAACATTTTAAAGTTACCCCCTTAAGGAAATTTTTTATTCAAAGCCCTACAATAACCTTTTGTAGATTATTTTAATGTTCTAAAAATAAATTAATACAGTGCTATAGGAATAAAAAATTAAGTGATCTGAGACATACTAATGAGGGCTAATTACATTAGAAATGGGGAATTGAACATGGCAAATGTTGATTTTAAGATGAAAATTATTGAAAGGTATAAGGGGATTTTAAAAAGGGTAATGCCATTATCTATACCAACTCTTACAGAACAAGAAATAGATGAGAGCATAAATTATTCTATTAATAAGCGATTTAAAGATTCTGATTGCAAAATAGATAATAATTATAAGCATATCACAGTTAATACTTCTATAGCACAGTTAACTGAGTATATATTAGATAAAGAACCTATAATGACTTCATATGGCTGTCTGTTTAGTAAACATGGAACTGTAAAGAATCCTATTTATGATATGATTGAAGAATTGGTTACAATTCGTGATCAATTTAAGAAAGAAATGTTTAAGCATAAAAAAGGATCAGAACTATATCAGAAATATAACCTTTTACAGCTATTAGCAAAAGTTGACGCAAACGCTTAACGCTAGATGAGAATCTGGCAAAGGCTCGCTAAGAGGTGACTCTTGGTAAGAAAACTCCGTGAACTTGTCTGGGAATGGGTAAGAGCTCTAAAAGCTACAACGTGATCCGAAAGGATGGGCGTGAATGCAGCAAAAGCAAAAAAAATTTTAGAGATGGCATAAGACGAACAGAAAGTCTAAGTGCTATATAAAAATCCTTGATCAGCAGCCACGTTTAAAAATTTATTGCCTAAATTGGTAATGGTTTATCTTGTTTTGGAGAAAATATTTACAAGATAAAAATATCTACTAAATAGATATAATTTTTGAATTGGGTTCAACGACTAGTTGTTGAACGTAGAATGCAAGTGCATTCGAAGTGCGAAGCTCTCATGATACTCTAAACCATGAGATGAAGATATAGTCTCTACTATGCGGTAATTCCGCATGAAGTTCATAAGAGAACTGTACAGAACTAACGATCTGTATGAAGAATTAGTTGTATGGCGCTATGGGAGCATATAGCAGCATTTTCTATAATATTTATATTGCAAAAAGTATTACCAGACAAGGTAAAAGCGCAATATCCGCATCTATAATGCTTTTTGAAGGTTTGCTTGCAAATAATGTTAAATTTGGTTCTTTAGATGAAATTATAGTTTTCATCGATAATATTAGAAACGAAAAAAGCATTAGAGTATTTAAAGATGAAAATGTTATTGATAAAAATATTTCTCTTCCTGAATGTTTTCTTAAAATAATAGAATCTTGTGGATATAATTGGATACCTACAAAGGAAGATGGAATGCTAATATGGGATATTTTATCTAGAGTAGGTCAAGAAGATCTTAACAGAATATATTATAAAAATAATATGTTTGAGTTTTGTGATAATATTCTTATCAGCAATATGATTTTAACTATGCTTTCTAAATTAACGCTTCCATTTTTGGATCCTAATAAACCGCCAAAGGAAATTGAAGATGAACTTCATGTATTCATTGATTATATAAAAGAATTTGTATATTATGGATACCAGATCATAGATAAACTCGAAAGAGTAGAAACTATGCCTAGAGATGTAGTTCTTGTTGTAGATACTGATTCATGTATCGTAAGCTTAGAACCATGGTATAGATTTATTCTTGAAAAGACCAAAGGAATAGATATGTTGGTAAAGCATGAGCTTCTCGATGTTGTTGATTATCGTAAAGAAGATGAATTTGGCGAAAGAGAATTGCCAACAATAGTAGATAGAATCGATTATGCATATGAATATGATTTTTATAATGAAGAAATAATCAAAAAAGAAAGACTTGTAAATCCGATACATGTTATACCTCAAGATGGGTTAAGACATAGTATCATAAATATCATGTCATATGCTATTAGTAAATTGATCTTGGATTATATGCATAAATATACTATAATGCATCAATCTGCGGCAGATAATAGAAAATGTTTATTGATCATGAAAAATGAGTTTTTATTTAAAAGTATTTTATTGACAGATGGGAAAAAGAATTATGCAACTATTCAAGAAGTGCAAGAAGGTCATATAGTTCCTAAAAAGGAAAGTCTTGCAATATCTGGTCTTACTTTAGACAAAGTTGGAATAGCCAAATCCACAAGTAAAGAACTTAAGCGCATAATTTATGAAGACATTTTGGATAGTCAAGAAGGCGTAAACCAAATAGATGTGCTCAGAAATTTGGCAATACTCGAACGCAAAATATTTGATTCAATTCAAAATGGTGAAACAAAATATCATAAGCCTGCTAGAATCAAGCCAATATCAGTATATGCAATGCCTATGAGGATTCAAGGGGTTAAAGCTTCTGTAGCTTATAATGCACTAAGGAATAAGGGAGAAGAAGCTATAGATCTAGAAAAAAGAAATAGTATCCTTATTATAAAAGTCTCAATTGATAAGAAAGCTATTGGATTCCTTGAAAACGAGGATAACGATAAATTTAAAAAAATGACGGCTTTACTAGAATCTAAAGAATATAAAGGAAGTATAACAGCTATTGCTATACCATATGGTGCCGATATCCCAAAATGGGTTATTAAATTTATCGATACAACAACCATTATTCATGATAATCTTTCAAGCTTTCCTATTGAGCCTTTGGGAATATCAACTCTAAATAACAGCAGTATCCCATATACGAATATTTTACAATTATAAGGAATAGTAAATTATGATTAGATATTTTAAAGGAAATATTTTAAAGTCAAAGGCATATATACTAGTCAATCCAGTAAATTGTATAGGTATAATGGGTAGAGGATTAGCGCTTGAATTTAAAAAGCGCTATC
>Ga0172378_10005664_pt1 | contig 11669 bp, 6 predicted proteins | sample GrowelOW332metaG_FD_119755 | JGI IMG/M metagenome (GOLD analysis project Ga0172378, IMG submission 119755) | Groundwater microbial communities from an aquifer near a municipal landfill in Southern Ontario, Canada - Pumphouse #3_1 metaG | ecosystem: Environmental > Aquatic > Deep subsurface >... | reverse complement strand
TCTTCCCGCCGCAATCCAACACGCCCCCCGGAACCGGGTCCCAGTAATAACGCCAGAACGGGGTGTATAAATTGCGCTGAATCCAGGGGAAAATATTCTCCTGATAATACGCCAGATGAATTTCCAGCTGAGGAAACACGGGGTTCATGAGGTGATTTTTCGCTCCTTTGCAACAAACGGATACAAATTCTGAGATAATATCCATTCCAAACCGGGAAAAGTCAAGTATAATAAAATAAAAACCGAAAGGAATGGCTGATGAATACTTTTACCGTCGCCGGCCTGCGGGTCGAGGGGTTGGTCGACCCGCTGGGGATCGATGTGCGGAATCCGGAACTTTCCTGGCGTCCGTCCGTCACGCAGAAGGCGTGGCGGGTTCGCGCCGCCGCGACCGAAGCGGCGCTGGCGTCCGGTCCGTATCTGTGGGATTCCGGCCGGGTGGAGGGGAGCCGCTGCCATCATCACCGTTGCGGCGGTGCGCCGCTCGTCAGCCGGGAGCGGGTTTACTGGCAGGTCATGATCTGGAACGGGGCGGATGAACCGTCGGCCTGGAGCGCTCCGGCATGGTTTGAAGCCGGACTGCTGGAGGAGAAGGACTGGCGTTCGAATTGGCTCGGATTTCCCGCCGGCTGGTCCGGTACGGCCCGATATTTTCAGGCGCGGATTCAGGTTCCGGAAACGCCTGGGAAGGCGCGGCTCTACATCTCCGGACTCGGCTGGTTCGAAGCGTTCCTGAACGGGAAACGCCTCGGAGACGCGGTGCTCGATCCGGCTTTGACCGAGTATTCGAAGAGCGTCATCTACCGGGCGTTCGATCTGGCCGGGCTGCTGGGTCCGGGGGAGAACGTCCTCGCCGTCCATGTCGGCAACGGCTGGTACGGGTCTCCGGTCATGCGGCTCCAGATCGAACTTGACGACAAGGTGGTTCTGGCTCCGTTCAGCAGTCTCCCGTGCGGGCCTTCGGGGGTGAGGCGCAACAGCATTTACGGCGGGGAGGAGTTCGACGCGAATCTGGAACCCGATCCCGCCTGGATGCTGCCCGGCGGTCCCGGGCTTCCCGGACGCAACTCCTGCCGGGTTTCGCCGCCGGGAGGACGGATGCGCGGCGCGATGTGCGAACCGGTCAGGGAACTCATGGAGCTTCCGGTTCAAACCTGGACCCCGCTGAAAGACGGCCGCTTCGTCGCCGATTTCGGTCAGAATTTCGCCGGATACTGCAAGTTGAAGGTGTGCGTGCCCGCCGGAACCCGGATCGGGCTGCGTTTCGCCGAATCCTGCTATGCGGACGGCTCCGTCAACCAGGAGAACCTGCTCGGAGATTATGCGTTCGACGTCTACACCGCGCGCGGCGACGCGGCGGGAGAGGTGTGGAAACCGCATTTTACCTATCACGGCTTCCGCTATGTCGAAGTCACCGGACTTCCGGGGACTCCGGAATCCGACACGCTGACCGGGATCGTGGTCGGCTCCGACTGCCGTCCGATCGGGCATTTCCGCACCGACAACGACCTTCTGAACCGGATCGACAAAATGGTGACCTGGACCGAGCGTTCCAATCTGTACGGCGTTCCCACCGACTGTCCGCAGCGGACCGAGCGCATGGGCTGGCTCAACGACATGATGGCGCGAAACGAATGCGCGCTCTACCACTTCGACGAGGCGGGGCTGTTGCGCAAATGGCTGATCGACATCGCCGAGGCGCAGGACCCGGAGACCGGATTCGTACCGATGACCGCACCCTGGCGCTGGACGCCGGACAAGGTCGATCCGGTCTGTTCGAGTTTCATCGAGACGGCGTGGAATCTGCACCTTTTCTTCGGAGAACGCGCGCTGCTGCGGGAACTCTTCCCGAACTTTCTCGCCTGGTGCCGCTGCATGGAGAACGCCACGGAGAATCACATTCTGATCGACGGCGGCGACATCGGCGACTGGGTGCCGCCGGTCGAATTCAGTATTCCGAAAGGCCACCGCAGCAGACTCGTCCCGAAGGAGTTGGTTTCAACCGCGCTTTACGGGTACGCGGTATCCCTGACCGCGAAGGTCGCGGAATTTCTCGGCGAGCGGGAAGAGGCCGCGAAACTGGGACATTGGTTCGAAGCGATCCGCGCCGCATTTCATGCCCGTTTCTACCGGGGAGAGGGAAAATACGAAGCCGACTCCCAGGCGGCGTACTGCTACGCGCTGCATTGCGGCATGGTTCCGGAGGAGTTGCGCGAATCCGTGTTCCGCCGTCTGGTCGAACGCTTCGAGGCGGACGGACGCAAACTCACCACCGGCAACATCGGCACGAAATATCTGCTGGACACGCTTTCGGAGTACGGCCGCGCCGATCTCGTTTTCGGCATGGTGAATTCGACGGCGTATCCGGGATGGGGATACATGCTGGAGAACGGCGCGACCACGCTCTGGGAGCTGTGGGAAAAGGCGACCGGAAATGGCATGAATTCGCACAATCACCCGATGCTGGGATCGGTGGGAAGCTGGTTCTACCGGTATCTGGCGGGGATTCGTCCGCTGCCGGATTCGGACGGTTTCGACCGGTTCGAGCTGGCGCCATCCTTTGTGGACGGGCTGAAGGAAGTGGATGTCGCCTACGACTCCTTCGCCGGAACGATCGTTTCGCACTGGAAACGGGAAAACGGAAAAATCCGCTGGGAATTCACCGTTCCGGCCAACACGCAAGCTCTGGTCCGGCTGCCGGGAAAACCGGAGCGGATGTTCGGGCCGGGAGCGCATCGGATCGTGATCTGAACCGGTTTCCCACTGTCCGGTTTCCGTCAAAAACCGGACAGTGATTTCGGGCAATATCCGCCGGGTTGACAGCCCAAACCGCGGCGGGATGTTTCAATGGCGGGATTCATAAATTCGAACAATAATCCAAGGAGGGGGAAATGCGTAAGTATTCGGCGATTCTCGGGAACCTCGGCAACACGTGCGATCGTTTCTGCCGCAGCTACAAGGACAATCCGTCAAGTATCGAAATGCTCAAACGGGCCGGGAAAATCGAAGGAATAACCGGAATCGAACTGGTGGGGACGTGGGATATCCGCCCGGACAATGTGACTGAAATGCAAAGTGCTCTTGGCGACATGAATCTGGAATGCGTTTCGATCATCCCCGATCTTTTCGCCGACAGCCTATGGCAATTCGGTTCGATTTCAGCCAAAGACGACGTCGTCCGGGAGAAGGCGATGACCTATCTTCGAAAGATGTGCGACATTGCCGGAGAACTCAACTGCAAAATCATCAACATCTGGCCGGGACAGGACGGCTATGATTATCTGTTTCAGGGAGATTATCTGCGGGAACGCAATTATCTGGTGGAAAATATCGCCAAGCTGGCTCAGGAATATCCCGACCTGAAATTCGCCCTGGAATACAAAGCAAAGGAGCCGCGCACCCATTGCTATATGGCACGAATGGCCGACACGCTGCTGGTCTGTCTTCAAACGGGCTGTGAGAATGTCGGCGTAACCATCGATACCGGCCACTCCTTCCTCGGCGGAGAAAATGTGTCGGAAGCGGTCGTACTGGCAAAACAGGCGGGCGATCGTTTGTTCCATATGCATTTTAACGACAACTATAAGAACTGGGACGACGATATGATGGTGGGGTCGGTCCATTCCATCGACTACCTTGAACTGCTTTACTGGCTGGACGAATGCGGATACGACGGCTGGTATTCCATGGATCAGTATCCTTACCGGGAAGATGCGACCGGTGCGATTTCCGAATCAATCAGTTGGCTCCAGACATTCGCAAAGGCCGTGGAAGGCAGGCGTTCGCTGCTCAAGGAATGCATCACAAACGGAGATGCGGTAAAAACCTCCCGTACACTTCGCTCGATCCTGTTCCGGAAGGAATAGAAATGCGACGCCATGGATTCACGTTGCGGCTGCTCAACTTCTGATACGCTTTTTAGAATGAGACCAACCGCAGGACATGGCGATCGGGGACTCAAAACGCTCAACGTTCCGTCCCGATTTACGAATGTCGGAATTGTTATTCGCGTTCAATTTTCACGCAACTGCCGTCGTGGGCTTGGCGAGTGACGCCGCCCACGGTGAGTTCTCCCGGAATTCCTTCCGGAAGAATGAGTTTGCAATATTTCTCATTGAAATCAAATTCGATAAAACCGCCCCCGGGGTGCGGCATCCGTCCACGGAGCGGCTGAAGTTCCGGAGCAAGCGGACGGGCGGATACCCGCGCAAATCCCGGCGCCGCCGGACGAATCCCCGCCAGACTGGCAAACCAATGGAACAGCGGGGAAGCACTCCAGGCATGACAATCCGAACGGCTGTCGTTACTGTGTCCTTCCGGAGTGGTGGACATTCGATATTCCCTGATCCAATTCCAGTCCTGAAGGCGTTTCAGCATCGCATCGCCCCGGCCCCTCACCCGGCAGGCTTCAAAATAGTAATGCGAAAAATAGAAGTCGGGGAACAGCGGGCGCGTCGGAACGAACAACCCGTCCGCCACTTCGGGACCGAATGCGCCGGAAAGGATCGCCAGACACTGGATCGGCTCCGAAAAAAGCGTTCTCTCCGAATTGTCCGCAAACAGGCGGCTGTCCGGATCATAGTATCGCTCCAACAGTTTTTCCGCAATCCGTTTCCGGCCTTTCTCTATCATTTCCGCCCGGTCCGAAAATCCGAAATGCCGTTCCAGCGCGGCCCCATATTGAGAAAAGCATAAATACATCATATTGGGAACCGCTCCGACATGACCGGAATCGCTCTCCGGCGGGACTCCGTGTTCCTTCCAGTAGGGAGCACCGGCGGTGAAGTTCCAGCCGCGGGGCGACTTCAAAAGCCCGTCGCCGGACCGGTTCAACTGCCACGCGTCCAATACGGAACGGACTCCGGCAAGTTGCTCGTGAACGTTTTTCTCCGCATCGGGGTCCCACATGAGATTGTCCCAGACCATCGCAGTCCATATCAAACTGAAACCGGGAATGACTTGACGGCCGTTATCCGGGTAACTGGACGCGGTAAGACCGGTCCAATTGCGCGACCAGTTAAAAAGATTTGCCGCTTTTCGCTGCAACCGCCGATCCGCACTGACCACATCGGAGATCAGCGCCTCGACCCGGGTGTCCCCCGCATACATCATCTGTTCATAGAACGGACAATCCATATAGGTGTCGTGCGAACACATCTCCAGGGAACGCCGGAATACGGGCGCCAGCGCGTCAAAGTCCGCTCCGCCGGAAATCTCCGCCGTCATGTTCCACGGATAACGGGATTCGGTCAACTTCAGTTCATGAAGCGTCAAACCGGTCTTCCCCGCCTTCATTCTGATGACGAGAAGACGCCCGCACCGGAAGAAGAACGTGGTGGCGGTATGCGGCTTCCCGTCGGCAGTGACGAACGAATCCCGGTTCCACCGCCGCAATTCACCGCCTTGCACGCAGTTGCGCGGAAGTTTTTTCAATTCCGGCGTATCGCTTCGATATAATCCTTCGGTCGCGCCGACTTGAATTTCGCCCTCTCCGGAAAAGGTGACTTCCGGATAAAAACAGTAATAGGTCCCAAGATCGATGATTTTTTCGACCGTCTCGCCCGGAGCCAGGGAAATCGGTTCGATCTTGACCGGAACCGGCTGATTCAACTGCGGCGGCAGCCGGTCCGGATACAGGAGCCGAACCCGGGAAGGATAGTGCATGGACGCCAGACTGGAGTAAGCCGGGTTCCCGGTTTCCGCCGGGTTCCAGCCGTCTTCGCTCTTCTCCTCCGCATCCAGCACCTCGGGATTGAACACGCCGGGAATCCCGGTGGCGATCCTGAAATCCTGCGGCTCATGGGAATAAACGACGCCGCGCGCGGTCCGAGTCTCCCATGCGCCCCTCCCCGTTGAAAGTTCCGCGTTTGGAGCTTCGGCCATCAGCAGGAATCCATATTCCTGATGAACCACGCCCCATGGCTGCTGCCCGAACGGCAAAGTGAGAATCCGGGCAAGAAAGACGTGTTCTCCGGCCGACAGCGTCTCTTCATAACTCTCCAAGCCCCAATGACAATGATCCCCGCGCTCCGGCCCACGCCCGAGCAAAACGCCGTCCAGCAGAAGCAGATAGCGCATGTCGGCGCTGACGTGGAACCGGATGGTCCCGGCTTTTTTCAGCGTAAAACGCAAACGTGCCAGTTGAACCGTTCCCTCCGCGGGCAGAGCCAGCCAATTCGCTCCCGCTCCGGGACAATCCGAATACGGGGCGGGGAGAACATCCGGCTGGACAACCGGATCGTAGTCAATCAAAATTCGGGGCATTTTCTATTCTCTTTCTTATTTCCTGAATCCGTGAAGGCTTCAGGTTATTTCTTTTGCGTGTCTTTATTTTCGACCTGCCGGAAAGAGATATCGTTGAAGAAAACCCGTCCGGTTTTTCCGCTGCTGTTGATCGAAAGGAACATCAAGCGGGAGTCCAGATCGGGATATTTGGCGAAATCGTCCGGAATCGTTAATTTGAGACTGTATTCCTTCCATTCCGGGGTGATTTTGATTTCTTTCATCTTGTAGAAGTGGTCGTCTTTATGCCCGAACATGCTCCACGCCCGAACAAACGATTTGATAACAAAATCCTGCGGTGATTTTGCCCAGAATTTCAATTCAAATTCCTTGCCGGGAATCACCGGCAGCTGAATGGACTGGATTCCCCCCTTGCCGTTAAAATCGACTTGCAGACATTTGTCGCCGGAGAGAAAATCCGTACACGGAACAATTTGAGCGGAAGCAGTACTTTTATAACCTTTGGTCCAATTCACCGGCCACCCGTCGCCCTGCTCGAAGTTTCCGTCCGGAAGTAAATTTCGGGTAAGGTCCGCCGCGGGAACCGGATCAAGGTGAATCGCGTTGACAAAAACGTTCCCCGTCGCGTCAAGTTGTTCAATATAAAAACCAATGACCGCATGATCGTTTTTCCCGCTGTAAAAATATGCGGTCTCCGATTGCCGGGCCTTCGTAAAATGGTACTGCTGATGGCCTTTGCTTTCCGGATTGTTCAACTGAATGGAAAATACAAAATTCTGCCGATCGGATGAGATCGTGCTGCTTGTTTTCCAACTGAGCTTATAAAACGTGTCCGGTTGGATTTTCACATCGGATCTCAGCCACGGCCATCCCTTGGTATAATTGAGTTCATACCCTCCGTCCTCCAACTGCCGCCATCCCCCTCCCTGGGTCATCGTCAATTCTGTCGCCGTTAAACCACTTGAGAGTAAAACCGCCAATCCCATGATGATTATTTTTTCGAACTTCATCGTGATATCCTTTCCATGTATTTGTTTCAAAAATTCCGGAACGATTTTTTTATTTTGCCTGCTTCCTGTTGATGATCCCGAATGCGGTACGATCCTTGTACCCATTGGGCGAATTCGTCCACGAAATTGCCCGATACGTTTTTTCCCCGGCACGCGCGTCGTCCACCTTGACATCGAATCCCAGCAGATCCGTCGCCGGAGAAACCGAAAGCGGCACTTCCAGCCTGATCCGGTATCCGTTCTTCGTTTTCTCGACGGTATGCCGAATCTCGGACTTGATCAGCGGAGAATCGTCGCGGCTCCATGCCACGCATTGCCGGTCGACCGGCAGACGGGGAAGAAGAAACAACCGGAAACAATTCTTCGTATAAATATCGGGATGCCGGAAGGCCAACTGCTCCGGCGCCGTGTCGAAGAAAAGTTCCACACAATCCTGTTCCCAGGGTTCCCGTCCATCCGCACGGGAACCGGAATCGGTCGAATCCACCACCGTAATTTCAAATATGATTTTATCCTTTTTCGGTTCTATTTTCCATTCCGCCTGAAGATCATCTTTTTTCAACAGGACGGAATCCCCGGAAAAGATCGCCGGATTGACGGATATCCGTACCGGATACTTCTTCAGCCTTCCCGCAGAGTAAAGAGACACGGCGGGGGGAGTCCCGACGGTCGCTTTTTTCAGCGGAATGCGAATCTCCCGGTCAGAATTCGCCGCAATCTCAAACCCGACACTTTTCACGGCGACAAATCCGCCGCCGCTGAATCCGGCAAGGACATTCTTTTTTTTCGATGCGGCGTTATGGATGGTCGCCAACGCGAGAAACTGTTCTCCGTTTTGTACCATGCGGACGATTGGAGCGACAGCAAGGGGATCTTCCACAACCACCGGCAAACTTTTAATTTTTTTTGTGAATTCCGTTTCGGACATTTTTCCCGGAAGCAAATAGTACGGATATCCGCTTGCCGGAAGGACGCCGTCTTTCAGCCGGTTTCCATAGACATCCAAAACCGTAAGACCGGTGAGATCGACATTAATCCCCGTTTTTTTGCCCCAATTCCAGACGGCGGCGATCAACTGACCGTTTTTCCGACGGTACAAATATGCGATCACGTCCTCGGGCAGCTTGTATTTGGCGATGACTTTGGCCCCTTCGTAGTATCTGGCCAGCGCATTGTAAGCGACGAAATTACCGTTGGGCGTCAATTCCCCCCGATCATCATCTCCCGGCACCAGCAGATTGCGCCATACCTGACGCATATGAACGGATGTAGACTGCCCCACATGTTCCCCCAAGTCAGTCAAAAACCGCGCTGCGACCTGTCCGGGATTGCAATTGCCCTCTTTGGGGTCATCGGTATCGTAGAGGAAATATAATTCCGAGTTCCACACCGGCATATTGCTGCAGCCGGGGCCCAATGTTTTACGGAAATTCGCAATATATTGATCGGCCGGCACCATCGAGCTTAGTTCGCGTCCGTTGTAGGGATGCAAGGTTGCGATGTCCATACTGCCGCCCGCGCCGGCTTTGATGGCGTCGGTCACAAACCGATCGCCGACCGCACCAAAGTCGGAGGTGACGCACAATCCCAGCACTTTTGCGGCGGGATCATTCTTTTTTACTTCCTCGTATAACGTTTTCAGATACGGGGTGTATTCTTCGGCGCTGATATAACCGTTGGGCTCGTTGAGCGCTTCATAGTAATGAATCCGTCCTTTCGCATGCTGAGACACTCGCCGAACATATTCTCGCCAATGATCCATCGGCGGCAAAAAGACATCTCCTTTGGTGTTGGGCCAGTTATAAGCGGCCTGTTTCGCCGGCGGGCTGAGCGCAACCACCCAGTCCGGAAACCCCTTGGACAGCCAACCGGGCCATGGCTTACGGACAATAAAGAAACCCCGTCCGACACATGCGAGCGGTTCGATGCCGTACTTTTCATAATAATGGAGCACAAAGTCCATGCAGCGGAAGTCCCATGCTCCCGGTTGCGGTTCGGCAAAGGCCCATCGGGTGGATTCAATGCCGCCGTCATGTTCGCGCATCATCCGGCAACCCATCTTGGAGAGATAGTCCAGATATTGATCGGGAGAAATTCCGATGATGCTCACGCCAAGAGGATAATTTCCGGTTTGGACGAGATTGAGTCCGCCATTCACCCCCACGCAAAAGTCCCGGTTGAAATCCAGTTTCTTCGGTTCATATTTGCCGATGACCGCGACGGCGGCGGGAATCGAGTGCTGAATGTTTTTGGCGTTTGCGGTCAGCCAGTAAGCACCATATTTCAGATTGAACGGGATTTGGATTTTTTTGATTTCTCCGGGCGCCAGTTTCAAATCGACTTTCCGGACGACACCCATTCCTTTCTGGAATTCGTCCTCCGCATCGACGGTGATCGTTCCCTGCCAGGGGGAAGCGGTAAAGTTTCCGGCCTTCAGCGTAACCGATATCGTTGGGACGGTATCAGTGACGAAAAGGTCTTGAGGGACGGAAAGAGCCAGCTCGACCCCCTTTACCGGTTTTGATTGGCTTTCGAACAATTCGAGATCATCGAAGCAAAGCTCTGATTGCAGCGGTTTGTTCTTGCCGGATATTCCCAGCCGGAGCTGAAACGGGTACAAGCCGTCTTTCGGACCGGTTTTGAACTTGAATTCGTACTGATTCCAGGTCTTTTGCAGGGTGAAACAGTCAGAAAAATTTCTCCAATCCGAAGTGTTGAAAATCGTCGCCCTGATTTCCTGTCCCGGCGCCGTGCTTTTGGCGCGGAAGCGCAACGTGTATTTCGTATCCGGTTTCAAGCGAAAATTCCGGGAGCAGATCCAGCAGACGTCCCCATGCGGATTCTGCACCCGCAAAATGTGATTCCCGGCGGCGGCGGATTCGACTGCCGAATCCAGAAGCGGCATTTCCTGTTTGGGGTTGGTATCGAGCAAAAGTCTTCCCCCCAAGCCATATCCCTGCGTCCCCAATTCAAAGGAGCCGTTGGGGAGCAGATTTGCGGCGGAAAGGGACAGCCCCATCCCGACGCAACATACCCAAACCGCCGATAGAAGCAATAATTTGATAGGACGGGGTCCGGATAAACGCGAATTTCCACCGAATCCGGTCCTTTGCTCTTTTCGTTTCCGCATCATGAAACTCCTGTTTAAGTTCACTGTTATTTATTTCCAATAGCTGCCACCGACACCGGCATCGCCGCAAAAGGTGGTGTACATTTGATCCGACGTAACATTAATCAGTTTTCGGGATGCCGCGTGACCATCGGCATACAACACGTTGTCCAAACCGGAATGACGCATGGAAATCCAACTTTGCAACGCGGAAAGGCTGTTAAAATCTCGGTTGTTGGAGGTGCCGGTGTAGATGTCCTTGTTGTTGTAGTTGTTGACATTGCTGACATCCGTCATGGTTCCGGCGAGGGAAGGTTTGGAACAATTGGTTATTTTACGATATTTGTAATAGCCATTTCCCAATCTTGCGTTCCACGCCAAATTGGTAATCGGCTGCCCTCCCGCAGAAAACAGATCATTCGGGGTCCCCGCCGGACAGATGACGATGGACTTCCGGGGAGTATGGCTGGCAGGGAAATGTCCTCCTGCGGCATAAGGCCAAAGCAGAACAATCCAATTCCGTTCATAGCCGACAGCGGTGTCCCAATTGGCGAAGGTTGACGGACAATAATAGTCGTTATTGTCCGCACTGTATCCCGCCGCGCCCAGACCAATCTGTCGGAAGTTGCCGAGGCAACTGGTTTTTTTCGCCTGTGCCCGCGCTTTGTCCAACGCAGGAAGGAGCATCGCGGCTAAAATGGCAATAATGGCGACAACGACAAGCAGTTCGATCAAAGTAAACCTGTCGATCCTTTTCATAATTTCCCTTTCCTGGGTTGGTGGAAAATTCCTGGTCCTGTCTATAATTATACCCGAATTTACGGTTTTGGCAAGACCGGCAACGCAGGGAAGCGTGTAACAAATTGATCTTATTTGATCTGTTCAGTTGATTTTTTACATAGACGGAGCTATATTGCTTTCATGAAAGTGAAAATACGACAAATCGTGGAGGCGACCGGCTACTCCATTGCGACCGTTTCCCGTGCGCTGAACGGAAACCGGAACGTCGCTCCCGAAGCGAAGACGAAAATCCTCGCCTGTGCCCGCGACCTCGGCTTCTTCGAAGGGAAACGGACCGTGATGATCATTTTTCCCGACTGCCGGATGCCTTATTATTTTACAAAAACAATGATCGAGTTGGAGACGCTGCTGACCTTTGCCGGCTACAAGTTGGAAATGATTCCCCTGAGCGCACTTTCGCTGGTGGAGGAACACAATCTCTGCGGGGTTATTTCCATCTGCAGCGAGGACGGCCTGGAACGGTATTGGAGCAAAAAACACATTCTGCCGCTCGTTTGCATCAACAC
>Ga0172378_10005663_pt1 | contig 11670 bp, 12 predicted proteins | sample GrowelOW332metaG_FD_119755 | JGI IMG/M metagenome (GOLD analysis project Ga0172378, IMG submission 119755) | Groundwater microbial communities from an aquifer near a municipal landfill in Southern Ontario, Canada - Pumphouse #3_1 metaG | ecosystem: Environmental > Aquatic > Deep subsurface >... | reverse complement strand
TGCGGTTGCCTGAGACAAACTGTATAAAAATCATTATTATAATATGTATTAATACCTGTTATACCATCCATTTGACAAGAAAAATCAAAGCCATTCCAATTTACACCCAAAGATAATCCAAACATAGACCTCGGATTAATGCCATGCCCTATAGGAGTACGATCATTATCATCTATAATACCATCCTTATTCACATCTTTATAAAGTAAGTCCCCTAATACAGGTACTCCGTCTGGAAATGGATTCTTTCCAGAAGGAGCTTTTTTTATAATATCTTGTACTAATGCCACATCCTCATCCGTTTGAATAATACGATCAACTTTCCGAACATATTGCGTATTGATGCCATACCCTTCTTGAATCATAGTAGAACCATCAATAGAACGCTCTCTTCCTTTGAACTTAACAACTTTATTATTATTGTATGTAAAATTACCCTTTACAAAGTAATTCACTTTATCTATATGATCTTGCCATCCAATATTGACTTCGAAACCACGATTACGAACTTTTGCACTATTTTGATAAGGAGCACTAACCAATCCATTTTCAAGCGGAATAGGCAATTTTGTTAGAATGTTTTTTGTTAATTTGTTATAGTAATCAAGACTACCATTTAATTTACCATTTCCTATCAGAAAATCAATCCCTATGTTAGTAACATAAGTTGATTCCCATTTCAAATTCGAGTTAGCAATATTACTACTTGCAAATCCATTTACATAAGTTCCTCTTCCTGCACCTAAAACATACAAGGACTGATCAATAGTAGAAGATGTATCATAATTTCCTATAGAGTTATTACCAAGAGATCCCCACGAAGCTCTTAATTTCAAATTATCCAACCATGTTTGCTTTAATGAAGTCATAAAAGGTTCTTCTGAAATAATCCAACCCGCCGATATAGAAGGAAAACCTCCCCATCGATTATTTCGGCCGAATCGAGAAGAACCGTCTCTGCGATAATTGAATTCAAGTAGATATTTATCAATCCATGATAGATTTATACGTCCAAAATAAGAATGCATAGCCCAATCACTCAACGAACCAGAAGCAGAAGCAGAACCTGTGCACGCATTTAATTGGGTTAAAGATCCATCGATCAAACCCTGCTTTACTGCATCAAACCATTCCGTTTTATATTGCTCTTGACTTGCTCCCATCATAATTTTAAAATACAACCGTTGATTTAATAATCTATTCTCATAAGAAACATCAGCATCCATAAAATTATGGACATCTTGAGAATTATTATTTGATACCGAATGATCTGAGGTTAAAACATTAGTTATTTCATTTGTCTGAAAATTCCACCCTACAACATCAGATGGCATAGAAGACGTTATTTTATTATTATCATAATTATAATGATATGATGCATTCACCACTAATCCTTTAATGGGGGTTATAACTACATAAAATTTTGAATTAAAAATATAAGTCCTATCATTCCCTACATATCTATACAAAACGGAAAGTGGACTTATACATCCAAGTTGAACTTCCTCTTTATTATTTGTTCCTCCCCATCTACCATCTGAGCTTTTTAACACTACAGAAGGCACACAATTAGATAATTGAAATAAATCATCAAGTTTATCAGCCCCTGATTGTTTCTTAACATAATCACCATTCAAATTCATACCTACTTTTAACCAAGAATTTACTTTTAACTGGGTATTAGAACGAACAGCATATTTAATATATCCTGCATTTTCAACAATTCCAGGCGTATTTTGAATATTCATAGAAAGAAAAGATTTTACATTATCAGACCCGCTTGAAAGAGAAAAATTATGATTAGAAGTCCATGCAGTATGAAAAAACGCATTTACTCCATCTGTAGATGGCCATTCTAACGAATTTTCCCCATCATGTTCTCGCCATGATTTAATATTAGCATCAGAAAACATTGGAGATTGATTTGAATTCTTTAAAGCTTCATTTTGTAATTCCATATAATCGGCATTACTATTAACATAGTGAATCGTACGAGCAACCGACTGTCCTGAGATATATCCATCATAACTAAATTTTGTTTTCCCTTCTTCACCCATTTTAGTAGTAATTAATATAACTCCATTAGCAGCTCGAGAGCCGTAAATCGCAGAAGATGCAGCATCTTTCAATACAGATATTGTAGCAATATCTTGAGGAGTTACACTACTAAAAGAACTTTCTACACCATCAACTATAACTAACGGAGAAGAATTATTCAAAGTACCTTGGCCTCTGATTAATAGTGAGGCATCACTGCCTGGTGCATTATTATCAGATTTAACATATAACCCAGGAACCAAACCTGCTAAACCTGATGATATATTCGTAATCGGACGGCTTTCGGATATTTTAGTCATATCAACGGAAGCGACAGATCCTGTTAAATTAACCTTTCTCTGAGTGCCATATCCGATAACCACCACTTCGCTTAACATTTTGTTATCAGAAACCAAACTTACATTAATAGAACTTGAATTACCGATTTTAATAGTTTGCTTTTTATATCCTATATATGAAATTTCTAATTCTGATTTGTTATCAGCTTTAATATTAAATATACCTTCTGAATTAGTTACAGCGCCATTTCTCGTCCCTTTTTCCATTATAGAAACTCCGATCAAAGGCTCTTTCGTTCCAGCATCTTCTACACGACCAGTCAAAACCCGCTCATTTTTAGGAATTTGTTGAACTTTAAGACTTTGTTGAGACTTTGAAATAGTAATTTGTCTACCGGATATCGTGTAAACAAAACCAGTCTTCATTGAGAGCACTTTCAATATCTCATTAATGTTCTTATTGGAGACGGATATAGACACTCTGCTTTCAAGTGTATTTTGCACTCCTCCCGAATAAATAAAGATGTACTTACTGTGTTTTTCAATATAATTTAAAACATCTTTAATCGTAGCATTTTCAGCTTGCACGGAGAGTAGATTTGTTTCTGAATTCCACGTCACAGTAGAATTACTAAACGCAGAAAGAGAAATCATAAAAAAGACATTAAATGCTAAAAAAAAATTAAACTCTTTCGTCAAACATAAAAAAATAACTTTCTTTGTCATAAATATTGCTTTTAGGTTAACTGTTCACGAATTTATTATCCTTTAAGGAATTATTGTCGGATAAATACGTCAATATTTATCCGACCTTTTTTATTAAATCTTTCTATTTTTATCTCATAGGCGAATTGATTTTAAAGTTAACAATCATTCATTTTAAAAATATTCCCGCATCGGTCTTTTCTATCTTCATAGGTATCGTTTGCTGAATACATTCCAATACTTTATCCAAATTACTCTTTAAATCCAACTTACCATAAATCTTTTTGTTTTTCACTCTCTCTGAACAATATATCGGTACTCCATAAGACATACTTAATTTACGTACGACTGCCGAAAGATTACTATCTTTCAATACAAGCAATCCATCTACCCAACTAATATACTCATCCACATTAACTTTTTGTAAATCGGAGATCGTACCTTCCTTTAATCTCAACATTTCATTCGGAGAGAGTTTTGCCTTATGAGAATATTTATCAACCACTTCTACGGATCCCCTTACCAATACAACAGATTCCATTCCTTTATACGTCGATACATTGAATTTCGTTCCTAAAACCCGTAAATTAAAATTATTAGATGAAACAATAAAAGGATGTGTTCTATCATGCATCACATCCATATAGGCTTCACCGTTGATAAATACGGTCCTGTATGTTCCCTTAAAATGCCGTGGATATAACACCTTTGATTGTGAATTAATTATTAACTTTGTTCCATCAGTCAATTCCAAATGTGCCTGTTTTCCTGCAGGAACTACTAAATAATCATATCCGTCACTATTATTTTCAACTATTTTATACACTTCCTGTGAATTGAATACTATTTCGCCCCCCTTAGTATATTTTATAGAAGCATCTCCATTTAAGGTCACTTGATTTTGAGAAGTCACTAATGTTACAGATTTTATAGATTTTATATCTATCTTTTCTATCTTGGCAACCATTTCCTTTATATTAACTTCTTCCTCATTAATTTTACTGTGCTGCACAAAATAAAATGTTAAAACAAAAATAATTACAGACGCTGCAACAGAAAACGATGACAACACAAGGCGTCTTCTTTTTATCTTATTTCGTTTAATCTTTAATTGTACTTTTTCAATAATAGAAGACGTATCTATACTCTCAAGCATACACTTCTTCCAGAAGAATATAAAATTCTTATCTTCTCCCGACAATACCTCCTCGTTCAATTCTTCTTTTGAATTCAACTTGTCAGCCATCTTTGTATATTTTTCGTCTTTCCTCTTTAAAATCATAATTCAGCTATCAATGTTTTCTATCTACAATTAAAGACGCAATAAAAAATAAAATCTCCTATCCCACAATCAGAATTTTTTTTTATAATCTTATAACTATAGAAGCCCCATTTTTTATTCTTTTCTTTATATTAATTTTGTTATTATCACTTTTAATTGTAATTTCCAAATTATTTGTCTTTCTACGTACTACCTCTATATCAAAATCAGATTCAAAAGCTCCGATTTTTCGAAGAGCCATTTTATTCCATGAACTCGGTAAATGAGGCATCATAATAAACTTCCTAAAACCAATAGGTCTAATACCGAAAATTCCCTCTGTAATAATACGCCCGTAGAATTCACTTTCCGCAGATAAATGTCTTTGTTCTCCTTCCGGCCAAGCTTCAATAGCATAAGGTACATGATCGCCCAATAATCGTTTTTCCGAATAATATTTAAAATAATCAAATGCTTTATCTGTTTCTCCTACATAAAAAGTCCCACGAAGAGCATACAATGTAGATCTATCCCAATATGTATTATTTCCTTCTTGTGAAAGCAATCCATTTTCAGTCCATAATCTTGGCGAGAACAAGGCCTGAACAGTACCCTTAACTCTTTCATCGATACCCATAACCAATGGCGTACATATCCAAGAGCGCAACACTTTATTTCCTTTATAATAAGAATAAGTATCAAAGCCATCTATTCTACGCCCAAAGTATGTTTCTATATTTTCGCGCATTCTCTGAGCTCTTTTCTTATATTCTTTACTTAAACTCACTTTGCCGCCGAGTTCTTTATTTAAATAAGATGCCGAAATTAAGGCATCATAATATAAAGAAGAAGTATTTAAATTAGCTTTCCCGGCAGGTAATCTTCCTTCTAATTCATCGGTTTTAGATTCAACCACACCCTCAGAATTAATTTTACGCTTACAATATTCCAAACGCCATTGAATAAGAGGCCACAATTCGGCCGCTTCTTTCTTATTTTCCATATCTTGACGCACCATAAGCTATCATGGCAGCACCTCCCCTATCACCAGCGCCACACCAAATATCCAACCCTTCTGCAATGATAGAACTCGGAATAGGATTCCATTCTTTATTCATATATTTAGAAAAAAGCTTATATGCATTGAATGCGGAACTATTTCCATAATCATATCCTGTAAAAGGAAAATAAGGATTAATATATTCAGCCTGATCATTAGCCCATATAGTAGCATAATATGCTTCACCACCCGGTCCATGCATAGGTCCACTTTTTGTTTCATATATACTTTCGCACGCTCTTATTTTAGAAAAAGCGAACATTGTATTTATCATCGTATCGGGAGATTCAAAAACGAGATGGTTCATCCAATAATCAACACATTTTACTCGTCTAATAAGTTCCTCATTACTATTTACTTGTATTTGGCACGTTCCTTTTATATACGCCGTGTTAATAGCCGTCAACTGAACACTTTGGCCCTCTTTGAGATGAAATGTACCCGATTTATCCAGAGATGTCATTATCGAATATATTTCCCCTTTGACTCCGTCCTTTGAATCGGTTTCTATTACCGATTTAAAAGACGGTACTTCTATAGCCAAATCTTTATTACTATTATTTGTGATATTATAAAGTTCTATAAATACAGGTTTGTCCACCGAAGGAAAATAAGTTCGAGAGACATGAACCTTATCCCAGTTAGCTCGAAAATCACTTTCTACCTTCATAATACCTTTTAAGGTGATGTCTTTTACACTCTCATTAGTTAACGAATAACCATTCACAGCAAATCTAAAACATTCCAATTTAGACGACGTCGTAAACTGCCAAACGTATTATTCGGGATCGTTCTTAAGAGAGGAGAGAGGAAAGACCAAACTTTTATTCAATAAAAACTCCCCTTCTTTATTAACTCCATATCTTAATACAACAGATATACGCTTTCCACTCATTTCAATATGATCAAAATGAGATTCGTTCGGAGATATATCCCATATAATACTTTGATCTGGCTGAATTTTCCAAATATCATGAAGAGGTTTAGAAAAACAAAACGTAAAGGAACCTATTATCATAAATAAAAATATATTCCTTTTCATACCATAAAACACAAATTAATGTACAAAATCATATACTAAATTATAAAATAAAATTACTTTCTGTTTTTCGAACTTAATCGATATAATACAATATCATGAGCCGGGATCAATATCCTTTTCATTTTTCTCGTATTACCCTCTTGCTTTTTACTCCAAAGATTACGAATATTATATATATTCAAATCAAAATCGATAACACGTTTACTTAAAGTATCATTTACATTGAATTTTTCCCAATCTATAATGTATTTTTAAGGAGCTTTCCCGACGTTCAATATACAAAAAGCCCAATCTCCATTTTCCAACGGTTTAAACCAGAAATCCAAACTATCCTTCGTAGCAAATTTCAAGGCTTGTATGCCTAATTTATCTTGATCTAAAGCAATTACCTCTTTATTCGTTAAAATATTCAATGTTTCCTTGCTCATATTACGAACATCGTTTCCAAGAATAAGAGGTGCGGCCAACATGCACCACATTGTAAAATGGACACGATCTTCGTTTATACTCATTCCATTACCTACTTCCAGCATATCCGGATCATTCCAATGCCCGGGCCCGGCGTATTGACGTAAATTAGATTCGTATTCAAGAATATACCAAACGCTGTTAAAATTATTAGAGATATCTCCTGTCGTACGCCAAGATTGTCCAATTTCAGGCGCCCATGTCCACGGTTTATTAGAGCCCTATTTACAAATACTGAAATAGATAGGACGTCCTGTCGCATAAAGAGCATCGCGCATAAGGCTATATGCTCCTACCGGATTTACATCTTGCGCATTACACCAATCACATTTTAAGTAATCGACTCCCAACCTTGCATATTGCAAAGCATCTTGATATTCATGTCCAAGACTCCCGGGAAGTCCGGCACAAGTACGGGTTCCACAATCCGTATAAATACCAAAATTCAATCCTTTACTATGAACATAATCCGATAATGCCTTAATACCTGAAAGAAACTTTTGAGGATCGGCCTGTATAAAACCGTCGGCATCACGATTTCCATGCCAACAATCGTCCAAATTAACATAAACGTAGCCAGCATCTTTCAATCCACTAGAGACCATTGCATCGGCAATCTCTTTAATCAAACCTTCATTAATATTATGGTGAAATTTATTCCAACTATTCCAGCCCATTGCCGGAGTTTGCCCCAACTCTTTATTTTTTTGTGCATATATTACAATGGGGCAACATAATAACATAAATAGTATCGCTCCCGAAATTGAAAAATGTTTCATCTCTTTTGATTTTAAAAAATTAATTTATTTCATATTTATACATTACAAAGCTATTCACTTTAGGAAGAAATACAGAAATATAACCTCCAGCGGCAACTTGCTGTACAAATTTCTTCCCAGTACCCAGTATAGGAGTAAAGGTTACTTTAACATGAGGTTCAAGATAAGTTTTAATAGTACCGTGAGATAACGGATTATCTTCACGATAAATCAATATATAGCCTTCTTTCTCCTTTATGGATTGAAATCCATTTACCTGACGGTTCCTCTCCTATGGGAAGGATATATCCTTCATGAAAATCATGTTGAACACTACGGTATCGTCCTATTAAAATTTTAAGTGCAAAAGCATCAGGAGGTAAATCGGCCGCATCAAACCATGCAAGAGGTTGTGCAGCCATTGTAGTAGCGAACAAATACTCAAGCAGGAGCGAAAGGATCATTTACATACATCCCGCGTTTCCTCCAATTATTTAAAAATTCTACTTGAAGCCTTTCCACCGGAACATATTCAGACAACATCCATAAATTACGCAAAGTTCGGTACGGATAATAATTTCCCCAATTGGTATATCTGTTTTCCAAAAAGATATTCCCATATTTATTAAAACAAAAATATCCTCCTCGTTGTCCCGCCGTTATATCGAAATCGAGAACCATTTCATTATTAGTCTCCTACATCACTTTATCCAACATCTCACGGAATCGGGTTTCCGCCAATTTATTCGTCAATAAAATTCCATCTATTTTAAAATTTCTGATGCCATATTCTTTATATATACGGATCATCGAATCGGCGTCTTTTTGCCAATCGTTGTTACTGTATTCAAAGCTCGGATTAAGAAAGAGCGCTACTTTTACCCCCAATTCGTTTCCCCTTTTTACCAATGGCGTTAAACCATTGGGGAACAACTTCTTATTCGGAGTCCAATAATCCGGATTTTTATATACATCTTTATACAAAGGCAACGTATCCGCTCCTTCTTGCCATCCGTCGTCAAGTTGAAAATAATTGATTCCCAATTGCGAACATTTCTCTATTTCACGCAAACAATAATCTTCTTTTAATCGAGTTATATTTCTTCTATCTCCCCATGTATTCATCATAATCATTTCATCTCTCGATTTAATCAATTTACGCTGATTTTTCTGATAACTTCTCAGTGCCAACAAGCGCTCTTCATCATTGCCCGAATAAACTCCCATTACAATGCTATATGCCTTTACCCAATTATTCGGACGTAAATCGGTAGCTGCCATACCGATTCCTATACATTTTACGTGACCGAGACTTGTGATGAAATCAGCCCCCGGATAAAATAATTGAACGGCCGAACAAGGAGCTTCCTTCAAAAAAAATATTCCCTTTTCATTTTCCATATTGTGAAAAAAGAGCAAATTTTCGCGACTGATTTCATCATTATATGCCAACATATCACAATACTTAACCAAAGTATTATGATAATCCGTAATATCAAAAAATTCCACAGATTGAACCTTCCAATGATTTCCTTGCAGAGATACTTGATCAAGAACCGGCAGATTGGCTTGCTAGCTAACCACATTCAATGATTCTATATGTTTTATATCATCAAGATTTTTATTTTGTATAGTCCAATTACTCTTTGCCACACCTTTTAAATAAGTGTCAATTGCAATAGTCGGGCAGTTCGGATAAATACGATATACACGTTTTACTTGCAACTTATCCAATGTATATTCTATTGTCAACTCTTTATGATATGGAGAAATGGAAGATTCTACGTCCTTAACGGTCCAACGCGTATTTATTGCAAACGTACTTTGATAGGGGATATAGAAATCGGGGAATTCGGATTTGTTAATCCATGTTTGGGAACCGTGCTTATCTATTATTTTGTTAGTAATTATATTCTCCCTGTTCCACAAATAAGTACGTTCTATCAATGCATTACCTACATGTAGCGTATCTCCTTTCATAAAGACATAGCAAGAAGTAGAATTTATACATTCTCCTTTTACACATAGAAAAAAAACAAAAAGAATAAAAAAAAGTTTCTTCATTATCAGTATATTAAAATTTATACTTTAATAAATATTTGATGTCTATACATCCAACGTACTATAAGAAAGACAATGGCAGCTTGTACACATACGGTGACCACAGAATAATATATGCCCATCCATTGCTTCAACCCGAAAAGTAAAGAATCGGAGACAGATGTAAACTTCACAACTTCAAAAAGACAATATGCAAACAACGAATTCATTCCGTAGTATCGAAGCCAATCAATTCCTTTTCTGTACCCTTTTATATCTACTAAATAATAAAACAACCCCATTAACATAAAGCAAATACCTCCGCTCAACAATGTCATCGAACTACTCCATATCCGCTTAATAATAGGAACGACCGGATCCATGACGATTCCGGCTAAAATAAGAATTACCCCGATAAACAAAAGTAATTTCAACTTTCTTATAGCCTCTCCGGAACGCTTTAGAATATAGCCCGCAAAGCACCCCAGCATTACTGTAACGATAAAGTTGAAACTACTCAATATCCATGTATAATGATAAGTATCATCGAAACGCCAAATACCATTTTGCCAGATAATGCCATTACGGAACCTTCCTAAAACGGCACGGTCGATCACTTCAGAAATATTCGCTCCTTGAGTAAAATTCATATACCCGAAAACTGCAAATACGCCAATATATATCGCAAAGAAAAGAGTACAAAATACAATTTGAGTCTTTATCGGGAAATGAACGTACAATATTGCCGATACGATATATCCAACGGCAATTGCCTGCAAGGTGTTCGCATAAATATAGAAATAATGCGGATCCAATGCTAATAAATTACCTTGAACAATCCATCCTAAAAGAAACAAAATAAAAAAACGCTTTCCGACTTTCCAATAAAACGCACCATCGATCCGCTTTACCCCACTTTTGTATTTGGATAGAGCAAACGGTATGGTAATTCCCGACATAAACATAAACAAAGGCATAATAATATCCCAGCAAGTAAAGCCATGCCAATCCGTATGTTCGAATTGTCGCATCACACCATTCCATGAAGGATCGTTTTTTATAGAAAGCCATTGCATAAATATAGGTTGAAACATCAATAACATGAATAAATCGAAACCTCTCAATATATCCAAAGATGCCAACCTCTCATTCACATTTTTCATATTCATAGTTTTAAGTAGTGAGTATCTTTATTTTTAGAGATACAAATATTATCGATATTATGTTATTAATCAAATAATTACATTTCGTCGAACTGACGTTTTTTATTAATGACTTTTCCCTCCACTATCATTCTATCAAAAGAGACTTTCTTTCAAACCTTATTTCTTTATGCTCAAGCGATATATCAATACATCGTGACCGGGTATCATAACTTTTTTGATTTTTTTCGTATTCCCCTCTTGTTTCCTAGTCCAAAGATTACGAATGTTGTATACGGCCGTATCAAAATTAATAGAACGTTTGCTTAATTCATCATTTATATTAAACTTCTGCCAATCAATAATATACTTCTGTGGAGCTTTTCCTACGTTTAAAATACAAAATGCCCAATCACCGTTTGCCAAAGGCTTAAACCAAAAATTCACGCTATCTTTGGTAGCGAATTTCAAAGCTTGAATGCCCAATTTATCTTGGTCGAGTGCAATGACTTCTTTATTCAACAAAATATTTGCCGTTTCCTTACTCATATCTCGAATATCATTCCCTAAAATAAGAGGGACCGACAACATGCACCACATAGTAAAGTGAGCACGATCTTCGTTTTCGCTCATTCCATTACCGACTTCGAGCATATCAGGATCATTCCAATGTCCCGGACCTGCATACTGCCGCAATCCACTCTGTAAATCCAAAATTTTTAATACACTATCGAAATTATTACTGATGTCTCCTGTTGTACGCCAGGAATGTCTCGTATCTTTTGCCCATGTCCAAGATTGACTAGAACTCCACTCGCACATACTGAAATTATATCGGACGACCGGCCGCACGAAGAG
>Ga0172378_10005662_pt1 | contig 11670 bp, 8 predicted proteins | sample GrowelOW332metaG_FD_119755 | JGI IMG/M metagenome (GOLD analysis project Ga0172378, IMG submission 119755) | Groundwater microbial communities from an aquifer near a municipal landfill in Southern Ontario, Canada - Pumphouse #3_1 metaG | ecosystem: Environmental > Aquatic > Deep subsurface >... | reverse complement strand
TCACGCAGGACATCCAGCAATCTCTTCGTAGGTTCCGTATTTACCTTTATACTTGCTCCGTTCAGATTAAATTTTATCTCGCTCATGATCCGTCTCCTTCATAATATCCTCGGGAGTCACAGGTAATTTGGTGATGTGAATATTCATAGCCTGTGACACAGCAGAAGCATAAGCCGGTGCTGCCCCCAACAAGGTGAGTTCACCAGCTCCCTTCGCACCGAAAGGACCATCTTCATAATGCGTCTTCACCAGTTGGTTTTCTATGGGGGCAAAATCCATGGCCGTTGGTATTGTGTAATTCGTCAAATTGTTTTGTCGCGATTTTCCCTTAGCATCGTTCGTCATGACCTCCATCGCAGCATAGCCCAACCCTTGAATTACACCACCCTGTATCTGACCCTCAATGATGCGTTCATCAATTGCCTGTCCCACATCAAATACCGTCCATATTCCTAGGACATCCGTCATATACGTCAGTGGATCAACAGCTATCTCTACTATATTTACCCCCCATGAATAAGCCGGATAGGCATCCCCCTGAGAGCTTTTGCCATCCCATTTTATCCGCTCAGGTGGTTCATAATCTTGCATAATTTCTATATCACAGTCATCATACCAATTTCTCCTTAATTTTTCTGCCGCCTTTTGTAACATTCTTCCCACGATCATGATCGAACGCGATGCTACAGTAGGTCCGGAATCTGGCACCCGATCCGTATCGGGGTATGGAAAATCTACATCTTCCAGGGGAATTCCTAATGCTTTTGCTACAATTTTCCGAAAAGTAGTCTGCAACCCCTGCCCCATATCAACATTCGATGCAAGGATTTCCACGCGCGATGAATCTTTTTTCTTGCACAGCTTGATTTTCGCTTTTATTATATTCCGCTCACCACTGCCAGTAAAGCCACACCCATGCAAAAAAAGAGCAATACCAATTCCCTTATGCAGTTCTGGATGTGCACGGTAAAAAGCTCGTTTTGTCTGATATTGAGAAATTCCCTGCGCTTTTTTTATCATTTCCGGCAACTTTATCTCATCGTAAAACAAACCATTGGTAGCGGTTCTGTCTCTTTGTTTGGCCATATACTTTTGCTTATACGCAAGTTCATCTACTGCAAAGGCTTTTGCCAGACTTTCCATATGCATTTCTATGGCAAATATGACCTGAGGGGCACCAAAACCACGAAAAGCCCCATTGGGAACCGTATTAGTTGCTACGACAGCACCGCTTACTTTTAAATTTTCAATAGCATAAACACCGCAAATATTATAAATGCTTCGTTGCAAAACGACTTCCGATATACCAGCATAAGCACCACCATTAAGCTTGATGTCCGCCTTCATCCCCAAAATATTTCCTTTATCATCTAAAGCCGTTTCCAAGATGATTTCTGCGGGATGTCGCCTTGGCGTATACGCCGTGTCCTCCTCACGCTCATAAAGAACAGCTACCGGTTTCTGAGTCTTGAGTGCAGCAAAAACAGCATGCCCAGCCAGTAAAGAAGGATAATCCTCTTTGCCGCCAAAACCGCCTCCAGTCGTCATCTGTACCACACGCACCTTTGCCCCATTGCTCCCCAGTGCCTGTACCAAAGCATTCTTTACATAATATGGACACTGTAAAGAGCCATACACCGAAATTTTCCCGTCGCCCTCAAGTACAGCAATCATTCCCTGGTTTTCCAGATACGCCTGTTTTTGATAACCAGTTGAGTATCTTTCTTTAATAATCGTATTGGCATCGGCAAATGCTTTTTTGACATTTCCTTTTTCATAGGTATATGCAGCAAATTTGTTATCTCTGCCGAATATTGGCGTAAATCCGCTACTTAGTGTATCTTTTATGGTAAGGATTGCCGGCACCTCTTCATATGTTATTCGTATAGCTTCGGCCAATTCCTGCAGTCTGGCACGATTGGGTCCGACTAAAAGCAATATAGCTTCACCAACATAATTCACCTTGTCTTTTGCCAAAAATGGCCAGTCATCCAGTAAAAATTTTATACTGTTTTTACCCGGAATATCATCGGCTGTCACCACAAAATACCCTTCCGGCAAAGTCGGAATAGCAAGGTTCTTTATATTGGCGCGTGGACAGGACGACCTGACGGTTTTGGCATAAAGCATTCCATCAAAATGAATATCCGCTGTATATTTCGCCCGTCCAGAAGTTTTTATACCATTGTCAACTTTTCTAACGGGTTCTCCAATACCAAGGTCAACCATTCTCATCATCCTCTTTGCATCTTAAAACACTATGTTTTACAGCTCGTATTAGATTTTGGCAATCAGCTGAATCTGCTGGTTCTACTTCCTTGCATACCCGTATCTTTATCTCGTCCTGGTTTTTTATAATCCCGTTGCTTTCACTTACATTATATTCTGCGAGTGATGAAAAAACCGTAAATTTATTGCGATATGGCTTACCAATATACGGACAATAATTAGCACAATTGCCACACTCATTGCAATAAGCGTCGATATGAACAATCTGAAATTTATCACCTGTATACAGGGCAATATTTGCCCTGTTTGGGCAAACAGCTATGCATAAACTACAATTTTTACAGTTCAGCATGGGTAGCTTATCCTTCTTTTTGGGCAGGTTGCTTTTCTTTTTAGTATAATAGCTGTCCTGCAAGGATAACTGCATAAATCTATCGATTTTGCCAAACTCTGGCCGGACCGGAAACTTTCCAATCCCAGCAATGATATCCGCATATTCCGCCAGATAGCGATAGCCACGGCTTTTCAGCAAAACAGTTGCCATAGTAAGAGGATGTATCCCTGTCTTTAACATAGCAGCGATGTTGTGCCCATCAAGTCCACCAGAAAAAGACATCGGCAATGTATCACCAAATTCATCCGCTAATTTCCGGGCAACCGATAAAGCTAATAAAAACAATGGCTTTCCTGAAAGGTACATCTGCTTATCCTGGAAATGTCCATCGGCCTCCACTGGCAAGGTATTCGTAAGCTTTACGCCAAAAAACACATGAAGAGCTTCTGCCTTTTTCAGAAGCCGTTCCAACATCGCTACTGCTTCACCAAGCTGCAAATCATGAGTGAACTGCGTCTCCACTAATCGGATGTAGCCATAACCTTTATCCGCCAATATTTTCTGTGTTTCAGCCAGCCCGTTCAGCGTGGGATTCAGTTTTATATAGACAGGCACTTTCTTTGCTGTCATTAAATATTCAGCTATTTTTTCAATTTCATCAGCTGGACAGCCATGCATCGTTGAAACCGTTATGGAATCAGCTATACTTTTATTCATAATTTTTAGATCACTAACAGAAAATCTACTGTATCGGGTCAAATTATGTTCAAGATATTGGTAACATTTTCTATAGATTAAAGTTGGTGCAGCATTTTTCATTTGGTCAATAAAAGTGTTTACTTTATGACTTTTTATCCCCTGCAGATCGTAACCAACACTCATATTGAAGCTAAAACCATCAGATTTTCCCAAACCAAATTCCACGGACATAAATCTTAGAAGAAAATAGGCCTTCACATATTCATCAAGGGCTTGTTCTATCGTAATCTCCGTAGACCATTCAATATTATAGCCTTCGTCAGGGACATTTATACAGGGCTTATTGATATGCAACGACTCTCCGTCAATTACCTGCACTGTTTTAAGCTCAAAAAAGCGCGCGCCTCCGGCATACCCAGCCGCTATATTTTGTGCCAGCTGCGTATGAGGCCCCGCCGCTGGTCCGAACGGCATTTCGATCTCCATGAATCCGTTTTTATATGATACCTTTTTATCAATTATTTTTATCGGTACATCGTATATTGTTTTCTTCGTATTATATTCCGCTATAATGTTTTCCAATAAAACAGGAAAATCTACCGGTATCATTTTATCACTCATATTTATGTTCAACGGAGCTTTTGCCAAAGCTCTACGGCTCCTTGTCTGCAATTTTCAATAATTTCCTCTTCATCCAGCTTTACCAGTTTTCTGTCCTGCATTATGATGCTTCCCTGCGACATTGTGAAGGAAACATCCCTGCCACACACACCAAACAGCAAATGTCCATTCACATTATCCGGTGTCAACGGCGTCGGAGGTCTGTAATCTGCGATGATAATATCAGCTGCACAGCCTTTTTTTATCATTCCCACAGGGATAGGAAAATAACGCCGCGCAATCTGCCGGTTATTGCTGAACATAGCTTTAGACAGTTCAACAAATCCAACCGCAGCATCGCACAGACTATGCTTATGCAGCAAATTTGCCACTTGATAAGATGCCAGCATATCATGCGTATAGCCATCTGTTCCCAATCCAACCAGAATTCCCTTTTGCATCATTTTTATGACATCCGGACAACCTGCCGCATTATTCATATTGGATTGTGGATTATGGATAACCGCTGTGTTGCTTTGTTGCAAAAGCTCCATTTCATTTTCGTTTATATGAATGCAATGTGCAGCTATCGTCTTGGAACCCAAAATACCAAATCGGCTAAACCGCTCCACAATTCGCATCTTGTATTGACTGATACAATCCTGCTGGTCGGCTGCTTCCTCGGCAATATGCACATGATATCCGGCATCATCACCGTGTGCTGCACAATACTGGAGTGTTTTATCCGATAAGGTGAAAGAGGCGTGTAGTCCCATCATCCCTGATAAAAGATCTGATTTTTTTGCCTCCTTTATGAACCGTTCATTCTCTAAAACAGCCTCCCGCATCTTATTCCTACCAGCACGATCCGACACCTCAAAGCAAAGGCAGGATTTGACCGAAAATCTTTTTGCCGCCTGAGCAATTGCTGCTAGGCTGTCGGTGATTTCTCCATAACTGGCATGATGATCAATTACGGTAGTCACACCATTTTTTACAAGTTCCATATAGGCCATCATAGCGCTTCTATAAGTAAGCTCATTATTAAGTGAAGCATCCATCTTCCACCATATTTTTTCCAAAATGGTCATTATATCCGCTTTTGGAGGGAGATTTACAATCAGACCGCGCGCCATCATACTATACATATGTTCGTGTGCATCAATAAATCCAGGTAAGATTAAACCTCCTTTAGCATCAATAAAGGAGGCATTAGCATACATTTTACGCATTTCGTTGAAATTTCCACAAGCAACGATCTTATTTCCAGAGGTTACAACAGCGCCATTAAAGAGTATAGTATGATCGTCATCATATGTTATTACCATACCGTTTCCTATAATAAACATTTTTCTCACCTGTTTTCGCTATTTATTAGTAACCCTTCAGCGATCTTGTCCGGGGCAGTACCAAGTAACGCTTCTTTGTCACCACCTTTATTTAAAATCGCATTGAGGATAATGGCTGTAAGACTTCCTATGGTAATGCCGCTGTCAAAAATAACCTGTAGCGTTCCTGTAAGATGTGCATAAAAATTGGGCACAGCCATTGGAATAAGGCCCATAGCAAGGCTAACCCCTACTATTAATATATTATAGCTGTCATTGAAATTAACTTTGCTGAGTGTTTTTATGCCATTAGCCGCAACCATGCCAAACATTACCACTCCGGCACCACCAAGCACAGGTGCTGGTATAGACGCAATCAATGCCGCTAATTTTGGAAAAAGTCCTAAACTAACCATGATAACGCCCGAGGCCGCAACAACAAAACGGCTTTTTACATTGGTCAGACTGATCAGGCCTATATTTTGCGCAAATGCCGTATAAGGAAACGAGTTAAATATACCACCCAAAAAAGTAGAAAACCCATCTGCCCTTAATCCTCGTGACAGTGTTTTTTTATCGATCTCTTTGTCTACAATCTCACCAACTGCGATAAGATCACCTGTCGTTTCTGTCATGACAACCAGCATTACCAAAATCATAGATGCAACAGCCGAAACATTAAAGGTCGGAGCTCCAAAAGCAAATGGCGTGCTAATACCTATCCAGCCAGCATCAGTGACGGCAGAAAAATCCACCCGTCCCATAAATGCCGCGATAATTGTTCCAGCAATCAATCCCAGTAATACAGAAATATTACGCCAAAACCCAGTAAAACAACGATAAAAAACAATAACGATTGCTAACACCAGCAAGGCTAAAAGCAGTGATGAAATATCGCCAAAGTCCTTCGCTGCTGGATTTCCGCCCCCGGCCCATCTCACTGCTACTGGTAAAAGCGACAGGCCAATAATCGTAATAACAGACCCTGTCACCAAAGGAGGAAAAAAACGAATCAAATTACTGAAATACGGTGCAATGAAAAACACAACCAGTCCGGCTACCATTACGGCTCCATAGATATCCGTCAAGCCGCCGTTTTTGCCAATCATAATCATGGGTGTTACCGCGGCAAATGTAACGCCTTGAATAACAGGCAGTTTACTGCCAATCTTACATGGTCCCAGCGTTTGAATAAGTGTCGCTATCCCACAGGTAAACAGATCCGCATTGATCAGATAAATCAGCTGTTTTGTGTCAAGTCCCAGTGCATTAGCCAAAATAAGTGGCACTGCTACAGCCCCGGCATACATTGCCAGCACATGTTGCAGTCCATATAAAAACGTTTGCCCCAACGGCAATTTTTGATCGACCAGATGTAAAGCTTTACTCATGATAAGTCCCTCCAATAATTTGTAATTTAAAATAGCAACATATAAAAAAAGGAGTCTGCAAACAACTCTCTCCAAGTTGCTTACAGGCTCCTGTGCCTTTATTGTTTTATTATGAGATTATATTAGCTCATTTTAAGACAGTTGTCAATCAATTTATAAATTTTCTCTAAAAATCAGCTTCTCGAATTAGCCACCAATTTCCGTCCTGGATTTACACTTCACATTGAAGAAATTTTTCTGCATTTTATACTGTACCGATTTTTCATAAATAATATTTTTATCCTTGTCAAACAATCATTTGGCAAATATTGCTCATGCAGCAAGTTTTTTAAATCATACTCTGTATCCGCATATAAATAAGGCTTTAATCAACCATTCAACAGCAATCGGATACGTTTACTCCGTTTTTAATAAGCTCTTCAGCTCTTTCTTCCAATAGTGTTCCATTGGAGTAGTCAAGGCAATTTCATCAAGCTGGGCAAATTTTTTTATATCCCTTATTAAGTCAACAATCTTAGAATAAAGCAGTGGTTATCCACCCGTCAGACGGATTGTTTTTCATACCTGTTCTTAGTAAAATCAACAGCACTTTCCCAAAGTATTGATAAGGCATACATTTAACTCACAACCACCACTTCAAGTGGTGGTTTGATTTAACCCTATAAGGGTTATTACTGGCACGCCTAAAAGGCTGGCATCGCAAGCACTATTACCAACAGCCTCTAAAAGAGGCCGCTTTTCGGTTTATCTTCAGTCTTTGCATATACTTCTTGCTCTTCAATATATTTTTTAATGGCTTCTTCCGTAATATTTCCAACCGTTCCGACATAATATCCTCGTGCCCAAAAGGCTTTATCCCATTTTCCACCAATCTCAGTATGCATATCGTGTATCATCAATGTACTTTTTCCCTTCAAATAGCCAACAAATTTTGCTACTGCCATTTTCGGTGGAATACTTACGCATAAATGTACATGATCTATGCATACTGCACCAGATACTATCTCGACATTCTTGTACCTACATAATTTTTGCAGTACTTCTCTCACGGCAAGGCGTACTTTCCCATACAAGACTTTTTTACGGTATTTCGGAATAAATACTATATGATATTGGCACTTCCATTTGGCATGTGCTAAACTTAAACTATCCATTTTTGGATACCCCCATGTTATTTGATTTGGCTTGCGACACCAATATCATTCTAGCATGGGGTTTTTAAGTTCATCCAGTGAAACATTACAATTTATTCCATTCGCCCCAGCATAGCTGGGGGATTATGATTGTCATTTATCCATGAGATTGTATCCCTGCATTTTTCGATACAATGTTGCCCTGCTTATCCCTAACATTTTAGCAGCCTTATCCGCTTTGCGTACTTTTCCTTTAACTTCTTTCAAAGCTCTCTTAATTGTGCGTCGCTCTAAATTTAAAAGATTGAGTTCATTTTTCTGCTCGCTGCTTTCATATTGCTCTTCCATTACTTCAGCCATATTGCTTACAATAAGCTCGGCCATTTTTTGAATGAATTGTACCATCCATTCTTTATTTTCCATAAAATGTGCCGTCTGTTTTTCATCAAAGCTCACTAGACCAATCACACCAACAGCTTTATCCTGTAAAATTATTGGTGCGGCCAACTCAGTATGCTCCAAACATTTTTGATAATTTGGACAAGGTTCACATAATATATGAAATCCCGGATGTTCTATCATTATGATTTTTCCTGTTTTGAGTACATGATGATACACAAACCCCGCATTCATTATTTCGCCGCAATTCTCACTGTATTTACCAGTACCAGCAATACGAATAAAATTATCATCGGCAACTTCTACTTCAAGCCCGATAACTTCTGCTATAGCCTGTGCTGTCTTTTGTACAACCGGCTGTATCTGTTGCAATAAACTTTCCCTAATCATTAATATCAACCTCAAACTCTATCATATTTGAAAAAAAGACTCTTATGATTTATAAAAAACCCGTAAGAATCATATATACTCAATTCATTATACACATAATGAAAAAAATAATGCAACAAAATTATGCAAAACGCAGCTATAAAACGATAAGCTACAAACCAGAATTGCCAAGGTAACAGTGAACGGCAGTAAAAACAAAGTCAAAAGACTGCAATACTTACTAACACATTCATTCTATGCCAAAGCCTATATTGAATAAGGGCAAGAACACTTCTGCAATCGAGAAAAAACTTTGGTCAACTTCTACAGCCAAGATGAAAGCCACATTAATAGTCACGGATAAACACTATAAAGCAAAACCGCTTAAACGAGTTTTCATCGAAAAGAAAGAAAAAACAAAAAACGGCCACTCGGAAGTCCTACCATGTATGATAGGACAATGCAAACCCTATATGCACTAGCGCTTGAACTACTATCTGAAACCACAGCAGACAATATTTTTTTCGGTTTTCGCAGAAAAAGAAGTGCTAAAGATACCTGTGAACAATTTTTTTGTGTGTTGGCAATAAAATGTTCTCCAACATAGGTATTAGAAGGAGATATCCTTGGTTGTTTTGATAACATTAATTAGAACTGGCTGCTAGAAAACATTCCCATGGACAAAGGATTATGAATCAATTCCTAAAATCGGGATTTTTTTATAAAGGAAATCTATTTCCCATGGATACAGGTTCCCTACAAGAAGTATCAATTTCGAGTTTATATGCAAATATGACACTCGATAGTCTTGAAAAACTAATTCAAGATAAATACTATCGAAATTCCAAAGACAAAACAGAAAACCTCTATCGAGCTAAAACCAAAGTAAATTTCGTAAGATATACGGACGATTTTATTATCACTGCAAATACAAAAGAAATAACGGAAGAAGTTAAGAATCTTGTCAGTTAATTTCTTAAAACACGCGAATTGCCTTTATCTGAAAAAAAACAATGATTACGCATATAGATATAGATGAAAGGTTTACCTTTCTTGGTTGTGTTTCGGCGAATACATTTTAACAAAGTTGAAGCCTTTTTGTATACTTTTTTACTTCACGTATTGGGTGGAAAAGGATAAACTGTGTAATGATCTAATTTATTGGCATTGCGTCGAATTTTGAAATTTACGTGAATAATTGGGGCTAAATTATTTTTTTACTTCAAAAATTAAATTTGAAGTAAAGAAATTAATATAAACAAAGGACATTATAGATATTTCAAGAAAGGCTATTAGTGGAGGGTAGAATATTTTTGAAATATTAATGTTTACATGCGCGTGTTTAGATATCTCTATACAAGCTAACTGCAGGGATTTACAAAACATATAAGGAGTGATGCTATATGAACTGGTTTAACAATTTGAAAATTAAGCAAAAATTAAGTATGTTAGTTATCTTTTTTAGTTTAGCTGTTTTAATTGTTGGAATTGTTGGATATTTTAACTTAAAAAAAAGCAACCAATATACGAAGGCAATCTATAATAATAATTTAACGGAAATAGAATTGGCTTATGAAAATCGTGTTTATGTACAAAAAATCCAAAGTGACATTTTTGAATTGATGCTCACAACAAGTGCTTTGGAAAATCAAGAATTACTTACAGGAATAGTGGCTACCAGAAACAAATACAGTGAGAATTTGACTAAGTTTGCGGCAATACCATTAAGTCCAGAACAACAGAACAAGTTAATAGAATTACAGAATATTATAGTAAAATATAAAGAGATAAATGAGACTGTTCTAAGTTTGGCAAAAGAAAATAAAAATGCAGAGGCTTATTCTGTATATAAAACGAAAGTAGAGACGCTGGCAGATGGAACAACCAAGATTTTGAATGAAATGTCAGAGATATCGAAAAAAGAAGCGAAAGAGATGAGCCGGCAGTCAGAAGAAAATTTACAAGAAATGAGCATGTTATTTATAGGGATTATTATTTTGGCTATTTTCTTAGGGGTTGGTTTGGGAATCTTGATTATAAAACAAATAGTACATCGGCTCGGTGAATCGATAAAATTTTTAGGTGGGATTGCTTCCGGAGATTTTTCCAATAATGTAACAGAAAAAAGCATGGAAGATAAAAGTGAATTTGGGGCATTAGCAAAGGCTGTAGACCAGATGAATCGGAATATCAGGTTGCTTATTAAGCAATTATTAAACACATCCAAGCAGCTGGCAGCAGCGTCACAAGAATTAACAGCTAGTGCTGATCAATCGGCATTAGCCTCAGCACAGGTTGCATCATCGATTACTGAAGTGGCTGCAGGAGCAAATAAACAATTGGAAATTGCTATTGCAACGAATCATATTGTGGAAGAAATGGCAAAAGGTGTTCATCAGGTTACTGCCAACACGATGGATGTCGCTAAATCGGCCGAAGCAACATCGGAGACGGCACAGGCAGGTAGTGAAACTATTGCAAAAACAGTAGAACAGATGGGAATGATAGAGCAAAAGACAGGAGATACTTCAGACGTTATTGGAGAATTAGAAGAAAAATCAACTCAAATTAATAATATTGTGGGTCTAATTTCAAATATTGCTGCTCAAACAAATCTTTTGGCTTTAAATGCGGCAATTGAAGCAGCCAGAGCCGGGTCAGCTGGGCGTGGGTTTGCAGTTGTGGCAGATGAAGTACGAAAACTGGCAGAACAGTCAGCTGTTGCTACAAAAGATATAACTACTTTGATAAATGATGTGCAGATAAAGACAAAAACTGCAGTTACATTTATGAATGAAAGTAAACGTGAAGTGCAAAATGGAGCAGAATTAGTAAATATTGCTGGAAGAAATTTTAATGAGATATTGAAGATGGTCAAAGGTATATATGGCGAAATTCATGATATCTCAGCAGCGGCAGAAGAATTGACAGCTGGAACAGAAGATGTGGTAGCATCTACAAAAGGTATTAAAAACGAAAGTGAAAAAACGGCTGAGCAGACGGAAACCATTTCTGCTGCTACAGAAGAACAAGCCGCTTCGATGGAAGATATTGCTTCGGCGAGTACTCATTTATCAAAACTGGCAACTGAATTACAGGATGCGATACAAAAATTTAAAATTTAAAACGAATAAATGAGTGTATAAAAGCATCTATTGAAGAAATAACAGTATATTTATTACTTCAGT
>Ga0172378_10005660_pt1 | contig 11672 bp, 2 predicted proteins | sample GrowelOW332metaG_FD_119755 | JGI IMG/M metagenome (GOLD analysis project Ga0172378, IMG submission 119755) | Groundwater microbial communities from an aquifer near a municipal landfill in Southern Ontario, Canada - Pumphouse #3_1 metaG | ecosystem: Environmental > Aquatic > Deep subsurface >... | reverse complement strand
GAGTGCATTTATTGGGGTTTTGGTCTTTATCCTTGCATGGTTACTTGTAACTCATGTATTTGAAATGCGATTAATGGGATCCATATTTGATAAATTAGTCAGCGTAGGGGTCATCGCATTAATTGTCTTGTTTCAGGCTGAAATTAGACGATTTCTGTTTACTATCGGATCGCAACAGAATCTGAGTTTTCTGAAATTCTTTGTCCATGTAAAAAAAGAGAATAATGAATCACAGGATTGGATTGAAGAGATAGTTACTGCATGTTATAATATGTCTAGGCAGTATGTGGGTGCTTTGATTGTAATACAAAAACGTTCATCGATAGATGACATTATTGCTACTGGACTTCAAATAGATGCAATTATATCTGACCGATTAATTGAAAATATATTTGTCAAGAATTCACCGCTTCACGATGGGGCAATGGTTATTAGTAATAATCAAATCAAAGCTGCTGGTTGTTCATTGCCTATATCGAGCTCTGTTGATATTCCTAAAAGTTTCGGTTTCAGACATCGTGCTGCACTAGGTATGTCACAAGAATCTGATGCGATTACGCTTATTTGCTCAGAAGAGACAGGTAATGTGATGCTTGCTAAAAATGGCAAAGTGAGTCATCCGCTCACAAGAGAACAACTTCTAAAACAATTAAATTATATCTTTGAAGTCGAGGATTTAAATGAAGCCAATATTGGAGAGACACCAATAATTGAAAAGAAAGAGACTTAAGTAAGCTGAAATATAAAGGTCTTTGTCGCTAATAAAAGCGATAAAAAATAAAAAATAAGAATAAGAGTTCTGTATTCCTTGGGATATGAGACTCTTTTTTTGTACCTTAGTTACCAAATCAGGATTCTTATTAATTACCTGATAATCTATAAATTGCCTAGCATTCAAAAAGGAAATTCTTTTTGAGCAACAGAGCAGTTTGAAGCAAATGTAATAAGCTTATATATAAGCCAATAGTTCTTTGTCATCTTTTGAAAAAATAATAAGGCTTTAGGGCTATGACTGATTATGTTTAAATCTAAGTAGAGATTTGAAAATAGAGAACATTAGTAGAGTAATAATTACGTTTGCTACTTAATACAATATATTTATAACTTTAAACCTTATATTAAATTTCATGAGAATAAACCAACTCCTTACGCTCGATTTAAAGAAACTTCACGAAATCTATACTCGTGAATTTAAAGAAATTATTGACTTTGCTTTACACTCAGATACAACTGTCTCTTTCCAGACGAAACTTATTTCATATTTAGATTATCTAGATTGCTCTGATAACGAAGTAAAAGCCACACTCAAAACAATCTTTTTTTATACTGGGGAAAAAGTATATGAACTTTCAACAGGAAAAAATCTTGTTGTAAATACGTGTGATTATCTATACCGATTTCTTAAGAATCCATCAGATGAATGTCTGATCAAAGAACTTACCGATAGAAAAGGACGTGTGAAAACAGATTTATTTCTTGATATTTATTTTCTTCTCCAAGATTTTTTTAGTTCGCTTGAAAAAGAATCTACTGAAGAAAAGGGTTCAATAAATCAAATAGAATCAGCAGAAAACAACAATTCTTCTACGGCAGATTTATCTCACAAGAAAAATGGTCTGAATGATGAAGTCAAATCTGCTAATGAGCAGATCTCTCCCGATTCTTTAACGAAGGAAATTGCTTTGAAAGCAATGGAAAGATGGCCATCATCATTGGATAAGGAGGTTCAAGATATTGCTCTTAAAAATAAAAATAGAATGATTCCGCTTCTGATTAAGAAAATAGAAGGGAAGTCTAAACAGAGTAAATTCAATTTTCCTGAAGGAATTAGCGATAAAGAGAAATGGTCTATGGTAGAGACTTGGTGGGAAAATTACTTATTCCATCTAGCTATGGCTATTAGAAGTCCAGAGGAATTAAACTTGTTCCTAGACCATACGTTGAGTGCTGAAACAATGACTTTGTTTAAGAAGGCGGCAGATAAGGGTATTCCTTTCTTCACAACTCCTTATTTTTTAACGTTGATGAATACTCAGGAAGATGGGTATGATGATTATGCAGTTAGAAGTTATGTTTTGTATTCTCCTGAATTGGTGGAAACTTTCGGAGAGATTAAAGCTTGGGAAAAAGAAGATGAAATAGTTGCTGGCAAACCAAATGCTGCAGGGTGGATTCTACCAGAAGGACATAATATTCATCGGAGATACCCAGATGTTGCTATTCTTATTCCTGATACAATAGGACGTGCTTGTGGTGGTTTATGTGCATCGTGTCAAAGAATGTATGATTTCCAAAGTGGACATCTTAACTTCGAACTAGATAAATTAAAACCTAAGGAATCATGGAAAAAGAAATTAGAACGATTAATGGATTTTTTTGAGAAAGATCCCCTACTTCGTGATATCCTGATTACTGGTGGCGATGCTCTAATGAGTCAGAATAAAAGTCTTAAGGTTATTTTAGATGATGTCATCGAAATGGCTAGACGCAAGAAAGAAACAAATAAGCTTCTGCCTGAGGACAAAAAACTGAGAGAAATTAAGCGAGTCAGGTTAGGATCTCGATTGTTAGCTTATCTCCCTATGAGAATCGGTGATGAGTTGATAAAGGTTCTTAGTGATTTCAAGAAACAAGCTACAGAAGTAGGTATCGAACATGTGGTCATACAGACACATTTTCAATCACCATTAGAGATTACACCTAGCGCTACTAAAGCTATAGAAAAGATACTTAGTGCAGGTTGGTTAATAACGAATCAATTGGTTTATAATGTTGCTGCTTCGCGAATAGGCCATACAACGAAACTAAGACAAGAATTAAATAAGGTTGGTGTACTTCCATACTATACTTTCAGCGTGAAGGGATTTTATGAAAATCATGCTATATTTGCTCCTATTGAGCGGTCTGTACATGAAGCTCTATACGAAAAAGTTTATGGCAGACCTGACAAAGAGAAACAAATAGAATTATATAAAGAATTGATTGTCGCACAAGGGGATCCAATAAAAATTGTTTCAGATTTCCAAAAGCGCTATAAATTGCCTTTCGTAGCTACAGATCGAAATGTCTTAAATCTCCCTGCAATTGGGAAAAGTATGACGTATAAATTGATAGGATATAAACCCACTGGAGAAAGAATCTTACAATTTAAACATGATAAAACAAGAGAACATAGCCCTGTCATAGAGAAAATGGGAAACATTTATATTGCTGAAAATAAGTCATTGGCTGATTACATGAAACAACTTGAAGCATTAGGTGAGGACATCACTTTATACAAAGATATCTGGAAGTGCAATACGTCACAGACGGAACGAGTTTTCGACCTCTTTAAACTATAAACTGATTATAAAGTTGTAAAAAAGAAAGATTACTAACAAAGAAAGGTAAAGGAATACAACTAGCTTTTTCTAGGAATTGAGACTTACCTGTCAAAGAGAGATAGAAAGATGTGCCATCCTGAAAAAAATTTGCAGGTTTGATACAAAAAGATATTAATTATTTAGATTATACAAAAAGGGATGAACCATATGGTTCATCCCTTTTATTTATATTCTAATTAAAGACAATCTAGATATCTTGATAATCAACGATGCTCTTCTTATTGGCAAGAATGCGCTCATATTCATCTTGAGACCCTACTATCAAATGATCATATTCTCTTTGACCAGTTCCGGCAGGAATCAAATGTCCACAAATAACATTCTCTTTCATACCAAGCAAATGATCTTCTTTACCTCTAATGGCAGCTTCATTAAGAACCTTAGTGGTCTCCTGGAAAGAAGCGGCTGACATGAAGCTTGATGTTTGAAGTGCTGCACGTGTAATACCTTGAAGAATTTGTGTTGAAGTAGCTGCTACAGCATCTCGAACAACAACAACTTTAAGATCACGACGTTTTAGCATTGAATTTTCATCACGCAAATTTCGAGCTGAAATAATCTGTCCAGGGAGTAGATTCTTAGAATCTCCTGCATCTAGAACATATTTCTTACCCCAAATAAGATCATTGACTTTCATGAATGAAAGTTTGTCAACAATTTGTTGCTCTAACAAACCTGTATCACCACCATCATTGATAACTACTTTACGCATCATCTGACGAACGATAATTTCAAAATGTTTATCATTGATCTTCACACCTTGTAGACGGTACACATCCTGAACTCCATTAACAATATATTCCTGAACCGCTGTTGGGCCCATGATTGATAAGATGTCTTGTGGTGTTATGGCTCCGTCTGATAAAGGAGTTCCGGCACGTACATAATCATTTTCTTGTACAAGAATCTGTTTAGATAAAGAAACAAGATATTTATGCTCTTCACCAGTTTTTGAAGTAACAATCAATTCGCGATTACCACGTTTGATTTTACCCATTGTAACTTCACCATCGATTTCAGAAACGACAGCTGGGTTAGAAGGATTACGAGCTTCAAACAACTCAGTCACACGTGGAAGTCCACCAGTGATATCACCAGCTTTACCAACAGCACGTGGAATCTTAACAAGAATCTGACCAGCTTTAACGGTTTGGTTATCTTTAACAATAACGTGGGCACCTACTGGGAAATTGTATGTACGAATATTTTCGCCTTTCTTATCAACGATATGTGCTGACGGAATCATTGTCTTATCCTTCGGTTCAGAAATAACAATCTCTGAAAGTCCAGACGCATCATCTGTTTCAACTTTAAATGTAGCATTTTCTACAAATTGCTCAAACAAAATCTTACCAGGAACCTCCGTTACGATAACTGCATTAAATGGATCCCATTTAGCGATTACGTCACCTTTATTAACCTTCTGTCCATCAGCTACAAACAATGTAGATCCGTAAGGAACATTTTGATTAGATAAAGCAATTCCAGTATTTTCATCAACGAAACGAACTTCAGCAAGACGTCCAACTATCATTTTAGCCTTAACACCTGCATCATCTACAACATCTACTGTACGTAATTCATCAAATTCTACTCGAGAATCATTCTTAGCTACAATACTTGCATTAGCTGCAGAATTGGCAGCAGTACCACCGGCATGGAACGTACGAAGTGTAAGCTGTGTTCCAGGCTCACCAATAGATTGAGCTGCAATAACACCAACTGCCTCACCTTTTTGTACCATACGATTAGTAGCAAGGTTACGACCATAACATTTAGCACAGACACCTTTTTTAGATTCACATGTCAATACAGAGCGTATTTCAACAGATTCAATAGGTGAAAGTTGAATAATATGGGCTACTTCTTCCTTGATTTCATCACCAGAAGCAACAAGTAGTTCTCCTGTAGTTGGATGAATAATATCATGGACTGAAACACGACCAATAATTCTTTCTTCAAGAGTAGCAATAACTTCATCGCCATTCTTTAAATCATTACAGATAAGTCCTCTTAATGTACCACAATCTTCTTCATTAATAATGACATCATGAGAAACATCAACCAAACGACGAGTTAGATAACCAGCATCGGCTGTTTTAAGTGCTGTATCGGCAAGACCTTTACGAGCACCATGGGTAGAAATAAAGTACTCAAGTACTGACAAACCTTCTTTAAAGTTAGAAAGAATAGGATTCTCAATAATTTGACCACCAGCAGCACCAGCTTTTTGAGGTTTAGCCATCAGGCCACGCATACCAGAAAGCTGACGAATCTGTTCTTTAGAACCACGAGCACCAGAATCAAGCATCATATATACAGAGTTGAATCCTTGATCATCTGTTGAAATAGTTTTCATCAAAATGTCAGACAATTCAGAGTTTACATGGGTCCAACAGTCAATAACCTGATTGTATCGTTCATTATTAGTAATGAATCCCATATTGTAATTACTTACAATTTCTTCGACTTCATCATATCCTTTTTGAACAAGTCCTTCTTTTTCCTTTGGAATGATAATATCACCAAGGTTAAAGGATAGTCCTCCTTTGAAAGCCATACGATAACCAAGATCCTTGATACCATCCAAGAAGTCGGCTGTTGCAGCTACACCACAAACTTTAATGACAAGACTAATAATCTCACGAAGTGATTTTTTAGAAATGACTTTATTAACATATCCAACTTTTTTAGGAACGATTTCATTTACAATGATACGACCTACAGAAGATTCTACGATATGTCTAATAGGTTTACTATTTTCATCAATATCATCTACGAGAACTTTGATTGGAGCATGAATATCTACACGTCCTTCATTGTAAGCAATTTTCGCTTCTTCCGGACCGTAAAAAATCAAACCTTCACCTATTGTACCTGTACGTAATTTGGTTATATAATATAATCCCAAAACCATATCCTGAGAAGGAACAGTAATAGGAGCTCCATTCGCTGGATTCAAAATATTATGAGAACCAAGCATCAATAATTGAGCTTCAAGCACTGCTTCATTACTCAATGGAAGATGCACAGCCATCTGGTCACCATCAAAATCGGCATTGAAAGCAGTACATGCTAAAGGATGAAGCTGGATAGCTTTTCCCTCTATCATAATAGGCTGGAATGCTTGTATACCAAGACGATGAAGTGTAGGAGCACGGTTAAGAAGAACAGGATGTCCTTTCATCACATACTCTAAAATATCCCAAATAACAGGGTCTTTGCGATCAACGATTTTCTTAGCTGACTTAACTGTTTTTACTATACCACGTTCAATAAGTTTGCGGATAATAAAAGGTTTATACAACTCAGCAGCCATCAATTTAGGAATACCACATTCATGCATACGCAATTCTGGACCTACAACAATAACTGAACGAGCTGAATAGTCAACACGTTTACCTAGTAAATTCTGACGGAAACGACCTTGCTTACCTTTCAAAGAATCAGAAAGAGATTTCAAAGGTCTATTAGCATCTGATTTGACAGCACTAGATTTTCTAGAATTATCAAACAATGAATCTACAGATTCCTGAAGCATACGTTTCTCATTACGAAGAATCACCTCAGGAGCTTTAATCTCAATCAATCTCTTAAGACGATTGTTTCGTATAATGACACGACGATATAAATCATTCAAATCAGAAGTAGCAAATCGGCCACCATCAAGTGGAACCAACGGACGAAGATCAGGTGGAATAACAGGTACCACTCTTATAATCATCCATTCTGGTTTATTTCTATGTTTGGATTCAATAAATGCTTGCACAACTTGTAAACGCTTTAAAGCTTCATTTTTACGTTGCTGTGAAGTATCTGTATTTGCTCTTTCGCGCAAGTCAAAAGATAACTTTTCCAAATCAATTCTATGCAATAAATCTTGAATAGATTCAGCACCCATCTTAGCAATGAATTTATTAGGATCAGAATCATCAAGGTGTTGATTACCTGGTGATTTTATCTCTAATTCATCTAAAATTTCAAGATATTCATCTTCAGAAAGTAAATCAAGAGTCGCAACTCCATCATCAGCTTTGCATCCAGGTTGAATAACTACATATCGTTCATAATAAATAATAGAATCTAATTTCTTTGTTGGAAGCCCCAACAAATAGCCTATTTTATTAGGAAGTGAACGGAAATACCAGATATGAGCTACAGGCACAACCAACTGGATGTGTCCCATACGTTCACGTCTAACTTTCTTTTCAGTCACTTCAACACCACAACGGTCACAAACGATTCCTTTGTAACGAATACGTTTGTACTTACCGCAATGACACTCATAATCCTTTACCGGGCCGAAAATACGTTCACAAAACAAACCATCACGTTCAGGTTTGTATGTGCGATAGTTAATCGTCTCGGGCTTTAGTACCTCACCACTTGATTTCTCAAGGATTTCCTCAGGAGAGGCAAGTCCTATTGTAATTTTGGTGAAGTTATTCTTTATCTTATTATCTTTTCTAAAAGCCATATTATTTTGTGTGTAAAGGGTTATACTATTCTAAGTTGACACTTAAACCTAATCCTTGCAATTCATGAAGCAAGACATTTAGAGACTCAGGAATACCAGGTGTTGGCATTGGTTCGCCTTTTACGATAGCTTCATAAGTTTTAGAACGTCCTACAACATCATCAGATTTGACGGTAAGAATTTCCTGCAAAATATGAGAAGCACCAAAAGCTTCAAGAGCCCAGACCTCCATTTCACCAAAACGCTGACCACCAAATTGAGCCTTACCACCAAGAGGTTGTTGAGTAATAAGTGAATATGGTCCAATAGAACGAGCATGCATCTTATCCTCAACCATATGACCTAATTTCAACATGTAAGTAACACCAACAGTTGCAGCTTGGTCAAAACGCTTACCCGTACCACCATCATAAAGATAAGTTTTGCAATAACGAGGCAAACCTGCTTTATCAGTCCATTCATTGATTTGCTCCATGGAAGCGCCATCAAAAATAGGAGTTGCAAACTTAACACCTAATTTGGCTCCTGCACGTCCCAAAACAGCTTCAAAAATCTGTCCAATATTCATACGTGAAGGTACACCAAGTGGATTAAGAACAATATCAACAGGAGTTCCATCCTCTAAGAACGGCATATCTTCTCTTCGAACAATACGAGAAACGATACCCTTATTACCATGACGACCAGCCATTTTATCACCGACACCAATTTTACGTTTTTTTGCAACATAAACCTTAGCCATCTGAATGATTCCCGAAGGAAGGTCATCACCAATAGTAAGAGAATATTTCTGACGTTTAAGTTCGGCATCAGCTTCTTTGAACTTTTTCAAATAATTGATAATCAACTTACCAATCATTTTATTTATTCTTTCGTCGGCAGTCCATGAAGACAACTCAACAGTAGTAAAATCTAATGAGTCAAAGTGACTAGCCTTAAAGAATGAATCCTTTGGTATAATCTCAGCACCAATAAAATCTTTTACTCCTGCAGACTTAATGCCTTTAGTCAATGTAATGATTCTATCAATAAGAGATTCATGAAGCTTATTCATGTCGATATCAAATTGCTCATCCATAGCAGACAAGATAGCTTTATCTTTAGCCTTTTGTGAACGATCTTTGATTATTCTTGTGAACAGTCTACGATCAATAACTACACCTTTAAGAGAAGGAGATGCTTTCAGAGATGCATCCTTAACATCACCAGCTTTATCTCCAAATATTGCTCTCAATAATTTTTCTTCAGGAGAAGGATCAGACTCACCCTTAGGAGTAATCTTACCAATCAATATATCACCTGGTTCAATTCGTGCACCAATTCTAATAATACCGTTTTCATCCAAATCTTTAGTCGCTTCTTCAGAAACATTTGGAATGTCAGATGTAAATTCTTCCATTCCACGTTTTGTCTCTCTTACTTCAAGAGAATACTCAACAACGTGTATTGAAGTTAGAATATCTTCGCGAACCACTCGCTCATTTAGAACAATTGCATCTTCATAATTATATCCTTTCCAAGGCATATAAGCCACGACAAGATTTTTCCCTAATGCTAATTCACCATTCTCGGTAGAATAACCTTCAGTAAGAATTTGACCTTTCTCTACAGAATCGCCTTTTGAGCAAATTGAGCGTAAATCAATAGTCATATTCTGGTTAGTCTTACGGAACTTTGGCAAAGTATATTCCTTAAGAGCAGGTTCAAAACTTACAAATTCTTCATCTTCAGTTCTATCATAACGTACACGGATAACATTAGCATCAACGTAATCAATGACACCAGGTCCTTCAGCAGCGATCTGAGTTCTTGAATCCACAACAAGTTGGGCTTCAATACCAGTTCCTACGATTGCAGCTTCACTTCTTAAAAGAGGTACAGCCTGACGCATCATATTAGAACCCATTAAGGCACGATTCGCATCATCATGTTCAAGGAAAGGAATCAACGAAGCGGCAATTGAAGCAATTTGCTGAGGAGCAACATCCATTAATTGGATTTGCGAAGGTTCAGCAATTGGATAATCAGCATCTTGACGAGCTTTGATACGTTTACTAACAAATGAACCATCCTTATTAAGCAAGGCATTACCTTGAGCAATAATTAAGTTTTCCTCTTCCTCGGCAGTATAATAACGAATACTATCGGTAGTTACATCAACTAAACCATTTGTAACTTTACGATATGGAGTGGCAATGAAGCCAAGTTTATTTATTTTTGCATAAACACAAAGAGAAGAAATCAAACCAATATTAGGTCCCTCAGGAGTCTCAATAGGACAAAGGCGACCATAATGGGTATAATGTACATCTCGCACCTCAAAACCAGCTCTCTCTCTAGAAAGTCCACCAGGTCCAAGAGCAGAAAGACGGCGTTTATGTGTAAGCTCAGATAATGGATTCGTTTGATCCATAAATTGAGACAAAGCATTAGTACCGAAGAAGGAATTGATTACGGAAGAAATCGTCTTAGCATTAATCAAATCAATAGGAGTAAACACTTCATTATCACGCACGTTCATTCGCTCACGAATTGTACGAGACATACGAGCAAGTCCTACAGCAAATTGATTAGACAACTGTTCACCAACAGTACGCACACGACGGTTACTTAAATGATCAATATCATCAACATCAGCTTTTGAATTAATCAATTCAATAAGATATTTAATGATTTCAATAATGTCCTTTCTAGTCAATACTCTTGTGTCCATTGGAGTATCCAGATTCAATTTTTTATTCAATCTGAAACGTCCTACTTCACCTAAGTCATATCTTTTTTCAGAGAAGAAAAGGTTATTAATAACCTCTCTTGCACTAGCTTCATCTGCAGGATCAGCATTACGAAGCTGACGATAAATGTATTCAACAGCTTCTTTCTCAGAGTTAGAAGGATCTTTCTCAAGAGTTTTATAAATAATTGAATAATCAGATTGATTAGCTAATTCTTTATGAATAAGAATTGTACTAGCACCAGACTCTAAAATTTCTTGAATATGAGATTCTTCTAAAACAATATTACGATCTAATATCATTTCAGTTCGGTTAAGTGAAACCACTTCACCGGTATCTTCATCAACAAAATCCTCGATCCATGTCTTTAAGACACGAGCAGCCAAAGTACGACCTACATTTTTTTTGAGATTAGTTTTATTGACTTTGATTTCCTCAGCAAGATTGAATATTTCTAAAATATCTTTATCACTTTCAAAACCAATAGCACGCAAAAGTGTAGTAAGAGGTAATTTCTTTTTACGATCAATATAAGCATACATGACACTATTGATGTCAGTAGCAAATTCAATCCATGATCCCTTAAAAGGAATAATACGAGCAGAATAAAGCTTCGTACGGTTTGTGTGAACGCTTTGACCGAAGAAAACACCAGGAGATCTATGTAATTGAGAGACAATAACTCTTTCAGCTCCATTTATTACAAATGTAGCTTGGTCAGTCATATATGGAATTGTACCTAAAAATACATCTTGTATCACTGTATCAAAATCTTCATGATCAGGATCAGTACAATACAATTTCAATTTAGCTTTAAGTGGAACACTATAAGTCAGTCCACGTTTAATACAATCTTTCAATGTATAACGAGGAGAATCAATATAGTAATCCAAAAATTCAAGTACAAAATTATTTCTAGTATCTGCTATTGGAAAATTATCTGCAAATACTTTATATAATCCCTCATTTTTACGTTCCTCAGGTGAGGTATCAAGTTGTAGAAAGTCACGATAAGACTTCAATTGGACCTCTAAGAAATCTGGATATTTCATCAGATATTGGGTCGAAGAAAAATTTATT
>Ga0172378_10005659_pt1 | contig 11675 bp, 6 predicted proteins | sample GrowelOW332metaG_FD_119755 | JGI IMG/M metagenome (GOLD analysis project Ga0172378, IMG submission 119755) | Groundwater microbial communities from an aquifer near a municipal landfill in Southern Ontario, Canada - Pumphouse #3_1 metaG | ecosystem: Environmental > Aquatic > Deep subsurface >... | reverse complement strand
TTTTATTAATTACTTTTTATTAATATTTAATCTTAAGACTTTTAACACTGTTATCCTGAAAAATAATCAGTTTAAAAACTAATTTTCAAATTATAAAACATTTTCCTTTTTTAGAATTTTTTCTTCCCTTTTTTCATAAATTTAAACAAAAAATCATACAATCTTAGTTTATACTAATAAATGTAAGGTATAAAAAAGATATAAACATATTTAAAAACTTCGCTTCTAGAGAAAAATTACAAAAGTATACAGAAAATCACTTTTCTTCTTCTCAAAAAACAATAATTATTCCTTTCTCTCGTTATTTATATTCAATAAAAATAGAAAGTGTTATGCCATGTTTTGTTTTAAAAAACAAAAAAACACTATTAAGGCATAAATTCTGACTAAAAAAGAATAAATTTGAAGTAAATGTATAAATTTACAGAAGGACAGGCTTTATTAGGCATAAAGTTTGATTAATGGCACTGCCTGATTAAAAAGTTTTATAAAAAAAATTTAAAGCATACAAACTAATAATAAACTAATACTATAAATTAATACTTTTATTAAAATGTTTAATAAAAACATTTATATTAGTGGATATATAAGGTTTATATTAATAACAGAGGAAAACAATGAAAGAAATTTTATTAATTGAAGATAAGGTAACTTTACGTACATTATTGGGAGAGATTTTAAAAAAAAGCTATAATGTCTCCCTTAAAGAAAATGGACTGGAAGCTTTACAGTGGTTACAAAAAGGTAATATTCCTGATCTTATTCTAACCGATCTGCAAATGCCGGTAATGGAAGGAAGGGATTTTATTAAAACAGTAAAAGGGAGCGGCATATTTAAAAACATTCCAATAATTGTTTTAAGTGCCAAAGACAGCAGCGGAGATAAAATTGAATGCCTGAAATTAGGAGCTGCCGATTATCTCTCAAAGCCTTTCAATCCGGAGGAACTTTTAGTAAGAATGGAAATGGTTTTAAATAAATAATCATGGATTTGTAAATGATTTTAATCAGAATACTTTGAGCATAGAAAATAAAAATAATAAATTTCTTGTTATTGTTTACATTGGAGAAGATAATTCTATTATTAATTCCCTTAAAGATATAAATGCTGAAATTTATATCTTTAACAATTGTAAAAAAGCGAAGAAACAGATACCCATATTAATGGGTAAGATAAATGCTATCCTTTTTGACAAAAAAGGATCTGCGTCCCTAAATGATTGCATTAATTTTTTCAATAGTTATAAAAAAGACTCAAGCCATCAGGAATTAAAAATTGTACGTATTATTTTATCAGAAAAAGACAAATCACCTGTTGAACTCCGGTATCTTCTAAATGAAGGCTTTGATGATTTTTTCAGAAAACCTGTAAGTGTCCACACATTAATTAACAGGATTAATATTCTCATAGAACTAAAAAAACAAATTATAACAGAAAAAGAAAATTCCGGAAAAGAATCTTTAAAAAATCAAATACACAAATATAAGATACCGGTTTTAAAACGAATTATTGACATTTTGTTCTCATCTATTCTTCTTATAGCAGTCTCCCCTATTTTGTTAATAACTATAATCGCTATTAGAGCAGAATCAAAAGGAAAAATATTATATATTTCAAGACGGGTAGGATCAGGCTATAAAATTTTCAATTTCTATAAATTCAGATCCATGTATACAGGAGCTGATAATCAGTTAAAAAATCTTGCTAATCTCAATGAATACAATGAACATGAAGAATCAGAAAATAATTCTGAAGATATTATTGCTCCCGGCATAAAGAATAAAGGCAAAGGAGGTAGAATATTACTCTCCGATGATATGGAAATAGGAGAAAGAGAATATCTTAATAAAAAAGGAAAAACAATTAAAACTGCTTTTAAAAAAATAAAATATGATCCCAGAGTTACAAAAGTCGGGAAAATAATACGTAAATTTAGTATTGACGAGCTTCCACAATTATTTAACATCCTTAAAGGAGACATGTCTGTAGTAGGTAATCGTCCTCTTCCTTTATATGAGGCAGAACTTTTAACTACAGATGACTGGTCAACCCGTTTTTTAGGTCCGTCAGGAGTTACAGGACTCTGGCAAATCACAAAAAACAAAGAGAACATGTCTCCTGAAGAAAGGAAAAAGCTGGATAATCAATATTCAAAAATCTCAGGTAGTTCTTACTGGTTTTTCTATGATATCTGGATTATGTTAAAAACTATTCCCGCCATGCTTCAGAAGGGTGAAAAATAATGGATTAAACTTTCTAAAATTTATTAAACACTTAAAAGCAGAGAAATTTCTGTTTTTTTGCTATTTAACACAGAATACTAATTACGTATTAAAAACGACAAAAATATTAAATTTTATATTAACTTGCTATTGTTGGGGTTCGGGTTGGTGCAGTTCGCGTAGCGAATTACATTAACATAATATTATCAGTCTGTCCATAAGGGCAGACTGATTGCATCAACCCGAACCACATTATCTGCAAGCCCGAAGGGATTGCAGATAATAGGTATATAAATTTATATAGTTATACTACCTGAAAAATTATAAGATATTTGAAAAAGATAAAAATTATGTTTATATTTATATATTAAACATAATACAAAAAGCAAATTATTATGCTGAAATTTTTATTTTATTTTTTTATTTTTTCTTCAGCCCTTATGATTTCCGGATGCAAAAAAGATTACTATAATCCAGAAAATAAAGAAGAATCATTATCTGCATCAGAGCTGTTTGATGATCCCGATGCTATAATTTCTTCTGATTTCGATTGGTCAACCACCCAAAATATCGATATAACAGTAAAGGTTAATGATAAATATAACGAACAATATTATTATACTGTGGAAGTATTTGAAAGTAATCCTGTTATAAATCCGGATGCCATTCTTTATAGTAAAGGGGTAGCGAAGCTAAATCAGGACTACAACGCTACCATAACCATCCACAAAACAAATACTGATGCAGAGACCGCTGTTTCCTATCTATTTATAAAGCAGATTTCTCCTTCAGGGCATTCGGAAGTAAAAATGGCAGAAATTTCAGGAGATAAGATTTTAGTTAATTTTAATACAAATACAACAAAAGCATTAACTAAGTCGTATTCAATTCTCACAAAAAATGAAGTAAAAAGTTCGAATATTGACGACAGCGGTATAATTAAAGAATACCCTACCCCGGATTCCGATCTTACTGAAATAACATCCACATCAGGAAGTTCAATAACGTTGGAATCAGGCAAAAAATATATTATTCCTGCCGGAGTAACATACTCAGGAGAAATATCTTTCCCTTATACAGAATCCAATCTATACATAAAGGGAACATGGGAGAACACGTCTTCTAATGTTAGCACCAACGGATGGAAAGTCATTGTTCAAAATGGAGGTAAAATAATCAGCACAAGTAAATCTACATTCAAAATCAATAATTCGTCAAGGTTATTTATAGCTGACGGGGGAACCTTTGATGGAGAAAACATTTCAATAACGCAGAACAATGAAACCGCATCAAAAATTGTAACCTTAGGGATAATTAAATGTTCCGACATGACAGAAATTATTGGATTATATAATTATGGGGAACTAACTATAAATGGCGATATAAAGACAAACTCTTCCAATGCTGAGGTTTTTAATTCGGGCACCTTAAATATTAACAACAAAACCAACAATAAAACATCAATGCAGGGAACTTTTGAAAACTCCGGGATAGTTACAATAACAGGAGATCTTACTTCCAACACTTCTACATTTAGTCTTATTAACAATGGCTCTTTTGAAACATACCAACTGGATATACAGGGTACCATTCAAAATAATTGTAAATTTATTGTAGACGACACGGCAGAATTAAAGAGTCAAAGCACACTTAATGTTGCTACAGGAGGTCTTTTTAAGGCAAAAAAAATTGATATTGCCGGAACAATCATCAATCTGGAATCAGATGCTATTCTGCAGGCAGATGACCTGGATTTCAAAAATGCCGGTGCCTCTTCTATTTACGGACCTTCAACAGGCAACTATGCTTTAGCTCGACTTTATGATATAAAGATTACTAATTGGAGCACCCCTACTTTGGATGGAAATCTGGAAATTGAAAGTTCGGATTATCCTGAAAATAAAAAGGCTACAGCATATTACGGTGGAGATAATTTAATATTTGTTGAAGAAGGAGCTTCGGATCTCACAATAGCCTCTACAAACTGTAATCTCGGAGGAAACACTTCAACAGACATAGAAGATCCTGTAGATACAAATTTCCCGATTGTTGAATCCTCAGAAACTTATACATACTTATTTGAAGACTTATGGCCCACAACCGGGGATTACGACATGAACGATCTTGTAATGGACGTCAAGCCTACATACTATTTAGACAAAGACAATAAAGTAGAAAAGATGACAGTATTAGTTACTTTGCGTGCAAACGGAGGATCATTTCAATTAGGAGGTGCAATTCAGCTTGACGGAATAACGACTGATAAAATTACAAGTATTTCAAGAGAATCAGACATCGTCCTTGCAGGTAATGTATTTCAAACTCAGAGCAACGGAACAGAATCTGGACAGGAATATGCTGTTCTTCCACTTTTTGATGAATCTCATAAAGCATTTGGACTTTCAAGCAAAGCTCTGATAAATACCGTTGACGGAGGAGAAACCGCAAATCCAAAAACCATTCTGTATACTATTAATTTTATTAATCCCTTACAATCATCAGACTTAAGTATTAGTAAATTTAATGTTTTTATTGTCAATGGAGGATACACAGACAACAGATACGAAATTCATCTTCCAGGATATTCGCCTACGGATAGAGCCAATACATTAAAATTTGGAACACAGGATGATAATTCAAATATCAATTTATACAAATCAGTCAATAATCTTATATGGGGTTTATCTGTTCCGGGACCACTCAGTTATCCTCTGGAATATATAAAAATAACAAAAGCCTATCCGGATTTTAAGGTCTGGGCTACTTCCGGTGGAACTACAAATACAGACTGGTACAATAATCCGGATAATGAGTTTATCTATAAATAATATAGAAATTAATGGACTAAAAGCTTAATTTATATACATTTATTATTTATATTTGCATATTAGAATATGTAGTATTCAAAAAAAATAAAAATATCATGATGCTAAAATTAAAAACATTATCTTATCTTTTTATTCTTTTATTCCTTCTTATACTAACCGGGTGTGAAAAAGAATTTAATGATTCCGATATTAAAGCTTCTGTTTCTAATAATTTGTCTACAGCTATCATTCCCTCAGATTTTGACTATTCTCTTACAAAAGATATAAACATAGAAGTTAAAGTTGACGATCAATATAGCGGCGAATATCATTATCTTATTGAGGTTTTTGATTCCAATCCTATTACAAACTCTGATGCTATTCTTTTAAGCAAGGGTACTGCTAATAAGGATCAGGATTATGGAACTACTGTAACAGTTCCCAAAACAAATACAGATGCTGAAACAGTTTCATATTTATATATCAGACAAACATCTCCGTCAGGACTTTCTGTAATAAAAATGGCAGAAATTTCAGATGATGATATTTCAGTTAATTTTGGGACAGAAACAGCAGTTAAATCATTAACAAAATCATCGTCTTTTGAAACCAAAACCACTGGAGAAGCTTCAGAAATTGACGACAGTAGTATAATTAGAGAATACACTACCCCCGCAGGGGCAACTCCTATCACAGCAACTTCAGGCTCTCCCTATACTCTTACAGCCGGAACTAATTATATTATTCCTGCAGGAGTAACATATTCAGGTACTATTAGCACTCCTAATTCGGATTCTCCTTCTCTCTATATAGAAGGAACATGGGAAAACAACTCTGAATCAATGATTGATATCCACAAAAGTAAAATTATTGTTCAAAACGGAGGTAAAATAACCAGCACCGTAGCATCTATATTTTCAATGAATACCTCATCATTGTTATTTATAGCTGACGGAGGAACTTTTGATGGAAACAACCTTTCAATAGATCAGAACAATAAAACCGGATCAGAAATTGTAAACTTCGGAATCATAAACTGCTCTGATATGATAGAGGTTATAGGATTATATAATTACGGAACATTGACCATTGGTGGAACACTAAAAGCAGAAACTTCAAATACAGAAGTTCTGAATGAAGGTAATCTGATAGTTGGAGAATCTATGAAATCGCAGGGAGTATTTCAAAATGCAGCTACTACTACAATAAATGGGGAATTTATTTCCACCGGTTCCGGATTCTGCCTGATTAACAACGGTTTTTTTGAAACGAATAATTTAACCATGCAATTATCAACTATTCATAATAATGGCAAATTTATAATAAACAATGATTTTACCACTATAAGTAATACTGTTACAATTAACATTGCATCAGGCACTATTTTTAAAACAAAAGATTATACTGCAAATTCAGGATTATTAGTAAATATGGAAGGAAATTCCATATTTGAAATAACCAAAGATATGTATCTTAACAATAACATTTCATTATCTGGTCCCGCAAGCGGAACAGATTATGCTTTAGCCAGGTTGAACTCAATACGGTCTGCTGCATCGTGGCGACACCTTGACTGTCATGATAATATTGAAATGGAGAGTTCTGATTATAGTGGAGTAAAAATTAATTGTGACGGGAATGCTAAATTTGTAGAAGAAGGATCATCTGATTTTACTATTGACGCTACAGACTATAATCTTGGTGGAAATACGTTTGAAAGCGGGGCTCCAACAGAAGTTCCCTTCCCTGTTATTGAATCATCTTCGAATATTTATACATATCTGTTTGAAGATTGCTGGCCCGATCTTGGAGATTATGATATGAATGACATTGTACTTGATATTAAAAATATTTCTTACAGCAAAAATGCGGAGAATTATATAGAAAGCATGAATATTACAGCTGTCCTACGTGCTGTAGGAGGAGCGTATAAATTAGGTGGTGCTATTCAGCTGGATGGTGTAGAATCCGGTAATATCAGCAGCATTTCAAGAACAACTGATATTGATCTGTCAGACGTGAATCCCTTCACTACTTCAAACGGAATAGAAACAGGACAGACCTTTGCCGTTATTCCTCTTTTCAATGAAGCCCATGCAGTATTAGGCGTTTCAAAAACTATGACAAATACCAGAACAGATGGTGAAGGAAATACAGCAGTTTCTAAAACCATTACTATTACTATTAATTTTAATGGTAATTCTGTATCATCATCAGATCTAAGCATGAAAAAATTAAATGTATTTATCGTTGGCTATGATGACGGTATAATTTGTGCAGACGGTAAAAGAAGAGAAATTCATCTTGCCGGATATGCTCCTACAGATTTAGGGACCCTGTCTTTATTTAATACGGGAGACGACAATTCCAACACATCAGATGTTAACAGTTTATATAAATCAAAAACTAACCTTATATGGGGATTAGCTGTACCCGGATCACTTAGTTATCCAATGGAATATAAATCAATAACAAAGGCTTATCCTAATTTTTATGACTGGACTACTTCAGGCGGAACGACAAATAATGAGTGGTACAATAATTCTGATAGTGAATTTATTTACTAAAAAGGAAAGTCGAAAATTAGAATAAAAAAACTGAAACAAATTAAAAAAGCAGAAGATTCATCATCTTCTGCTTTTTTAATTTGTTATATTTATATATATTTATGTTACTTTTATCTATAACAGTAACATACAAAACTATAAAAGTTTTACATTTGCATATTGTATTTAAAACGAAACTCAATAAAAACAAATATCATGATGCCAAAATTAAAAACATTATCTTATTTTTTTATTCTTTCATTCATTCTTATACTAGCCGGATGTGAAAAAGAATTTAATGATTCCGATATTCAAACATCTGTTTCTGATAATTTGTCTACAGCTGTTATTCCATCAGATTTTGACTATTCTCTTACAAAAGATATAAATATAGAAATTAAAGTTGACGATCAATATAGCGGCGAATACCATTACCTTATTGAGGTTTTTGATTCCAATCCTATTACCAACTCTGATGCTGCTCTTTTAAGCAAGGGTACAGCTAATCAGAATCAGGAATACAAAGCTACTGTAACAGTTTCCAAAACAGATACAGATGCTGAAACAGCAGCATATTTATATATCAGACAAACATCTCCGTCAGGATTTTCTGTAATAAAAATGGCAGAAATTTCAAATGATGATATTTCAGTTAATTTTGGGACAGAAACAGCAGTTAAATCATTAACAAAATCATCGTCTTTTGAAACAAAAACCACGGGAGAAGATTCAGAAATTGATGACAGCGGTATAATAAATTCATACACTACACCCACAGGTTTAACTCAAATCACAGCATCTACAGGAACACTTATAGCCGGAACTAATTATATTATTCCTGCCGGAGTAACATATTCGGGCACTATTACTTTTCCTGCTACAGGTTCTTCTTCTTTATATATAGAAGGAACATGGGAAAACACTACTTCATCGGGTAATATTAAAGGTAGTACTATAATTATTCAAAACGGAGGTAAAATAACCAGTACAGTAACATCTACATTATCAATGGATAAATCATCACTTTTGTTTATTGCTAACGGAGGAACTTTTGATGGAAACAACATTTCAATAAGTTATACCTATAACTCATTAGAATCAAAAATTGTAAACTACGGTGAAATGGAATGTTCCGCTATATCGGATCTTATAGGATTATATAATTACGGGATTTTGACCATTAACGGAGGATTGACTGCACAACATACTGTTACAAAAATTCTGAATAAGGGTACACTAACAGTTAATGGAGATGTTACAATGCATGGGGTATTTCAAAATACAAAAATAAATACAACTACAATAACAGGAAAATTTACAGCCGATGGATCAGACGGAGTAACCATTATAAACAACGGATTTTTAGAAATAAATAATTTAACTATCCAATCAACAACTTTACACAATAATGGTAAATTAATAATTGATAATGATTTTACCACTGTAAGTAATACTGTCACAATTAATATAGCATCAGGTGCTCTGATTAAAACAACAAATTATATTGCAGCTTCAACATCTGCTATAACTATGGAAGATAGTTCCATTTTACAGGTAACTAATCAAATGACTGTTAACAGTAAAAGTACAATATCCGGTCCTGCAGGCGGAACAGAATATGCTTTAGTAAGGTTGAAAAAAGTAGAAGTTACCGAAAATTGGCATTATATTAAATGTAGCGGAAACATTGAAATAGAAAGTTCTGATTATGATGAAAACGATATAATCTGCACTGGAAATGCTAAATTTGTAGAGGAAGGATCCTCTGATTTTACTATTGACGCTACAGACTATAATCTTGGTGGAAATACTTTTGAAAGCGGGGATCCAAAAGAAGTTCCCTTCCCTGTTATTGAATCATCTTCCGGCATTTATACATACCTGTTTGAAGATTGCTGGCCTGATCTTGGAGATTATGATATGAACGACATAGTACTGGATATTAAAAATATTTCTTACAGCAAAAATGCGGAGAATTATATAGAAAGCATGAATATTACAGCTGTCCTACGTGCAGCCGGAGGAGCCTATAAAATAGGAGGTGCTATTCAGTTGGATGGTGTAGAATCCGGTAAGATTAGTAGCATTTCAGGCGAATCTGAAGAGAACCTAGCAGGTGATGTTTTCGACAGGACTTCAAGCGGAATAGAATCAGGACAGACCTATGCTATTATCCCTCTTTTCGATGAAGCTCATGCAGCATTGGGAGTTTCAAAAACTATGACAAATACCAGAACAGATGGTGAAGGAAATACAGCAGCTTCTAAAACAATTACTATTACTATTAATTTTAATGGTAATTCTGTATCATCATCAGATTTAAGTATGAAAAAATTAAATGTATTTATCGTTGGCTATGATGACGGTATAACTTGTGCAGATGGTAAAAGAAGAGAAATTCATCTTGCCGGATATACTCCTACAGATTTAGGAACCCTGTCTTTATTTAATACGGGAGACGACAATTCCAACACATCAGATGTTAGCAATTTATATAAATCAAAAACTAACCTTATATGGGGATTAGCTGTACCCGGATCACTTAGTTATCCATTGGAATATAAATCAATAACAAAGGCTTATCCTGATTTTTATGAATGGACTACATCAGGCGGAACTACCAATACTGACTGGTACAATAATTCTTCGAGCGAATATATATTTTAATAAAGAAAAAAATATAACAAGTAAAATTTTTTATTGAGTTCAAAGAAAAAGGCCCTTTATAAGGGTCTTTTTCTTTGAAAAATATCTATATTAAGAGAAAAATTAAACATATATATAGTATATTTGTTTATAACCTTATACTAATTAAGTATGAAAAAAAAAGAAATGCTATTAAAAGTCATCTGCCTGCTGATTTTTTTTCTGCCATTAACAACACATTCTCAGATAAAATCATCTTTAATTTCAGAGGATGATCAGCAAATAACACTCCCTCCTTTAGGGACACTATTGGAAAACGCTAAAAAAAATGCAGAAGTAGGATATTTTCGATATAAAATGCAGGAAGAAGAATGCACATTGAAAACAGAAAAGCGTAAATGGCTAAAGAATATAAAATTAAACTCTGGTTATCAATGGGGAAAATCAGCAAATACTTCTTCTTTTTCAGATGAAAGTACACCACTTTTTTATTCATATAATGGTGCTGCACAAAGTTGGTATTATTTTGGAGCTTCAATGTCAATGCCTTTAACAGAGATATTCGACAGAAAAAATTCAATCAAAAAACAAAAACTTGTAATAAAAGCCACCCAGCAAGAAATAGAAAGATGGATGAATGACAGGAAATTAAGAATTGTTGATGCATATACCGATGCAGAACAATTTTTACTTTTATTAAAATTACAAACAGAATCTCTAAGTTATGCTGAAGCTCAATTTAAAACTGTAAAAAATGAATATATAAACGGCAAAACTACTACTCAGTATCTTAATGACCAGCAAAAAATTAGAGTTAACGCTTATGCTGAATTTTTTAAGACAAAACAAAATTTAAAAAAGGCGATTCTTCAATTAGAGATACTATCATATACTAAAATCCTCAAATAATGAAAATAATTACATACATATTACATCTTATATGGAGAATTAAATGGTGGCTGATATTATGTCCTATATTTATCTCTATTATAGCCATATACTCCACAAGAAATTTACGCCATTCATACAAAGTAGAAACTACTCTTTATAGTGGAAATATATATTCCAGTGGAAATGATATAACACAGAATTCATATAATTCAGGCAAAGACAACACAATTGATAATATTATAAGTATAATAAAATCAAAAAGTACGCTTCAAAAAGTTTCGCTGAGACTGTATGCAGAAGTTATGATTCACGGAGATATTAATAAGGATAATAATTATGCAAAGGCTGAGAACTTCCGTTACATATGGAAAAGAACGCCTGCTGATGTAAAAAAACTTATAGATAAAAATTCTGAAGAAGAGACTATAGAAAAATTAACGGAATATGCTCAAAAGGATACTAAAAATTTTTTATATGGAATATTCAACTGGGATCCACCTTTTTATAGCTACAAAGCATTAAAAGAAATCATCGTTTATCAGGTAAGCGGTACAGATATTAT
>Ga0172378_10005658_pt1 | contig 11675 bp, 9 predicted proteins | sample GrowelOW332metaG_FD_119755 | JGI IMG/M metagenome (GOLD analysis project Ga0172378, IMG submission 119755) | Groundwater microbial communities from an aquifer near a municipal landfill in Southern Ontario, Canada - Pumphouse #3_1 metaG | ecosystem: Environmental > Aquatic > Deep subsurface >... | reverse complement strand
GTTAATAACCTGTGGATAACTCGGCCAGATGCTAGCAGACAATAATCGATGCACCGAGACTCTGGAGCTTGACTACAAGATTCTCATAGCCTCTCTCGATCTGAAAGCAGTTCTGGATAAGCGAAGGGCCCTTGGCGCACAAGGCTGCAATTATCAATGCCATGCCAGCTCTTACATCAGGGCTGTCCAGATTTCCGCCGCAAAGCCTGGCTGGTCCAACCACCAAGGCCCTATGCGGATCGCACAGGATGATATCAGCTCCCATCCTTACCAGTGCATCGACATAGAACAGCCTGGACTCAAACATCTTCTCATGAATGAGAATCGAGCCGTGGGCCTGGGTTGCAACGACAGCCATGATGCTCATCAGGTCCGCAGGGAAGCCTGGCCACGGAGCATCATCTATCTTGCTTGTCCGCTGATCCAGGTCCTTCATGATCTTCAGGTCCTGGTTTTCTGGCACCACTAGGCCTTCATCGGTCTGCTCAAGCCTTACACCCAGCTTCTCAAAGCCACGAGCAATCATCCAGTAATCCTTGATGTCAAAGTTTTCAAGGACGATCCTGCTGGAGGTGCAGGCTGCCAGGCCAATGAAGCTTCCAGCTTCCATGTAGTCTGGGCCTAGGGTGAACTCGCAGCCTTTCAGGCTCTCAACGCCGTCAATGACAAGCAGATTGGATCCTATGCCGCTTATCCTGGCACCCATGCTGTTGAGCATATTGCATAGGTCTCGCACATGGGGCTCGCATGCAGCGTTGAAGACCCTGGTCTGGCCCTTGGATTTCACGCATGCCATTATGGTGTTCTCTGTGGCAGTGACTGAGGCTTCCTCAAGGCAGATGAAGCCTCCGCCTGCGTGTGAGCTTCCATCGAAGAGCAGCATGCCTTCCGCTGTCAGGCTGCATACGCATCCCAGGCTCGTCAAGGCTGAGAAATGCGAGTCAAGCCTGCGCACTCCGATAACATCTCCACCTGGAGGATAAAGCGTCAGGCTGCAGCCTAGAGCGCAATAAGGGCCAGCAAGCAGGATGGATCCCCTAAGCGCCTGGCAAAGGGACCTTGAGGGCGTGAAGCTTCTCTCAAGGCTCACGCTCTCTACCTTGATGCGCCTGTCTTCAAGAAAGGATACAGAGGAGCCAGCCTGCTCAAGAAGAGCTATCATGGACCTAACATCCTCAATCATCGGAACATTGGATAGGATTACTGGCTCTGGAGTCAGAAGGCAAGCTGCAAGGCACGGCAAGGCGGCATTCTTGTTGCCGCTTATTCTCACCTTGCCGCCAAGCCTGCGGCCTCCCTCTATTCTGTACGTGCTCACGCTTTAATCATAGCCTTCATAGCTTTCAAAAACAAGCTTCAAATAAAAGGGCTGCTGCGCCTATTCTGAAGGATGTGCGTTTCACGCATGAAAACATTGGATTTATCGGCGGTTTTCTCGTAATATGAAGCCATGAGCAAGAAAACCGTCTATGGCATTGGCAATCCTCTGATAGATGTGATTGCCGAAACAACAGAAGAGGAAATCAAGAGCCTCGGCATACACAAAGGCACTATGCAGCTGACCAGCACCGATCAGCGCAATGAGCTGGTGGCTTTTCTCAAGGGCAAGAAAGTTTCCTATTCATGCGGAGGCTCCTGCCCTAACACGATGATCACGCTAAGCGCTCTTGGCGTTCCTACAATCCTGGCAGGGAAAGTCGGCGATGATGAGTATGGCCGAATCTATAGAACCAGGCTCAAGGAGCTTGGAGTGACCGATGAGCTGCGCATTGGACATCAAAGCACAGGCAGCTCCATAATCCTCATCACTCCAGATGGCGAGAGAACCATGAACACCTATCTCGGAGCCAACAGGGAGTTTGGGCCGGCAGATGTGAACAAGACATCTGTCGAGAAAGCTGACTACTTCCACTTCACTGGCTATATGTGGGACACGGAGAGCCAGATGAACAGCATCAAGACTGCCTTGGAAGCAGCAAAGAGAAGCAACACGGAAATCTCCTTTGATGTTGCCGACCCCTTTGCTGTAGGCCGATACAGGGAGACCTTCCTGAACCTCATCGCACATGACTGCGACATAGTCTTTGCAAACAACGACGAAGCCCGCATTCTCTTTGACAATTATGATGCCTATGAATGCTGCAGGAGCATGGGAAAGCTATGCCGTACAGCCATTGTAAAGAACGGCAAGAGAGGATCCTTTGTATGCCATAAGGGCATAATTACAGCCATTCCTCTTCAAGGCCCGTCAAGCGCAGTGGATACAACAGGAGCAGGAGACACCTATGCAGCAGGCTTCTTGTGGGGCCAGGCCAATGGCTGCAACGTAGTTGATAGCGCTCATATCGCAAGCTTCCTGGCGGGAGAGATCATCAGCCAGATAGGAGCTCAGTTCTCTAAGGAGAAGGCTGAGAAGCTGATAGATGACCTGAAGAATAATCGTTGGAAGAAATAATATAATACCGATATATATTCAATAGCGTTTATATTTTGAATGCATAAAAAAAGAGAGCAGTTCAATAGCTGCTCTCTTTCATTTCCCAAAAGGGATATCTAGTTTTCCTTGTCCTTCTTGCCGTAGGAACAAAGGACCCTGACCTGCCTGAACAGGCCTTCGCCCTCGCTCTTTGTGGCAATGCCTGTGATATCATTCAAGGCTGTATGCACAAGCCTTCTTTCGAAGGGATTCATCGGCTCAAGAAGCTGTGACTTTCCGCTTCTCTTGACCTGGCTGGCCACCTTGTATGCCATCTTTACAATGGCTTCCTCATGGCGTATGCGATAGTTCTCGCTGTCAACGACAAGCCTGATATGGCTATCGAGATTTCCTGCATATACATTGGCCAGGATCTGAATTGCATCAAGGTTCTTGCCCTTGCGTCCGATAAGGATGCTTGAATACTCGCTTTCGATATCTATCTGAAGCTTGGATCCAACAACGCTTGTGACTGACACCTCTGCAGGGTAGCCCATCTTCTCAACCATGTCGGTGATGAACTTCACGCAGGCGTCAATGTGCTTTGGGTCGATGACATATCCGTCATCCTCAATCTCTGCCATTGCCCCTGCAGGAGCCTCGACAGGCTCCTCCTGCTCCGGCTCCTCATCTGGAAGGGCGATATGAACCCTGATCTTGACCCTAGGCTTCTTGAAAAGTCCGCCCTTCTCCCTTTCAATGACTTCTACATCAAACTTAGCACTGTCAATGTGAAGGCTCTCTACAGCATTGTCTATAGCTTCCTGCTCTGTTCTACCTTCAAATTCCTTTATCATTTCTTTGCCCCTTTATTCTGTTCACTCTGCTTGCGAAGCTTCTCCTGATATTCAAGAACAGCCTTGGGAACCTTCTTGGCATCCTGTTCCTTCTTTCTCTGAGCCTGCTTCACAGGATCATTGTCATCAGCCTTCTTCTTGTTGTTGGTGAATATCTGCTGAATAATCGACAGGAAGTTCTGCACTGTCCAGTACACCAGAAGGCCAGAAGGAGAGTTGTAGAGAACGAAGAAGAATACAATCGGCATGCCATAGGTCATGAACTTCATGCTGCCCTGCTGCGGTGCGCTGCCTGGTGCCTGGGTGATCTTCATTGAGTAGATCATGCTGACTGTATAGATGATCGGCAGAAGATGGAGGGCATTGCCAAGGAACGGAATATCGAAGCCAAGGGTAAGCACTGTATCTGGAATGCTCAGGTCTGGAATCCAGCCAGGAATGAACATTGCACCTCTAAGCTCGAAATGCTTGTTAAGCAAGCCATAGAGGGCTATGAAGATCGGGAACTGGACAAGCATAGGAAGGCATCCGCCAAGCGGGCTGACTCCAGCTTCCTTATACAAGGCAGCCGTTGCCTGGTTAAGCTTCTCAGGATTGTCCTTGTACTTCTCCTTGAGCTCCTCCATCTGAGGTCCCATGGCCGACATCTTTGCAGTCGATGCCATGCTCTTCTTCTGAAGCGGGTAGAGGATGACCTTTATGACCAGTGTAAGGATTATGATATCCACGCCATAGTTCGGAATGATCTTGAAAAGCATCTCAAGGCACCACTTGAGAATGTTCTCAAGCCAGGTAAGCCAGGAGGAGCTGTCCATTGCGTCCTCAAGGTTAAGGCCCTTGATTCCCCACTCGTTGCTTGATGCAGCATAGTAGTCTCCAAGGTATTGCTTAAGCTGCGGTCCGCAGTAGAAGTAGATTGTATCGACTCCCTTGTCATCTGAGGCAACTCTGGAGAAGTACATTCCATTGACCTGGGACAGGCTTTCAGATGAGGACTGGGTCAGCGTAAGGTCATAATCAGCCTGAGGAACAGCTAAGACAGAGAAGTACTTGCCTGTCATCGACACCCATTCAATGTCATTTGAATAGGTGTACTTGCTGCTTACATTAGGCATTGTCTTCTTAAGCTTGCCATTGTCGTTTGGAGCCATGAGATAGAATCTTCTATACTCATAGTTGCTCTTGCTGTCCATCTTCTCGAATTCCGGCCCAACCTGAGGCTCATAAGCCAGTGTGTAGGTATAGCCATTGAAATTGATTTCTGGATCCATCTCAACAGAGACGTTGATCAGATAATCGCTAGGCCTGAATTCAAAGATCTTGCGGATAGTGAATTCAGTGCTTGTGCTCGTGTCAAGGAAATGACCTGTAAAGACGACCTTGTTGCCGCTGATCTGGTAGGAGAAGCTGGAATCAACTGGGTTGCCGATCTCATTGCCAAGATACAGCAGGAATGCATTGTTCATGCCCTCTGGATTGAAGACCACATCAACGTTCTTGTCGCCATCCTTGTATGCCTTAAGCTCCAGGGCATTGATTGAAGCGCCCTTTGTGTCGAAAGTCACATCAAAGAAGTCAGTGCTGTAAATGAACTGCTTATCCTCTGCAGCATCTGTGGAGACAACCCTGTCTCCCCAGATCTTCTGTGAAGAGTCTGCTTGGCTTGTAGTCGAATTGACGGCAGTGCTGGATGCTGCTGCATCTGTTGCTGCCATCTGATTATTGGTTTGAATCACCATGCTGACAGTAATGATTATTACTGTAAGAACTATGGCAAGAATGGTATTCCTGTCCATTTTGTCTCCTTATTTGGTTTTGCTTAAACACACAGAAAGCTCCTACTTGCGCAGGAGCCCCGCTTTTTCTATGAGAGATGTAAACGCTTCTTTCTTCTGATCATAAGAAAGAGTCCTTCCCTTGTACAGGACAAGAGCCAGGTCAAAGCCGGTTTCTATTCTTTCCTGCTCCAGCCTGAAGATCTCCTTGAATTGCCTTCTGACCAGATTCCGCTGAACGGAATTTCCAAAATGCTTGACCGGAATCACTATGATCCTGGAATACTCAAGCCCATTGCACTTGATTCTCAACCGTACATCTGGGACAGAGTAAACCTTCCCATTTTGGAAGATTGCCTGAATTTCGCCCTTTGATCTGACTATTCGATCCTTAGAAAGGCTTTTTCTCATCAGCGACAGTCAAGCTATATCTGCCCTTGGCTCTTCTTCTTGCCAAAACCAAGCGGCCGCTTTTTGTGGCCATTCGAGCTCTGAAACCAAACTTTCTATTCCTCTTGACTTTGCTGGGCTGATAAGTCCTTTTGCCTTTGTAACTCATAGGCTTTTCTCCATAATATTTGTCGCATTAAGCGGTATTTTTCTTTTTCATGACGACAATGTCGCGGTTTTTGAGTATAGCCGTCTTTTGATTTTCATGTCAATAACCCTTAAGACGTTATATAAGCAGGCTTTTTCCTGAAATCACTTCATCCTTACACTAATTGAAGTTATCCTTGCTTCAGGAACATGCTCATTGATTCTTGCAAGCAATGTCTTTCTCAGCAGATTGACGCTTCCTGCGTAGTTGCAATCCCTGCATCCAATTACCAGCTCCCCATCTATGACCTTGTCAGCCTTGACCATGTCCACCAGCCTTTCGCCGACTATGTCCACCCAGTGCTTCTTGACAAGGAATATGGGGCTATGAGTATCCAGTCCAAGATGGAGAAGGCTCTGATCCAGTATGGCATCCAGCTTCTCAGGACCCTTGTCGACTCTTTTCTTATACCTGACTACCATTCTCCATCCTCTTCAGCGATCCATCTTCCACTTCATAATAGCACCTTCCTTCCTTTTTTCCAGAGAAGTACTTCTCTTCCGGCAGGAAAGTGTAGAATGCCTGGCCTTTCAGGTTTAGCTTGTCCAGAAAAAGAGCTCTCTTGCCAGAGTCAAGCTCCAGAAGAACATCGTCAAGAAGCATCACTGGATCCAGGCCCGTCTTTGTCTTGAAGTACTGGGCCTGGGCCGACCTCAGGCATAAGGATGCAAGCCGCATCTGGCCAGTGGAAGCGGTATTTATGAAAAGGCCGTCCTGATCATTGATGATTATTCTGTCCCTATGGATGCCTGTTGTAGTGGTGGAAAGATAGAGGTCTCTCTGAAGACTAGACTCCAGCACACTCCTTATCTCACCTTCATCAAGACAGTTCCAGGAGGGTCGATAGACAATCTCGATCTTGCGCTTGTCATCTGCTATTGTCCCATACAATTCCGAGAAGCCCTTGCTGAAGGTCTCTATTGCAGCGGCTCTGCTCTTCATCAGCCTAGAGCCGGACTGCGCCAGCTTCATGTCATAGACCACAAAGAGATCCATGTCAGGCTTCTCCTGCTTGAGAAGTGCGTTTCTCTGCTTCAAGGTCTTCTTGTAGACCCTCAGGTCATCTAGATACTCCATGTCCAGGGTCAGAAGCATCCTGTCAAAGAAGTCCCTTCTTTGATCCGGCTCGCCTCTGATTATCATGATGTCGTCATATGAGAAGATGATGCATGGAAGAAGGAATATCAGGTCCTTGCGGTCATAGACCGGCCTGGAATCAATCGAAAGGCTTCTCTTGGACCCAACCACGCTAAGCTGTATCTTTCTCTGAAAGCCCGCACTGTCCTGGATAAGCGACCATAGCTGAAAGCCTTCCTTTCCATGGCACACCATGTCCTTGGGATTCTCTGTGCGGAAGGAGGCGCCATAGCAAAGGGTATAAAGAGCCTCGAGAAAGCTTGTCTTTCCCTGGCCGTTTCTGCCATGAAGCACAACCTGATCAAAATCCGTTTCTATCACATCGGTCTTCAGGTTGCGAAAATCCTTTATTCCGACACAGAGAAATCTCATTAAAGGTTCAAAGGCATCAGAAGATGGAAGTAGTCAGACTTAGGATCCGTTGTGATTATCAGCTGCTTGCGGTTGTTCTCATAATGGATGACGAAGTACTCGGAGTCCAAGGTCTTGAGAATCGGCTGTACGTGAGAGAGCGTAAGGCTGAACTCCATGGGCTCGCCCTGCACCTCGCAGTCGATGATCTCATTGGCCTTGCCCTGGTCAGTCTCATCAGAGTAGACCTCTATGGAATCCTCTGTCATCCTGAACAGGACTCTCTTGAGAGAAGGATCGATGAATACTGAGATTCTCTTAAGCGCTTCGTTCATGTCAGCTGTCTTGATCCTGCAGGTATATGGAAGATCCTTTGGAATCACGACCCTATAGTTCGGGAATGCCTGGCTTATGAGCACAGAGTAGATCTCGTATGTTGCAAAGTTGAAGATCACAAGGTTTCCATTGGCTGAGAAGCGAATGCGGAAGTTGCCCTCCCCAGTGCCCATCTTTCTTATGATGTTCAGAAAGCTGATTGGAATGGTGACAGCCTTGAAGGAAGGTCCATCATTCTTGACCTTGTACATTGAAAGCTTCTTGCCATTGGTGCCGACCATGATCAGATCGTCCTCTCCCTCAAAGTTGGCTCCATTCATGGCATACTTTGTCTCTTCAGTGCTGATAGAGGAATATACCTGGTTCAGCATGTCCAGAAAGAGCTTCTGAGAGATCTCAATTGACTCTGTTTCATCGAACTCAGTTTCGATAGGGAGCTTCTCTGTGCTGTCTATCTTGAGAAAGAACTTGATCTTCTGGCTTTCGTTGGTAATCAGGAGCCTGTCTCCATCATCGCTGATGATCAGCTCTGTTGCCGGATCGATGGCCTTAAGGGAGTTCATGAGCTTCTCTGCAGGAACCAGGCAGCTGCCATCCTCCTGGGAATGTACGGCGATTGTGGTTGTGAACGCCATCTTCTGGTTTGTAGCCTGTATTTTCAGAATATTGCCTGAAACCTCAATGTAGAAATGAGAAAGCACTGATACAAAGTTCTTCTGAGCTGCAAAGTCCAAGGCATAGCTTGCTTCCTTAAGAAGCGATTCTGCTGAACAATTAAATTTCATTGTGGACCCCTTATTATTGATAAAGTTAGAATATATATATTCTTTAGTAGTAGTATTAGAGAGCGGCTTGCCTGTGGAAACTGTCTCTAAGTCATTATTATAATGCTTTTTAGGATTTTTACAAGTTGTGGATAACTTTGTGGAAGGCTGTTGATTGAAAGCAGGTTATGAACAACCCTAAAAAAAGGCTGTGGATAACCCAAAATCATCCACAGCTTATCCATAGGATCTTCACAGCTTATCCACAGCTTATCAACAGGCTAAAGGGGCTTCTCAGAAAGCATCTCGCATATGGAGTTTATGGCCTGGAACACCTCAGGATCCTTCATGCTGTACATGCTCTTGACCTTGTTGCATGCATAAAGGACTGTTGTGTGGTCGCGTCCTGAGAACTCCACTCCAATTTCTGTGGTAGAGAATTCAGTGTTGTCCCGGCAGATGTACATGGCGACCATCCTGGCTATGGCTATAGTCTTCTTCTTGCTGTTTCCCTTTATATCAAAGGTAGAGAGATTATAGTACTCGGCAACTGCCTTGATGATCTTGTCTATGGTATAGGAGCTCTTGTCGATGTTGGCTCTGATTGTGTTCTTCAGAACATCTCTTGCATTCTCGATGGTTATGCCCTTTCCCCCAAGGAGGTTGGCATATCCGTGCAAGGTTGTAAGGCAGGATTCCAGGTCCCTGACGCTGCCGTTGACATTCTTGGCTATGTAGTCGATTACATCAGAGGTCAGCTGAAATCCCATTGTCTGGCTTTTCTTTCTAAGGATTGCCACGCGGGTCTCATACTTGGGCTGCTGAATATCGATTATGATTCCTCTTGTAAAGCGGTTCTTCAGCCTGTCTGCTATATCTGAGACTTCGGCTATCGGCCTATCGCAGGTGAATACCATCTGCCCACCTGAATCATAGAGGTCATTGAATGTGTTGAACAGCTCTGTCTGGGTCGCTTCCTTTCCTGAGATGGTCTGGATATCGTCCATGAGAAGCACATTGACCTTTCTGTACTTGTTCTTGAAGGCCTGTGTGGACTGGCTCTTCAAGGCCTCTATGAACTCGGAGGTGAAGTTCTCTGTGGTGACATAGACCACCTTGAGCTTGGAGGACTTTGTTATGCTGTTGCCGATGGCCTGCAGAAGATGAGTCTTTCCTAGTCCAACGGAGCCATAGATGAGGCAAGGGTTGTAGTTAGTGCCAGGATTCAAGCTGATCACCTTGCATGTATTGAAGGCGAACTGGTTGTCCTCTCCAGGAACGAAGCTGTCAAAGGTATAGTTAGGATTGAACCTATAGCTTCCTTTTGTCTCTTCCTTCTTTGATGGCGTATCGCCTTGAACAGCTGTTGAATCTGCTGCTTTGGTGGGAGCTTGGGACTTTGTTTGCTTGGCTGACGAAACTATTATCCTGATTTTCATGTTGGCTTGGCTGACAGTGTTGACTGCAACCTGAAGGTCTTCCATGAAGCGCTTGGAAATATTGTCTGCAATGAATTTCGATGGCGCCTTGAGAGTGAGCTCTGTTTCCGCCTGAGAATCGAAGGACAGACGGTTGTACCACGAATCAAAGATTGACTGTGGAACTGTGCCCTTCAACGATGCTTTTGCCTTGTCCCATAGTTTTGAATAATAATCCTGGCTCTTTTCCATATTGCATATCTTAACGCTTGGCATTTTCTGTTTCAAGCCAAATCAGCCTGAAAAAGAGAAAGCGGAAGCAACTTTTTGAATAGTAAACATTTGTCTTTTAAATTCCTGTTTTAGGCAGGACCTTGCGCCCGAGCCTTGAAAAAGGCCTGGCTCATATTGAGGAAAAGTCCTGAATTTGTTATAATTAATATAGTATAGAAATCAAACTTTGAAATAAGGAATAGAATATGGCTGAAGACAAAATGGTCCTGCAGAAGCCTGCTGACCACCATCAGGCTGTTGCTGCCAACGCCTCTAATTATGGAGCCGACAAGATCGGAGTGCTCAAGGGCCTGGAAGCTGTCCGCAAGCGCCCTGGAATGTACGTTGGCTCCACCGGCGAAAGCGGCTTGCACCACTTGGTATACGAAATAGTCGACAACTCAATCGATGAAGCCATGGCTGGATATTGCGATGAGATACAGGTGATCATCGACAAGCAGGGCTATGTTACAGTTGAGGATAATGGACGTGGAATTCCTGTAGACAACCATCCTACCGAGAGCATCAGCTCCCTTGAAGTTGTGCTATGCATGCTCCATGCTGGAGGAAAGTTCGATGCCGCGGCCTACAAGGTCTCTGGAGGCCTTCATGGCGTTGGAAGCTCTGTAGTCAACGCTCTTAGCGATGATTTTACAGCTATGGTTCATAGGCCACCCTACATCTATGAGCTGCATTGCTCCAAGGGCATTCCAGACGGAGAGCCTGTAATGGTTCCCGATGTTTCAGACCCAGATCATAAAAGGACAAAAGCCAGCCATGTAAGGGTTGTAGGCAACACTGATCGAACAGGAACCATTGTAAGGTTCCATCCCGATTTCTCCATCATGGAGAAAGGGGATTTCAACTTCAAGATTCTCTGCACCAGGTTTCGAGAGCTTGCCTTCCTCAACAAGGGAATCAAGATCATCGCGATAGACGAAAGGCCTGATGGGGCCCCTATCGTAGAGACCTATCAGTATGAAGGCGGAATCAGCGACTTTGTAAGCTTTGTAAACGAAGGCAAGCATGTGCTCAATCCTACTCCGATATTGATTGAGGACGAGAAGGACAAGGTCATAGTCGAAGTGGCCATACAATATAACGATGGCTACGACGAGGCTGTATCATGCTTTGCCAATGGCATCAACACACACGAGGGAGGAACGCATCTTTCAGGGTTCAAGGGAGCTCTTACATCGGTGATGAACAAGAGGCTTGCTGCGAAGCGAGACGATCCTAAGAACAAGAAGAAGAACATTCTCGAAGGCGATTTCGAAGGCTCTGACCTCAAGGAAGGCTTGGCCGCAGTCATATCCGTCAAGATAAGCGACCCACAGTTCGAGGGCCAGACCAAGATGAAACTTGGAAACAGCAATGTCCAGGGAATCGTGAACTCGATTGTTCAGAAGGGCCTGAATGACTACTTTGATGAGAATCCGGCGATAGTCGATCTTTTCCTTGAGAAGATCATCAACGCAGCCCAGGGAAGAATCGCAGCCAGGAAGGCTCGCGAGAACATCCGCAAGAAGAGCGATATCGGAGGCCTGCCTGGAAAGCTTGCTGACTGCAGTGAAAAGGACCCAGCCAATGCTGAGATCTTCATAGTCGAGGGAGACAGCGCAGGTGGAAGCGCAAAGCAGGGCCGAGATAGAAAGACCCAGGCAATCCTGTCGCTGTGGGGAAAGATGCTCAACGTCGAAAAAGCACGTCCTGACAAGGTAATCGACAATGAGAAGCTGCTGCCTGTCAT
>Ga0172378_10005653_pt1 | contig 11681 bp, 14 predicted proteins | sample GrowelOW332metaG_FD_119755 | JGI IMG/M metagenome (GOLD analysis project Ga0172378, IMG submission 119755) | Groundwater microbial communities from an aquifer near a municipal landfill in Southern Ontario, Canada - Pumphouse #3_1 metaG | ecosystem: Environmental > Aquatic > Deep subsurface >... | reverse complement strand
TGCTTTTTAGAATCAATAGAAGCTAATAGTACTCTTATACTGGATATTAATTCTTCATTATCTGCTATTTGTTTTTTATAAGAATCAACATTTGATTCATTTACTATGCCAAAAGGTTTTACATCTTCTATTTTAAATGTTTTTGCTTTTAAAATTATTAATTCTTTTTCTAAAGGTTTTATTTGCTTTTCATCAAGATCCTTATCTTCAACATCAAGATTTTTAACTTCATCTTTATAATCAATATTAAAAACTTTTTTCAAGTTATCTCTTCTTTCCGAGTCTTTAATAGATGTAAAGTTTTTACTTCCTTGAAATAAGGCTGTTGAATTTAAAAATAAAGAAGGGTCGAAGTATTCCTTCAATTTTTTATTAACTGCTGTTGACCCTGAAAATTCTTCCCCGTCTATTGACAAAGTTTTTTCAAGGGATTTACTTCTTGAAAGACTGCATTCAATTTTAAAATTTCTATTTTCAAAATCAAAATCAATGCCACAAGACATATCATCACTGTCCCAATTAATATATTCATCTTTTGTTTTTCCATTTACGTAGTCGATTACTAAAAAATAGAAAGCAAAAAATATTGAAGTTTTTCCTGCACCATTTTGTTCTGCTGTTATAAGATTTAAAGAACTGTCATTTGATATGGGAACTTCATAATAACCTTTTATTGTTCTAAAATTATTCAACCAAAATTTATTTATTTTCAATTATGTCTCCTGTCACTTTTAATTTGTACTGTTTTTTATATCAACTTTAACTATTTAAATCTTTCTTCATTATCCACTTTTTCTCTTCCTGCAAAATTTTCCAATTATTAAAAGAAACAAATTCATTTTCCAAATTTTTGTCTGTCATTTTTAACAGACTTCTTTTCTGGCATACACTATATTGCATATGCCAAAACTGTTCTTGTCTTTTTATTTTATTGCATGGGATAGTTTTTATACTAATTGACTTCATATATCAACTCCTTTTAACAAAATTAAAAATACAACTAACTACAAAAATTGTCAATACCCATTCTTAAAAATATATAATGGGTTATCATCAATCCACTCATATATAAATTCCTTAGGATATAATATTTATAAATAAATAAAGAAGTACAACTATTGGCCAAAATAGCATGTCTAAACATACAATGAATATTTTTGCTATTTTTGGATGACTAAATTCTATTTCATCAGTAATATTATAATTAAATAATACACCAATAATAAAGCCAATAATAAGATAAATACATGCTATCATATTTCCATCTTCCCCTTATTTTTAATCTTCAATAATAGTATGAACAACACTTATTATAATACAAATTACACAGGATAAAAAGCCACCCAAAATAATAAATAATTTCAACAGTTTATTATCCATGCAAAAATCAATATCCGCTAACCAGTAAGCTGATAATCCTAAAAACAAATGAATACAAATAAAAAATAATATAAGTACTATAAGTAATATATTTATAATCATTTAATTTTTTTCTCCTCTGATAAAGACTCAAATATACTTCCTATTTTATCAAATATTAAATAAACAATAACTGCAACAAATCCCAAAGGACCTGCTACAATTAAAATAATATTGTCACTAACAAAATTATTTGAAAAGGATATATACAAGAATCTTATTATCTTATGTTTGTATCCATCTAAGGGAATCTTATTATCAGAAATAAAATTCAGAAGAATAATATTACTAATTCCTAATAAAAGCCATCCTACAATAATCAAAAATACTATCATTATATTTCTCCAAAAAATTCTTCATAGGAAACAACTTTTATTCCAAGTTTTCTTGCTCTAACAAGTTTACTGGAAGTTCCATTTACATCTTCACAAACAAGAATACTTGTATCCTTATTTACAGAATCTACAGAAGTATAGCCCATAGACTGCAAATCTTTTTCAAGTTCTTTTCTACCTTTAGGGCCTGTTCCCGTCATACATACAGTTCCCTTACTTAAAATATTTTTTTCCTTTTCTTCCTGAATATTTAAAACCTGTACAAGCTCATCCACAAACTGTTTATTTTCATTTCTAAAGTTTATGATATTTTCCCCAATAACATACTGTTTGTCATTAAAGTTATAAAAATCCTTTAGAGTTTTAATACCCAGTTTCTTTACAGCTTTTTCGCCAACAAGTTCTATTCCAAGTTTAGAAATAAATTGAGATACAGTCATTGTTTTTGATTTTTCAATCTGCTTAAAAAGATTGTTTACTTTACTTTCACCAAGACCATCCACATTTAAAAGCCATTGCTTGTTTTCCAGCAGTGTTGTATAAAAATCTTTTATCGAATAAATAAATCCATTATCAACCAAAGTTCTAATTGTTGATTCTGAAATATTATCCATTTCAGATTTTTGACACCAGTAAGTCAACTGCTGAATTATTTTTTCTGTGCAATCTTTACTGGTGCATTTAATATTTACACCTGAAAGTTCAACACTACTTCCACAAAAAGGACACTTTTCAATCAAAAGACTTTTTCCATCTTTATTGTGTTCTACAAGTTTTTCAAAATATGGAATAACATCATTTGCAAGAATAACATGAATTTTATCGCCTTCACGTAAATCAAGATTTTTTACATTATCATAATTAAAAAGTGAAGCCCTTGAAACTTCCCTGTCTCCTAAAACAACAGTATCAAAGACAGCAACAGGCATTAGTGTTCCAAGCCTAGACATCTGCCAATCAATACCCCTAAGTATTGTATCAGAGCCTTCAGCTTCTGGTTTCCATGCCCATCTATAAAAATTATGGTGTTCAATTACATAATGACTGTCTATTTCATTATATTTAGTTTGGTCATTTATCTGAAGAACAAGCCCATCAGTTTCAAATATCCAAGCATCTCTTTGAAAAGAAATATATTCATTATAAAGGGTATTAAGAGACATGTCACCAGTATCAAACATAATTTTATAAGAAAAATTATTTTTTTTATTAAAACCTACTTTTTTCAAAAAGTCAAGTGTCATAGCAAAGCTATCGTCATATTTAGTTGTTTTATAAGCTACAAAATGTAAGTATTTACAGTCTTCTCTATCATCTTTTCGGCCAACAAGACCTGTTGCATTATTACGAAGAGGTCTATCACCTATATCAAATTCTGTATTTTTTGGAAGATATATTTCTCCATATACTTCAAGATAATCTTCATCTGTTTTTATTTCTTTAGGAACATCCTGTATATAGTCAAGAAGCCAAGTAATATCAGTTCCTACTTTTCCATTGCCGCGTGTAGACATTGAAACAGCTTTTCCATTCTGATAAACAATTTTTCCAGAGAGCCCATCAATCTTCGGCATGGCAATAAGAACTTCGTTTTCTTTATTAATCTTTTTAAGCCAAGATTTTACCTGTTCTACAGTTTTAGCTTTACCGCAGGACAGCATAGGAAATTTATGCTGAACTTGTTTTGCTCCTTTTGCAGAAATTCCCACCATTGAAAAATAAAAACTGTCTGGATTTATAGCTTTAAGTTGTTCCTCAAGTTCATCAAATTCTGAATCACTTACAAGAGCTTCACCATTATAATAAGCATCCTTGTATTCAATCAATTTATCTGTCAATTCTTTTTCTGTCATTTTTATACCTCATACAAAATTATATATAATATTCTAAGATAAGTGAACTAATTCCAACCTAAAGACTGGAATCTTCTTTTTTCTTTCTTCTTCAGTCATTATTCTTTTCATATTCTCTATTTAATTAGTAGAAACTTTTTTAAAGTTTGACTTAATGTAAGATAATTATACTTTATATAAAACTTTTTGTCAAGCAATTCGTATGCTGAACTAAAGATTCGACATCTTTTTTGCTTGGCTTTTATAAAAACATATTATATCATTCATAAATATTTTCCTATTCAAACTCAAAAAATTCTATATTATAATCAAGACAATCACACAAAGTTAAATTACCTACTGTTGATACATTTTTAACTGGTGTATGTCCTATTATCTGCTTATAGTCTTCAACTTTTGACTTAGATAATGATATAGGACGTATCCATATTGGACTTTGTGTTTTATCATCTCCACAAAAATCTATTCCATTAAAATAAAAATTTTTATAATCATTCTTCCAACGATCTATAGTATCAAGACTAAGACCAGAAGACATAAGCCATACTTTAGAAACACCGGCGTGAGTTAATATATAATTTCCATTAATATATCCAAATTGAAGCATACCTAAATTATCCTGTAATATTGTATTAATAGCTGTATAATTTTTGCTTTGAAAACCAGAATATCTTTCCCATTCAGAGACACCAGATAAATACTGAAAATCATGATTGCCTATGCATAGGTGTACTCTTTTATCTTTTCTTGCAAAATCTGTTATATTTTTAAAATTTTTAAATTGATCTTCAAAAGAAATAGAAAAAGAATCAAAATAATCTCCTAGGAAGTATATGTTATCATACATATCAAAGTTTATATCTTCCCAACAGTTTCTTCCATGTATATCACCTATTGCAATATTCATTTTTAATCCTCTTTAATATATTATATAATTTTTTAAAAAATTAGTCAATATTCTTCCCAAAAAAAGAAGTTAAGGGCTATATCACAGGTAGCTGAAGGAATAATAGAAAAACCATAATAAGTATTTGGTTTTAAAACCGCTTCTGATCCTATACTGGGACTTTGGCTTCCTAACCCAGGGGAAGAAGTTGAACCTGTTTGCTTTGTAGACAGCAAGGTTCCTCCACTAAAAGTAGAACCAAAATATTGGGTTAAAGATATAGAATTATCAGGAAAATTTCTATTTCTATTATAGCTTGTAGTAGATGTTCCTAAAACAGTATAACTTACGCCTTCATAAACAGTATAAGTTGTTTTCAATGTAGAAAAGTTACTTGATATAAAATGAACTGGTCTGTTTCCTGTATGCCATAAAAAATATAAAGAACTTCCGGTAGTAGCAACAGCTTCTGAAAAAAATAGTTTTCCTGTATGTTCCAGATTCTCTAATTTTGTTTCTTCTTTTGCTTGTCCAATCATTATTAAGTTCCTTAGACTTCTTTATAGCTCTCTAAAATAGAAGACAACTTTGTTATTCTATCAGTATGCTTTTTTATTTTAGCTTCACAGAAAGCTATTCTATTTTTATCATTAATTGATTTATAAAGTGGTAAAAACTTATTATACAAATCTATTTTCTGCTGATATTCTTTTTCACAAGCTTGAATTGCTTTAATCGTAAAAATAGAAGCTATATTGAATATATCTTCTTTTTTAATGTCATCTGCTTTATTTATTGCACAAACTACTGTATTTTTTATTTCAGAATTTAACTTTATCAATAATTCATCTGATACCGAATTTATATAATTATCAATAGCTTCTTTTGTTAATAAAGTTTCAAAGCCATTTCTTCTTCGTCTTGAATTTAAAATAGATTCTGCCCTAAGATTTATACATGTTAAATTGCTTATAACTGTTAATTTATATGATAAATCAGGAACTATATCATCTATTGCTTCTTTTTTTCGCTGTTCTATTTGATGGCATTCATCCGACATAACATAGGTTAAACCAAGTAAATCAAGATTATATTTTTCACCATTTCCACTATCAAGTTCAACTGTTTTATTTCCAAACATAAGCTTTGCACCTTTAGACATAAGGAGTATAAAAATTAATAAAGCAACAAAGGCAATAACAATCCAACCAAAAATAGGAATACCAACTAAAGGTCCACTAGCATTTGATGCAGTAGTTGTAAGTGCTGTAGGCATAAAAATAGTTTCCTTATTTAACGTCTACAATAATTGTAGCGGTTGCAGTAGGTGCATCCATCATTGCATAAAAAATATCACTAGTACTATCTGCTGTAATAGTTAAAATATCATGATTTTTAGTGGAAACAAAACATGACTTTCCATATTCAACCAAATTTGTATTTGGAACTGAATCCGCATGATAGACCATACAGCGTCCATTTACAGGTGATTTATTAAGCCAGCAAGACCCACTCTGTCCAACTGTAGAAATAGCTGTCCACTCTGTACCAGTTATATTATAATGATTCATTGCCATAAAAAAAATCCTTTAACTAAAAAATTATTTATCTAATTTAATAGTTAAAAGATTATTGTAAACTTTTTTAAATAATTATATTTTTAACTAAAACTCATGTTCTGTAATTCCCCATATTTCTCCTTTGGCACAATCTGTATAAGAAAATTCTACTTCATAAGGTATTCCTTCCATAATTTCCATAGGCTCATGAAAATATTTTACAAAAATATCTTTACATGACTGCATTTCATCACGTTTAAGATATGGAATAAAACTATCATGAATATTTCCTACAAAATAAGACTTTTTACCAGTTTCTTTCATTTCCTTGTCAGAACGTGCCATATTATACATAATGTACATTCCTTCAAAGTTCTGAACAGGACTATTTAAAACAATATTTTCATAATTTTTAATTCTTGCTTTATCATCATCTTTTCCCTGATAGACAAGATAGGGCGTTCTTCTTATTGGTCCCCACATAGATTGAGAATAGCCATACTTTCTTGCAAATTCATGTCTTTCATCATGCCATGCTTTAAGACCCTTATACGTTTCAAAAAACTTTGTGCGAATATCATCTGCTGATGCCCAATAATAACTAAAGTTTTTTTGGTCTTCTGTCCAGCACTTTATATCAACAATAGATGGGTCTATATTTTTTAACAAAGCTTTTAAAAATGATTGTTGTTTTTCCTCAAGGTGATATGTTGTAACATAGTCTTTTGCTTCCTGCAAAGACCACTCAAGCATAAGTGTTGACCCAGCAAATGCACGACTTGATTCACCAAAAATTAACCCAAAGTCGACGCTCTTCCCTTTTTTTCTCCATCCTTTATATGGTTGTTCATTTTTATGTTCAATAAAATAGTCTAAAGATATATTAGGACAGAACGTTTGCTGTGCAGTTAAACTATGCATATCTCCGCCACGATTCAAAAATATATCTGTCATAGCAGGGTCATGAGAATAGGTAGCCGCAATTCTTAACTGTAATCCTTTGCCATCATTTTCTGAAAAAACATAAGAATCATCTGGAACTGTAAAACATTCACGAATTCTGTTTACTAAAGGAATTGCTAATGTATCTCCAATTTTTAAATTCTTTTCTTCAACATCTATGTATTCACCATTACTATAAACTTTTACTTTTTTATCACTGTCTTTGTATTTTTCAATATTAGTAATAGGTGCATAATGTCCTAAGTAAACTGTTGAATTTTTAATAATATTTTGTAAGTTTGGATCCCTTGACTTATTTCTCCAAGTATCCGCCATCATGCAAAGAAAAGTTCCATGAATTATGTTATCAATTTTTCTATACTGATAAAATCCTGTAGGATTTCCTTTTTCATTTTTAGCTACTCCAACAAAAGTTTTCATTGCTGTTGCATATTCTGTATACTCAAGAATATAGTCAATTTCTTTATGACCCTTTCTTTTCCAATAAATCATTGCATCATAATTGGTTAAATAGATACCTTTTTCACTTCGCCCAGGGTTCTCCCACCCTTTTTCTTCCAAAAATTTTCCAAGCTGATCTCCAGAATCAATATTCATGTCTTCTGGCATATCAAGCATTGTATAAAGCTGTTTTCTTCTTTTTAATAATTCTATAGATAACTCACTAGAAAGTATATCAAGTTTATTCCAATCATAGGCCATACCATGAAGTTCTATATCAGTAAAAGTTTCTATTGCAGGAAAAGCAACTTCAGTAAGTGATCTTTTTAAAGACCATCCATGCGCTACTGGAAATTGTTTATCAAATTCATCAACCTGTTTTTTCTGTTCAAGGTAAACAAGCATAGAAGTAATTGCATCCATACAAGCATAAGGATAAAGAATACTTGTCGGGATTAAAGAATAGTCTTCTTTACATTTTGGAAATTGTGCTTTATATTTTTCAAGAGGAAAATCATAGCCTCCATAAGGAGTATCAAGCCAAGCATCAGACTTTAAAGAATTAAACTGCAATTCATTAAGCGCATGAGAACCTTTCATATTGTCCCAATGAATAGAAAGATTTTTTCTTTCAACTTCACCCTTTACTGTTAACCATTTAATATCATACTTGCTGTTATTTCCTACTAATTTTTTATTTGAAAAGAAATCATTCAAAAGTTTTTTATCTATCAATTCATATGGTAAAAAATATCCTGTATAAGGGTCATCTTCAAAACATAGAGTTAAACATATAATTCTTCCATCTATTGACCAAGGATCTAGTCTTTTTGTTTCAGTATCCCAAGAAATAGCTTTGTCATAATTAATATGTTCTTTTAACAGCTTATTACATTCTTCGCTTGTTTTAAATAAAACTTTATTTGCTTCTCGTATTCTTTCTCTTTTTAAATCATATTCATTAATAATTTTAAGTTGTTTTCTTACAAACCAAGCCTCAAAAGTATCTTTTTCAAGCCAACTAAAATAATTTGGGCATGGAAATATTCTTGATTTAATTAAAGGAGCATAAAAAGATGTTTTCCACTGTAGTGTATCATAAAATCCTTCAATTGATAAGTCATCACCCCAAGTAACATCATATAATCCACGACCAATTGTTAATACTTTTGAATATGGAGGAATATATTTTGTCAAGTCTGTTCCATTCATTGCATACAAATCAAAAATAGATTTTTTTAAATCTTTTTCTTTTGGTAAAAAAGGAAGCGCTGAAATAATCTTAAATGATTTATTCTTAGCATTCATAGAAATTGTTTTAACAATTTTATCAAGAATAATTTTTGCTAAAGGATGATCTACTAATACATAGAAATCTACACTAGTTAAATTGTTACCATATAAAACAGGATTTACATCCTTTGCTGTTTTAAATTTTTTTTCACTTACTTCACTTTGAAATTCAAACAATTTTATTCACCTCGTTTTTGTTATAAAAAAAGTCTATGACATAATATCATAGACTTATAATAATAGCAATAGTTAATTTTTTATCGTATAAAGGAAGCAAAAGTTATTTTTCTAGGACTAACATGAAACTTTCTTGCTTTTTCTATTGAAACTTTATTCCACATATCAATATAAGGCATAATTCTTCTTTTTGCCTCATCATAGGATATTGCATTTACACGTAAAAGTGCTTTTGCATCATTAGCATCTATATACAGTTTTTCTATTTCATTTGTCATATCATTTACCTCTTATAAATAGAATACTATATTCTAATAGTTTTGTCAATATGATACTAAATATTTTTTATTTAAAATATTATTTAAATTTCCTTTAAAGAAAACTAGAACATTTTGATGTATTTTTGTTACTTTTTTATATTTAAAATTAAAATCTGCTCTAAGAGATGCAGATGCTATAGAATTTAAAAGTATAATATCATTATATAGATTCATTCCTGCCTGAAAAAAACATTCTTTAGTATAGGAGGGCAAATCTCTATAATAGCCATCTTTGTCCCTTATATCACCAACAACAAAACATGCAAAACTATCATCATTCAATTTTAAAATGGCATTTTGTATAATATTCTTATATACTTTTTTAAATTCTTCCCAAGACATATTAGACAAATCATCTTTATCTTCCGAATAAACTTCTAAATCAAAATAAGGTGGACAAGAAAAAATTAAATCAAAACTATTATTTAATTTAGAAATTTCTATATTAGAATCACCACATATGTAATTAATATTTTTACTACAAATAAATTTTGCTTGTTTTTTATTTTCTTCAATTTGTTCTTTTCTAAGGTCAATACCCGTATAGCTAAATTCCAGTTTACTTGCAACTATTCCTCTAACAGAACCCCCAGCAAATGGGTCTAATATACTACCATATTTTGGGCAAAACCAAGAATATATAACCTCACAAAGTAATGGATCAAATATACTTGTATAGCTAGTTTCTTTCATATCCCCCTTACTACTAGTATGAATACAACCTGCACTCCTACCCAATTCACCTTTTATACCAAGATTTAACCACTTATTTCTTTTAGTTATCCATTCCTTAGATTTTGTATCAAAAACAGAAAAAGGTGGTATAATATATTTATAATATAGATTTAAACTTTTTTTAGCACTAATTTGATTATCAAATTCAAACATTTTACTTCCCCAAATAGTCATTGTTTCTTTAAGAAAAAAATAATATTTTTAATTAATTGGTAAAGATATATTATTCATATTTTTATTAAAATGATTAAAAATAAGTTCATAGTCATCTTCATCAAACAATAATATTACTATTTTCAAAATTAATCATATTAAATAGATCCTTTCTTAAAAACAAGCAAGTACTCGTGTGTCCTAATTAATAATTGTGAACCTTTTTCAAAATTTCCTACACGCTGTAAAGCCCCATTATTTTTATGACACAAAATAATTTCTTCTTTATAATTAAATCCAGCCTTTCTGTAAACATAAGCTAAATCATGGTGAATAGGTAATAGATTTTTATTTTTATCCCTATGTAAACCAATAACAATTGTTACTAAAGTATTATCTTTCATGATTCTATAAGTTTCTTGTGCTACTTTATACATTCCATCTACAAATCCTTGATAGTCTGAACACATAGACAAGTCACCACTTGGTCCATTATATTTTTCAAGGTCATAATAAGGTGGACAAGTTATTGAAAAATCAGCTATATTACTTTCTGTAGTATCACAATGTGTAGAATCCCCACATATTAATTTAGCATTAGTAACATTATTATTTTTCATTCTTTGGTTTACAGCGTCAACCTCTTCCTGCCTAATTTCATAACCTATGTAGGAAAGACCATTTTTTGAAGCCATTATTGCTCTTGTTCCACCCCCAGCAAATGGGTCAAAACACAAACCACTTTTAGGTGCAAACATTGAAAAAATATACTGTGCTATCTGTGGGCTAAATATTGATTCAGTAATTTTACCTCTATAACAAGATTCATCATTTGTTTCCTTAGAAAAACAACCTTTGCGTGCTGACTTATAGCCTAATGTTCCTGAACCTTTTCTTGTACAAGTTTCAATACCATCACCAATAGCTTCTTTCAATTCTTGTGTAGTTTTATCAGAATAATTAATATCCCATGTTGTTGTAGGCCATACACCAAATTTTTCTTTAGCTGTTTCAAAAGCTTCTTCTTTTTTATTATTTAATTCAAATTCAAACATTTAAATACCTGTACTTCCAAACCCATTATTCCCACGTTCTGTTTCTGATAATTCCTTTACTACTTCAAAATCAACTTGAACACCAAGAGCATATACCATTTGACAAATTCTATCCCCGTCAGAAATAGAAAATAATTCATTTGTTGAATTATATATACAAGCACAGACTTCTCCACGATAGTCACTGTCGATTGTTCCAAACTGAGCAAATATGCCTTTCTTTGACATTCCAGAACGTGGCCTAATTTGAATCTCATAGCCAACAGGAATTTCAAAACATATCCCCAAAGGTATTAATTTTGTTTTATTAGGTTCGATAGTCCAGTTTCCTCTGGCATGTAAGTCAGCACCAGAAGCTCCACATGTTTTATACTCTGGTCTATACTTTTCTGACATTAGTTTAATTCTCATTTTTTGTACTCCTCACTATTTAATTTATATTTTATTTTTTAATAATTAATTCAAATCTTTCCAATCTTGTTTTGCAACAGC
>Ga0172378_10005652_pt1 | contig 11681 bp, 8 predicted proteins | sample GrowelOW332metaG_FD_119755 | JGI IMG/M metagenome (GOLD analysis project Ga0172378, IMG submission 119755) | Groundwater microbial communities from an aquifer near a municipal landfill in Southern Ontario, Canada - Pumphouse #3_1 metaG | ecosystem: Environmental > Aquatic > Deep subsurface >... | reverse complement strand
GCAACCCAAGCTGTTCTGAAGTCGACATTCCGCTTGAACCAGTTACATTCATTGTAATTTTATCATCTTTATATTTACTATATACATCTTTAAGCAATCCGGTTAAAGTATGCTGCACATCAGAATAATGTCTTTGATAATGGCTGTATACAACATTATTATTTTCGTCAATAACAACTATTTTAACTGTAGTAGAACCAACATCAAGACCAATATGCAATATTTTCTCCATCTATTTTTCTCCTTTTTAAGTAAGTAATTTTCATAAGAATACTATCTATGATTTTGTAGCCGAATTTTCATAAGAATATTTTCTATAGTTCTGTAGCCAAAAGTAAAAAAATGCTACACGTTTAACTACAAGTTATCAGCCAATGAAGTACATATATGGGCACGTAAGTATCTGTTGCTCAATTATAACTTAAGACCTTTAGTCTTGGGCAACTATTTAAGGGCTCAGGAATAGGACCATCTATCTAAGATTTATTAACAGACTAAATTCTACCGTATCGTTTTAGTTAATGCGATACTTAAACTCAGACATATTGCCTTTACAAATTATAATCTACTTCTATAATATTATATCAGTTGATTATAATTTTTGCACAAGCAAATTTTCTTTTCATTTCAGAATACTGTAAATTTCTACACTAATTACCTCAATCCATCCAATAATTAATTAAAGATTTTATTTTTTATAATATTTACTTAGGTACTTTTTTTATAATTATATTTTTTTATTCTGCTTTATTACTCTTAAAATATTACTTTATCTCTAACAATTAAAAAGCTTAGCAAATTAAGTTAACTTGATCTGCTAAGCTTTAATATATCTATTACTCTAAGTAAGTATTACTTACTCGGACCTCATTTCACCCAACACTACTTTAATGCTGAGTGTTTCTTTATTTCTGAATACTGTTGCCGTAACTGTTTCACCAGAATTATATTTAAATAATTCGTGAGTTAATTCAAGAGAATTACTAATTTTTACACCATTAATTTCCGTAATAATATCAGCAGCCTTAATTCCTGCTTTATCAGCTGCTCCTCCAGACTGAACCTTGGAAACATAACAGCCTGCAGGCCATCCTTTATAGCTTGCATATTCTTCAGTGTAACGATCATCGATATTTATAAACAACGCCGGATGACTTGCATACCCTTTTTCAATAATCTGTTTTATTGTTGGCATGGCATCAGTAATAGGTATTGCAAATCCCATTCCTTCAAAACCTGGAGAATCCTGTTTTGCAGAATTTACCCCTACTACCTGTCCCTTATAATTAACCAATGGACCCCCGCTGTTTCCAGGATTAATTGCTGCGTCGGTCTGAATTAGATCAAAACTTGCTTCCCCTTGAAGCATAAGAAAACGATCCGTAGCAGATACAACCCCTGTTGTTACAGTTCTGGCAAACTCTTGTCCCCCAGGATTACCTATCGCTACTACTGGTTCTCCCACCTGGAGCAACCCTGAATCACCAAGTTGCGCTGCTTTAATATTGGTGGTATCTTCGATTTTCACGACCGCCAAATCTGTTCTAGAATCTCCCCCTACCAGTATTCCTGTTAAGTCCCTTCCGTCAACAAGCGACACCATTATTTTTTCTGCTCCCTCAACAACATGATAATTAGTTACGATATAGCCATTTTCTGCATCTATTATAAACCCAGATCCACTTCCCACTTCTGACATACCACCTGAACCAAATATGCTTCCATTTAATTGAAAATTTGATATTCCTACAACTGTTGAACCAACATTTTTAGAAATTTGAACTACTGGAAAATTCGTACTATCCGAATTAGAAACGAGTGGGGCTTCGCCTTCTTGAACAACCACATTATTACCACCAGAACTGTTACCTGACTGGGGATAAACTGATGGAACCAATAATACCGCAATAAGGCCTCCTAGTAACGCGCATACCAAAGCCAGAACAATTGTTGAAAATATTTTCGGTTTACGTTCTGTGTCTTTTTCATTGTAATAATCCATAATTTTACCTCCCCAAAAAAATTATTCACCTAAAATAATTAATTTATGCGGCGTATGTCTTGGTGCTACTTTAAGCCTCAGATCCTTGCAGACTTTTCTCACTTTGGAATCCTTCAAGATATTATAAACTGTCGAAAGAGCTCTTTCCGGTGTATTGTTTTCTTCACTTAAATGTGCAAGTACAATTTTGCGAGTGTTTTCTCCTACCCACTCTGTTAAAGCTTCAGCCAATTGTTCATTACTTAAATGACCCAGATTACTATTTATCCTTTTCTTTAAATGCCAAGGATATCTTCCTGCCCAAAGTTTCTCTTGATCATAATTAGCTTCTACTATATATGAATCACATCCTCGCATACTAAGATGCATTTCTTCAGTAACTGTCCCACTATCAGTAGCAATTCCCAATGACAAACCTGCCCCCGACACTTTAAGTCCAAAACTTTCCCTGCTGTCATGGGAAGTAGCAAAAAGTTTTATATCCATACCTGCCAGCGATATTTCCCTATTTATAATTCTTTTTTGTTCATAATTCAATTTTCCAATTATATTTTCCATTTCCTCCCAGATTGTTTTGGTTGCATAGACGGGTATTTTTAATTTCCTGGCCAATACTCCTACACCTTTTATATGATCATTATGTTCGTGAGTAACAATTAGCCCTTCTATCTGTGATGGAGAAATATCTAATAAAGATAGATTATTTAACAACCTTTTGGCACTAATTCCGCTGTCTACAAGAAAACTCCTCCCTTTCTGTCCAACAAGAATAGAATTACCTGAACTCCCACTGGCAAGAGTCGCAAAATACAAAATATTTTCACCTTCTCATTATGCTATCCGAACATATAATTTATTACTTATTTTTCTTATATTATTACTATGAAACTTTCGTTATTATAAATTTATAATATTTACAATATTTATAATAGCAATAATATATTCATAATTTAAGTGTCAAAAATAGATTTTATCTCTTACATATACAATATATAGTCATTAAAATTTCTAATTCTAAGCATATATTATATATAATTTACCTAAATAATATTTTAGTATCATAATAGTTAATTTATAATATTTTCTTTTACATATATTGTTTTTAAATATTCAAAAAATTGTATTAGTATTTGCAAACCAACTATTTATCTGCTTCAGTTTCTTGCTTAGTTTGATCTCCAGCAGATGTCTTAGCCTCTATACCCAAATCAATCATTTTCTGTACATTTTCTTTGTTATCTTCATTACTGGCTAATTTCAAAGCTTTTTGCCATTCACTTATTGCTTCATCGTAGTTTTTCCTAGCATAAAATTGGAACATTCCGTAGCTATAGTGAACCTCAAAAGTATCCTCTTTTTCAAGTACTTTCTGATATGTTTCTTCAGCAAGATCATAATTTTCTTGATAAAAAGCTGCTGTGGCTAGTTTCAGCATTGTGCCCGAATCCTCTTTCTCACTTAATACACTCTGGTATATTTCTACGGACTTATTAATATCATCTTTATACTCGTCATAAAACAACTGATTGCTTAATTCGGATTTCTCAAAATAGGCATCTGCAAGGGCAATCTTCAAATCCACGTTTTCTGGATCTTCTTTTGTTTTTGCAATTAAATATTCCACTTTTTCTTTTCTTGCTTTATACTCCTCTTCAACTGCTTCTTTATTATAAGTATATTTAGAATCATCATTGCTAGGAAGAAATATTGCATAAAATGACGATCCAATCATTGTAATGCTTATGAAAACAACTAGTAGACCGATCGTCCATTTCTGAGTTTTTTTATTCAAAATACTTTTTCTCCTTTCATTTAATCAATATTCCATTTCCTTATATGACAAAAATTATCATAGTAGGATGTACTCTCACCCAAATCTGACAATACTCCTGATATTAAAGTATTAACACCTAAACCATTTTCAGTGGATCCTTCCGGAATTACAACTACCTGTGGATGAACATTTTCTGAGATATTTACCGTAGCAACCAATTCACCTGTTTGACTTTCAACAATTGCCCTATCCCCTTGTAAAATATTATGCTTCTTTGCGGTTTGAGGATGTAGATAAACATAAAAACCATCATTATGCTGAAATTGGGAATGCATAGCCAAATCAGGGTGAGGTGTCATCAGATAGTATGGATATTCAAAACTAGCTACACCATTATTAAATATTTTATAATCATCAAGATAAAGCACCTTTTCAGTTTTACCCTTTTTCCTTTCACCAGACAATTCTATTGGTATTTCAGTATTTTCTAACATAAACTCTTCCTTTTTTATCAGTTCAATTTTTTTAGTAGGCGTCTTAAATTTTCTATCTACCCAGGCTACTTTAGGAATATACGGGGCTTTAATTGGCCCTTTCCTTAATTCTTCAATTGTAATCCCATCATTTTTTAACGGTTCCAAAATATAATCGATCCACTGTTCTTGGGTTTTTGCAAAGAGTTCCTTAAACCCAAGTCTTTTCGCAAGCTCTGTTATTATTTCATATTCAGTTTTTGTTTCTACTTGGGGTTCAATTACTTTTTGAGCGTAATGTATTTTATTATTCCAAGATGTCGCTAATAAATCCTCTTCTTCAAAAATTGTTGTTACAGGAAGAATTAGATCAGACTGCTGTGCTGTCTGGCTAAACCATAAATCTGACGTAACCTTAAACGGAATTCTTCGCCATAATTCTTGCCATTGGTATGAGTTAGGTTCAGTTACCAGTGGATTAGTTCTAGAAACATAAGCAAAATTAATTTTAGGTTTAAGATCTTTTTTTAACAATTCTTCTGCCATTATAGCATGTGGAATAACTCTTGACTTAAAAGAATCCTCAGGTAAAAATACATTATTTAAATTTTCTTTGTGATATTGATGAGCGTAAAAAACCCCCCCTCCAGAAATTCCAATATTACCTGTTATAGTTCCCAGAGCATCAATTGCTCTAATTGTATTGCCCCCATTAGCGTATCTCTGCATTCCATATCCTAAATAAAACATTGTTGCACCATTATGAGTAATTATTTTTGCTAGTTCTTCCATTTTTTCAACAGGGACACCAGTTATTTTTTCTACTTTCTCAGGTGGATACTCTTTAACGAGAGCAGCATATGGTCCAAAATTAGTAACATTGTCTTTAACAAATTCAAAATCCATCCACCTTGCACTTAACAAACAATAAGCTATTCCCAAGGAAAGTATTCCATCAGTACCAGGGTTCACTCTTATATAGTCATTGGCAAAAACCGTACTTTTCACTCTTATAGGATTTATAACTATAATATGGGTACCATTTTTTGCTGCTTTTCGGAGTAATGGGATTAAGTGTTTATTTGTTACTGCTGGATCTCTCCCCCATAAAATTATTGTTTTTGAATTCAGCATATCTTCCCAGTCACTGGAGTACACTGCCCCAAAATCTCTTTTCTGGGCTTCTATACCTGCACCCCAGCACATATCTCCCCCAGGTTCCGTAACCCCTCCTAGAGCTTGGAATAATCTTCTATCCAGATTTTTAAGCGCTCCATTATGTCCAAAATCATACATATGCAAAATAGATTGCGAGCCATAGCTATTAATAGTATCCTTTATATTTTTCTCTATTAAACCATATGCTTCATCCCAGTCTATTCTTTTCCATTTTTTTTTCTCTTTTAGCATCGGATACTTCAAACGGTTAGGAGAAAATACCAGATCGGCAAGTGCTCTGCCTTTTGGACAGATAAAACCTCCTCCTGTACCCATGTTTTCCAAATCAGCTGTAACGTGAATTTTATTTTCTTTTAATTCTGCAAGAAAATCGCAACAATCAGGACAATTTAATGGACATACTGAACGTACAATAGCCATAATAATATCCTCCTTATAGAATTCTATAATTAACAACTTATTCTATCCGTTTATATAGTATTATCTATTCATTAGATTAATGTTTGCTTAATATGGCTATAATTTCAACAAATATTACTAAAATATACTAGATTGATAAATAGTCTTATTAATTTTTATTTCTGTGTCTCTTTTATTTTAAGATAATATGCTATCTCCAATCTTTTCCTTTGAAATTCACAACCAGTCTTATATACTTTTGTCAATTTTCCACTATAAGCATAATTAGATGCATGACAGCCCCCACTGCAAGAAAAACGGGCCCAACACTCATTACATTCATCTTTTGAATATATATTGGCCTTCCTGAATTTATCCACAATTGATTCCTTAAGTTTTATTGGAGTATCATACAAAGACCCCATTTTAAATTCTTCCTGACCAACAAACTGATGACAGGGATATATATCACCTTCCGGAGATATTGCAGCATATTCATGCCCAGCTCCACAACCCGAAAGCCTTTTCAAAAGACAAGGTCCACCATCTAATGCAGCATTAAAGTGAAAAAAAGTAAATGCTTTCTCCGTTTGATCATATTCCAACACCTTTTCTGCAAGTATGTCATATGATTCTTTTACTTTCTCAATGTCTTCCTTTGTAAATGCATACGGTGCGTTAGATTCAGCCACAACAGGCTCAAGGGATATTCTCTTAACCCCCATATCAGCAATATGCAAAACATCTTTATAAAAATCTGTATTATAATGTGTATAAGTACCTCTGACATAGTAATAAGTACCTACCGCATAACGAGAAGTTTTAGGTCTTCTTGTAACAAAGTCGAGTATATTAGGGATAATATTATCATAACTTCCTTTTCCACTGGCATACGGCCTCATTAAATCATGTATTTCTTTACGTCCATCCAAACTTAAAACAACACTTATTTCTTCTTTTTCAAAAAAATCCTGTACTTCCTTATTCATGAGTACAGCATTCGTTGTAATTGTGTACTTCATTTTTTTGCCGACAGCTGCGCCAGCTTTTTTTCCATAGGCAGTTAATTTTTTTACCACATCAAAATTCATAAGCGGTTCGCCTCCGAAAAAATCCACTTCACAATGAGGACGATCTCCACTATTCTCTATCACAAAGTCTAGAGCTCTTTTTCCAGTTTCGAAATCCATTAATGCTCGTTTCCCCCCAAATGGTCCCGTATCTGCAAAACAGTATTTGCAGCGCAAATTGCAGTCATGTGCGACATGCAAACATATAGATTTTATCTGGGGTTGGGCTGGATAAATCATAGATATTTCTTCTATTTCTTCAGAAAATAATACATCTTCTTTCTGCATTCCTTCCAACTCGCTAAGAATTTCAGATTTTTCTTCCTCACTAAGATTTTTACCAATGTTCATAAAAATTAGTTCAGGTCTGTTAATGCTTGCTGGACACTCATCTTGAAAATCCATCATTTCTTTTATTAGTTTAAAAGTATTATCATCGAGAAGATGTATAGAAGTAGAATTTACATCATATGCAATTATTAAATCGCCTTGTTTATATACATGAATATTTTTCCTTAAATTATAACCTTTTAAATCAAGCATTCGTTTCCTCTTTCTATTGCAACTACGTGTATGCATCTTTTCTTATTTTTATAACTACAATTATACCACTATATCTTTTTCAGTAAATAAAAAATAGAACCCGTCGTTATGACAGGTTCCTTTTTTATTTTAGTTATTTATTTTTCACAAATCTGATTACCAACTGTACAAGATGTTTTACAAGCAGACTGACATGAAGTCATACATTTTCCACATCCACCATTTTTAGCTGATTCCCTCAGATTTCCTTTAATTACTGTCTGAATATGTTTGGCCATTTATAGCTCCCCCTTTATTATTTTGATTGACTAAATGAATATAACACTTTCTCAGTTTTTGAATAACCGGTTATATCTGCACTAACAGAAATTGTCTGTGGTTTATCCACAAAAGCATACCATAACTTAACTTTAGCAGTATCAACAATTGTACCTTTATACATTTTTTTATCTATTGTCTTTACTGTCACTTTATCTATATTTTTATTATTAATTTTCCCATAATACAAATAATATTGAGCTTTATCTTTTGCTCCTAAATCAACATATTTCCACTGTAGCCCTTCTGGATAAGTTACTAGATTACCCATGCTACTACCAATCCACTCCCAGCCAAATCTATTCTTAATGAATATCCCTGTGCTAAGTTCTTCTTTAAATGTATAAAAAACAATCGCTGAATTATCGCTTATCTGTTCAATATGAACTAACTCATGTCCTGGTGGAATATACGGTTTTGCTTTATCTACTGCATCTTCAAGTGAATTACAGCCAACCAAACACAACGTTATTAGTAATACTACAAAAATGTAACTTATTTTTTTCTTGAATCTATTACTTTGCTGTTTTTGGCCTTCAAGCTTTTCTGTCACTTTTCCAGCTCCTCTCGGTATAATAAACCATAAAAAGGCTGTCTTACAAAATTCAGTATCTATATATATGCTTCTAGCCACTCTTGCGTTACTTTTTGTTTACATCTATAATCAGTTTACTTTACCACCATCTTTAGGTAGGCTTAACTTTTCTCATATTACAAAAATTCCAGCTATTACACTGTCCATAATGATAATTTTGGAGCGGAAGACGGGATTCGAACCCGCGACCCTCGGCTTGGGAAGCCAATGCTCTACCACTGAGCCACTTCCGCATATGTCTTGTTTAAAAATAATTATATTGTTTATCCAATCTATAGTCAAGCATATTTTGTCAATTTTCCTTTATATGCCATGTTTTATATTATTATACTACTATTTTTATTAATATTAAAATAAAAATATCCCTGTAATTATTACAGGGATTTACCTAACCTGTTACTTTTATAATGGTGCCTCAGGACGGAATCGAACCGCCGACACGAGGATTTTCAGTCCTCTGCTCTACCGACTGAGCTACCGAGGCAGACATTGATACTTTGGTGACCCGTACGGGATTCGGACCCGTGTAACCGCCGTGAAAGGGCGGTGTCTTAGACCGCTTGACCAACGGGCCTAATTGGTGAGCCATCCGCGACTCGAACGCGGGACACCCTGATTAAAAGTCAGGTGCTCTACCAGCTGAGCTAATGGCCCAATTACCACGCTTATGAATTCTACACGATTGTTACTCAACTGTCAATAAACATTATAAATTTATATTAATTTTAAATATTTGGAATATTCTAAACTTTTCTGTCTAATTATAGAGCACTATTAAAATACTAACTAGAAATATTTCTTAGAATATTTCTCTACGTACGATTGTCTGGTTTCTACCTGGACCTACTGCCAACATACTTACAAAAACCCCGCTTAATTCTTCTATTTTTGATATATAATTTCTTGCTTCTACTGGTAATTCATCATATTTGGTAACATTTGTAAGGTTTTCTTTCCAACCAGGCATTTCTTCATATACTGATTCACACCTAGAAAGATCTTTTAAACTCTGTGGAAAATCCGTAATTACCTCTCCATTAAATTTATATCCCGTACAAATTTTTATTGTCTCCATTCCTGATAATACATCCAATTTAGTCAATGCCAAATCAGACAAACCATTTACTCTTACTGCAAACTTTGCTATTACTGCATCATACCACCCACAACGTCTTGGACGTCCTGTTGTCGTACCAAATTCATTTCCTTTTGTTTGGATCATTTCTCCAATTTCACAATTTAGTTCTGTTGGGAATGGTCCTTCACCTACCCTGGTAGTATACGCCTTAATTACGCCCAGTACTTTTCCAATCCGCGTTGGTCCAACCCCTGCTCCAAGACAAGCAGCTCCTGCAACCGGATTAGATGATGTAACGAAAGGATACGTTCCATGGTCTATATCTAACAAGGTCCCCTGTGCACCTTCAAACAATATTTTCTTTCCTTCATCAATGTAATTATTTATAAGTACAGAGCTATCAATAACATAGGAGCGTATTCTGTCTGCATATTCCAGATATTCTTGATAAATCTGAGCAAAAGACAGTTCCTCTCCACCATATACTCTGGTTATTAACATATTTTTTTCTTTTAGATTATACTTTAACTTCTCAGCAAACAACTCTTTATCCATAAGATCAGATACACGTATTCCCGTTCTAGAAGCCTTATCTTTATAGGCAGGCCCAATTCCTCTTTTAGTCGTTCCTATTTTATTCTGACCTTTAAATTCCTCTTCCAACACATCAAGTATTTTATGATAAGGCATTATAATATGCGCATTGCTACTAATACGAAGGTTACTAGCCTGAATATTTCTCTCTTTCAGATACTCTAGTTCCTCAATTAGTACCTTTGGGTCTACTACTAATCCGTTTCCAATCACGCAAATATTATCTTCATAAAATATACCCGACGGAATAAGATGTAGTTTATATTTCTGATCATTAATTACAACCGTATGACCAGCATTGTTTCCACCTTGAAACCTAATAACCATATCTGCTCTTTCCGCTAGGAAATCGGTTATCTTTCCTTTTCCTTCGTCTCCCCACTGTGTTCCTACCAGTATTACTGCTGCCATTTTATTTCCTCCAATCAAGCCTTCATCCTATCAAACAGATTAATATTATCAATGAAATTATAGCTTGTCAATAAAAATCCGAACATTACTTAATAAATAATTAATAACATTCGGATTCTAAGCTGGGACATGTGTTCTTTCTAAATTAACAAACTTGGTAAATTCTTTTATAAAGCCCAATTCCACTACACCAACTGGTCCATTACGATGTTTTGCAATAATTATCTCCGCTATTCCCTTTTTTTCAGAATCAGGGTTGTAATATTCATCTCTATATATAAAGGAAATTATATCAGCATCAGCCTCTATTGCTCCTGATTCCAGAAGATCAGACATTATAGGTCGTTTATCTTGTCTTTGCTCAACTCCCCTGTTTAACTGAGATAAGGCAATTACCGGTACTGACAATTCCCTAGCTACTCCCTTTAGGCCCCTAGATATCTGTGCAACTTCTTGTTGTCTACTTTCTGCTTTTCTTCCAATAGTCATTAGCTGCAGATAGTCAATAATTATTATACCAAGCCCATTTTCCATTTTTAACCTTCGTGCCTTGGAGCGTAGCTCCGAAAGAGAAATTCCTACAGTATCATCAATAAAAATGGGTGCTTCTGATAATGGTCCAACAGCCTGAGTCAATTTAGGCCAATCAGTATCAAGTAGCTCCCCAGTTCTTACCCTCTGTTGATCTACCATCGCTTCAGAACAGAGCATTCTTTGCACAAGCTGTTCTTTGGACATTTCCAGACTAAACAGTGCTACTGGAACTTTAGCCTTTACAGCAGCATTTTGAGCCATATTCAATACCAATGCTGTTTTCCCCATGGAAGGCCTTCCTGCAATAATCACAAGATCTGATGCCTGCCAGCCTGCAGTAATCCTGTCCAAATCTTTATAAAAAGTAGGCACCCCTGTAAGATTTCCTTTAGTTGAATATAGATACTCTATTTTTTCGAATGTTTTTAACAAGACACTATGAATAGTGTTGAACCTATCGCTATTTTGCCTAAGAGAAATATCTAATATTAGTCGTTCTGCTTCTTCTAGCAAGGTTTGCGCTTCCTCGCCTACTTCATAGCCTTTATCCTCTATTAGTCCAGCCATCCGAATTAATTGACGCAACAATGATTTTTCAGCAACTATTTTCGCATATTTTTCAACATTGGCAACAGATGGAACAGAGCTTGCTATTTCTGAAATGGTTGCTATTCCGCCAATATGCTCAAGCTTTGCAGACAACCTTAATCT
>Ga0172378_10005650_pt1 | contig 11682 bp, 9 predicted proteins | sample GrowelOW332metaG_FD_119755 | JGI IMG/M metagenome (GOLD analysis project Ga0172378, IMG submission 119755) | Groundwater microbial communities from an aquifer near a municipal landfill in Southern Ontario, Canada - Pumphouse #3_1 metaG | ecosystem: Environmental > Aquatic > Deep subsurface >... | reverse complement strand
CCATAAACTTCTTCAGTGACATAAGTCTCAGGAGCCTCATCTCCCTGCATTTCGCATTCGGGCAATAAAGATGCTTTAAGATAAAGCAATGGCAGAATTTTTAATGTGGTATCAACAAAAGAACTTCGCTTTGCACCCTCTGAACGTTCCAGAAAAGCACAGAACTCTGCAGCCACAGTTACAAATTCTACAACATCCCGGCTAAATATAACTTGATGATTCTTTTCCATACATCTATTCAATTTGGGTGCAAAGTTAACAAAAAAAGAAGGAATCTAACTGCAAATCAATGTATTTTAACTCGAAGTATAAATACAAAGTTTTTTTAATGCATCGCGGTGTTTTTTAATTCTTATTAGGAATATTTATTCCCCCTTGTACAAAAGAATGCATTCTTTTGTACAAAACAAAACATTCTTCTGTACAAAACAAAACATTCTTTTGTACAAGACAGCAAGAATTATTCTTCGAAGAATTTTTAGTTAATTCTAGCTCTCAACTGATGTTATTTTATTATTTTTGCAGAATCAAACATTAAAAATAAAAATTCTTTATGGCAAAGAAAAAAACAGATAAGAGTATGGCAACAGAACCGGCATCGTCCAATAAATTTACGCAGCATTTTCAGAACGAAACCTTTCATTTTATTATAGGCTTAATGATGGTGATATTTTCGGTCTATCTGCTTCTGGCTTTCACCTCTTTCTTTTTTACAGGAGCAGCCGATCAAAGCATTCTTGACAATCCCAACACACAGCAATTAGCGTCCGTTAATAATCATATAAAGAATTATGCCGGATCAAGAGGCGCTCAACTGGCGAACTACCTTATAAATGATTGCTTCGGGGTGGCTTCTTACTTAATATCACTATTTCTGGCCATAGCCGGCATGAAGCTGATGCGGGTACGTAACTTCCGTCTTTGGAAATGGTTTATAGGTTGTTCTTTATTGCTCATTTGGTGCTCGGTTTTTTTCGGCTTTGTATTTATGAATACCTATAATGACAGCTTTATATTTCTTGGAGGATTGCACGGATACAATGTGAGCAACTGGCTAGTTTCTCAAATTGGCGTTCCTGGTATTTCTTTGCTTCTTTTGGCTACGGCCCTTTGTTTTCTTATTTATCTGAGTGCACAAACAATAATCTACATCAGGCGTTTGCTACAGCTTAATTTCAGAAAGAAAAAAGAGAAAGCACAAACTGTTATTGCATCCGAGGAAGATTTTCGGAGTTTCACAAACCCGGAACCTAAAACGGTTAATTTTAAGTTGGATCATAGCTTTGAGCAAGCAGTAGTGTCTAAACCCATGGAAATTATTGCTCCGAAAGAAGAAAAACCGGTTAACGACTGGGTTAAAACAAATATAATTAACGAGGAGGAAGAGGATAATACCAATTCCCCGGAAGATAATGAGGAGAATCAGGAAGACAATGAACCTGAATTTAAAATAGAAGCACCTAACTCCGGCGATGAAGAAGCTTATGATGCGTCTAATTTGGGACAGTACAACCCAACGCTTGATTTGGAGAACTATCGCCATCCTACCCTTGAATTAATGAAAAGGTATGATAATAGCGAACCAGCCATTAACATGGAAGAACAGACAGCCAATAAAGATAAGATTATTGGTACACTGAGAAGTTTTGGCATTGAAATAAGTTCAATAAAAGCAACCGTGGGATCTACGGTTACCCTCTATGAAATTACTCCTGAAGCGGGTGTGCGTATTTCTAAAATCCGTGGATTAGAAGATGATATAGCTCTCAGCCTTTCGGCATTGGGCATTCGTATCATTGCACCTATTCCTGGAAAAGGAACTATTGGTATTGAGGTTCCAAACTCCAATCCAAAAATTGTGTCCATGCACTCCATTATTTCTTCCAAAAAGTTTCAGGAATCCACTTACGACCTTCCCATTGCCTTTGGTAAAACCATTACCAACGAAATATTTATGGTGGATCTTTGTAAGATGCCTCACGTACTTGTGGCGGGAGCAACAGGTCAGGGTAAGTCAGTGGGACTAAATGCTATCATTACATCTTTGCTTTACAAAAAGCACCCAGCCGAACTGAAATTTGTTCTGATTGACCCAAAGAAAGTGGAATTCAGTATTTACTCCACCATCGAGAAACATTTTCTTGCCAAGCTTCCTGATGGTGAAGAGGCAATTATTACCGACTTTACCAAGGTGGTGCAAACGTTGAACTCTCTTTGTATAGAAATGGACTCACGTTATGATTTGCTTAAGAAAGCACATACCCGTAATCTTAAAGAGTATAATGAGAAGTTTATAAACCGTAGACTGAACCCGGAGAAGGGACATAAATTTATGCCATATATTGTGGTTATTATTGATGAGTTCGGCGACTTGATTATGACTGCCGGCAAGGAAGTAGAACTACCAATTGCCCGTATTGCCCAGCTGGCTCGTGCCGTAGGTATTCATATGATTATTGCTACTCAGCGACCAACCACCAACATTATTACCGGAACAATTAAAGCCAACTTCCCTGCCCGGGTAGCTTTCCGCGTTTCTTCCATGATGGACTCACGTACTATCCTCGACCGTCCGGGAGCTAATCAGCTAATTGGACGCGGAGATATGCTCTTCCTTCAGGGAAGCGATCCGGTTCGTGTGCAGTGTGCATTTGTGGATACTCCGGAAGTGGAACAAATTACCAATTACATCTCTCGCCAGCAAGGTTACACCACTGCATTCTATCTTCCTGAATATGTAGGAGACGAGACAGAAAGCAGCGTTGGCGAAGTAGATATGAACCGTTTAGACCCCATGTTCGAAGATGCTGCCCGACTGATTGTGATTCATCAGCAGGGTTCAACTTCACTTATCCAGCGTAAATTTTCTATCGGCTACAACCGTGCCGGACGAATTATGGATCAACTGGAAAAAGCTGGTATCGTTGGTCAATCAGAAGGTAGTAAAGCTCGCCAGGTAATGTGCCTTGACGAGAACGATTTGGAAATGAGATTGAACAACTTAAGACAATAAACCGTTATTAGCACTAAATCACTAAAGAATAACAAAATGAAAAAGTATATTATTACCTTTCTGATCAGCCTTTCAATATTGCCTTGTTTCGCACAAAAAGATGCGCAGGCTAAAAATATTCTGGACCAAACTTCAGCTGCCTTTGCAAAAGCAGGAGGTATAAAAGCAACCTTTACCATTAAAGCGGGAGGTGAACAGACTAAAGGTGTATTGCAACTGAAAAATAATAAATTCTTGCTGAATACAAATGATGCTACCACCTGGTTTGACGGGAAAACTCAATGGAGCTATCTGAAACACAGTGATGAAGTAAACATCAGTTTACCATCAAACGAAGAGTTGCAGAGTATGAACCCTTATGCCTTATTAAATATCTATAAAAAAGGATTCAATTACAAGTATAACGGCACAGTTGGAAACAATTATAAGATTACGCTTACTCCCGAAAACAAGAAGCAAGCTTTTTCATGTATTGTTCTACTGATCTCAAAAAGTAATTATCAGCCTCAGCATATTACTTTGGAACAGCAAAACAATAAAAGCGAAATTACAGTAACCAGCTATCAAACGAAACAATCATATCCCAATTCTCTGTTTCAGTTTAACAAAAAAAAATATCCGAATGCGGAAATCATTGATTTAAGATAAAACAAAAATAAAATGGAAGAAATAGAAAAAACAAGATGCCTGATTATCGGTTCCGGACCGGCAGGCTACACAGCAGCTATTTATGCAGGACGAGCAAACCTCTCTCCTATTCTATATGAAGGGTTACAGCCTGGCGGACAGTTAACGACTACCACTGACGTAGAAAATTTTCCCGGTTATCCTGACGGGGTGGACGGTAATCAGCTTATGGATGATTTAAAAAGACAGGCAGCCCGTTTTGGTGCGGATATAAGAAGCGGACTTGCTACTGCTGCCGATCTAAGTAAATCTCCTTATAAAATAACAATTGAAGGAGAAAAGGTAATCGAAGCACAAACCGTAATTATAGCTACCGGTGCCACAGCTAAATATCTGGGACTGGAAGACGAAAAGAAATATTCTGGAATGGGTGTTAGCGCATGTGCTACCTGTGACGGATTCTTCTATCGCAAAAAAGTGGTTGCCGTGGTAGGTGGTGGTGATACCGCTTGTGAAGAAGCTATTTATTTAGCAGGACTAGCAAGTAAAGTATACCTGATTATTCGAAAGCCTTTCCTCAGAGCATCAAAAATTATGCAGAATCGTGTTTTGAATCACGAAAAGATAGAAGTGCTATTCGAACATAATACGTTAGGACTCTTTGGAGAAAACGGAGTGGAAGGTGCACATTTGGTGAAACGCATGGGAGAATCGGACGAAGAACGCTATGACATTGCCATTGATGGTTTTTTCCTGGCTATTGGTCATAAACCAAATTCAGATATATTTGCTCCTTATCTGGACACTGACTCAACAGGATATATTATTACCGAAGGAAAAACCCCTCGCACCAACGTTCCGGGAGTTTTCGCTGCAGGTGATGTAGCCGATCCTACTTATCGTCAGGCAACAACAGCAGCAGGTAGCGGATGTATGGCTGCCATTGAAGCAGAACGTTATCTTTCTGAACATAAGTTGTAATAAAATCGCAACTCTTTTATCATTCCCCGATAAAGTTTTTTAAATTTTTATCGGGGAATGATTTTTATATTGATAAAAATAATTACTTTTTTTGTGATTTAAATGCAGAAGTCAACGACTAACTCTATAAAAAAATACACTGTAACACCTAAATTAAACAGAATATGAAACATTTATTTAGCAGTTTTCTCTTTGGGGCATTTTTAGTATGCACAGGTACGGCTTTTGCACAACAACAAATGCCGCCCATTCCTATTGATAAGAATGTAAAAACAGGAAAACTAGACAACGGACTAACATACTACATTCGCAAAAACACAACAAATGAAAAAAGAGCAGATTTCTATATCGCACAAAAAGTAGGATCTATTCTAGAGGAACCTCAGCAAAGAGGATTGGCTCATTTTCTTGAGCATATGGCATTTAATGGAAGTAAGAATTTTCCGGGAACAGAAAAAGGATTAGAAGTTATTCCCTGGTGTGAAAGCATAGGAATTAAGTTTGGAACTAATCTCAATGCATACACAAGCATTGATCAGACAGTATATAATATATCAAATGCACCTGTTACACGTGAAGGCATTCTGGACTCTTGTCTGCTTATTTTGCACGACTGGTCTAATGACCTGTTATTAACAGATAAAGAAATTGATAAAGAACGTGGAGTTATACACGAAGAGTGGCGTTCACGAATGAGTGCCTCACAACGCTTCATGGAAAAATCTTTGCCGTTAATGTATGCAGGAAATAAATATGCCGACTGTTTGCCTATTGGTACTATGGATGTAGTTGACAATTTCAAATACCAGACTCTTAGAGATTATTATGAAAAGTGGTATCGCCCCGACCTTCAAGGCATTATTATTGTAGGAGATATAGATGTAGACGCTGTTGAAGCAAAAATAAAGAAAATTTTCGCTGATGTTCCTAAGCCGGTAAATCCTGCTTTGCGCACTTACTATCCTGTCTCTGATAATAAAGAACCTATTATTGTTATTGAAAAAGATAAGGAACAGACTAATATGCAGATTAAGATTTATAATAAACATGAAGCATTTCCTGATTCTTTAAAAAACAACATGCAATATTTGTTTTTTGATTATGCGAAAGATATGATCAGCACCATGCTGAATGCTCGTTTAAATGAACTGATACAGTCTGCAACTCCACCATTTGTATATGCCGGAGCATATGATGGTAGCTTCTTTGTAGCTAAAACTAAAGATGCATTTACAGGTATTGCCGTATGTAAAGAAGATGGCGTGGATACTGCATTAAGTTCTTTACTCCGTGAAATTGAAAGAGCTCATCGTTTTGGTTTTACTGAATCAGAATATGTACGTGCCCGTGCGGAATATCTTCGCAACCTTGAATCAGAGTTCAATGAACGTGACAAAAAGAAGAATGACAGTTATGTAGATAAATACGTTAATAATTTCACGGATAATGAACCGATTCCAAGTATAGATGATTTGTATACCATTATGAATCAAATAGCTCCAAACCTACCCATAAATATGATTAATCAGGTGATGAAATCATTCATTGCCGACAGTAATCAGGTAGTAACAATCTTTGGCCCGGATAAGGAAGGATTAGTTTATCCTACCAAAGATAAGATACTTTCCATATTAAAAAGTGTAAAAGCTGAAGAGATTACTGCTTATGTAGATAAAGTATCTAACGAACCGCTTATTTCTAAAGCTCCTGAAGCCGGTAAGATTGTCTCTTCCAAAGAAAATACAATATACGGAACTACCACACTCACATTATCTAACGGAGTAAAGGTTATCGTTAAAAAGACCGATTTCAAAGCTGACGAAATTCAGATGAAAGGTGTAAGCTTAGGAGGAAACTCATTAATGCCTGCATCTGAGATTATCAACATCAAATCATTGGACGACGTAATTGAATTGGGAGGATTAGGAAACTTCAGCTCAGTAAACTTGCAGAAAGTATTAGCCGGTAAAAAAGCTTCTGTTTCTCCTTTCATGGGAACAAATACTGAGGGGGTTAATGGATCTTGCTCACCCAAAGATCTGGAGACAATGTTACAGCTTACTTATCTTACATTTACCGCTCCGCGAATGGATGCAGATGCCTTTACTTCTTACAAGACCCGTATGAAAGCTGCTTTATTAAATCAGGAAGCCAATCCGATGGTTGCTTTCTCTGATTCAATCAGAACAAGCATTTATAACAATCACCCAAGAGCAATACGTATTAAGTCTGATATGATTGATAAGATTAACTATCAGAAATGTATGGATCTGTACAAAGATAGATTTAAAGATGCAAGCGACTTCACCTTTATATTAGTAGGTAATGTTGATCTTGAAAAAGCAAAACCGTTAATTGAAAAATATCTTGGCTCTCTTCCTTCTATAAATAGAAAAGAGTCGTTCAAAGATACGAAGATGGATATGCGTAAGGGCGAATACAAAAATGAATTCAAGAAAAAACAGGAAACAGCTAAAGCATCTGTATTTACTTTCTATAATGGAAAATGCAAATATACAGCTGAAAATGATATCATGATGAGTATGCTCGATCAGATACTTGACATTGTTTATACAGAAAAAATACGTGAACAAGAAGGCGGTACTTATGGAGTAAACGTAAGTGGAAAGATCTCCAAATACCCGAAAGAAGAATTCTCACTTCAGATTGTATTCCAAACAGATCCTGCAAAAAAGGATAAACTGATAAAGATTATCTTTGAGGAAATAGACAATATTGCCAAAGTAGGTCCATCTGAAAAAAATCTTGCTAAGGTAAAAGAATATATGTTGAAAAAGAACAATGAAAACCTGAAAGAAAATGGTTACTGGTTAGGTAACATTGACGAATATTTTTATACCGGAACAGACATGAATACAAACTACGAAGCACTTGTAAACAAAGTAACTATCGATAGTTTACAGAAATTTGCAAAAAGCTTATTCAGTCAAAAAAACCAGATAGAAGTAACCATGACTTCTCCGGAGGCTAAATAATTATAATTAAAGAGCAAGGGAAGGTTCTTAAAAAGAGCCTTCCCTTTTTTTCTCCATACATAAATACATATTCATATATGCTTTTAAAAGAATTGCGAAAACACAGCAAACTAGCCGCAAAGCGGCATCCCATGTTTGAAAAAAATAAATTCGGGAAATTTTACCTGTATTTTATGATGCTCTTTTGGGCAGGCTATTTAATTTTCTTCGGCATATTATTCGGCTTTGGTTTTGCTGATACGTTTCCAACCATGGAGCCTTATCATATAATGAATAAAGGAATATTCATTGTACTTGCTTTGGATTTTCTCCTTCGCTTTGCTTTTCAAAAAACACCCACTCAGGAAATAAAGCCCTATCTGCTATTACCTGTGAAAAAAAACAAGCTACTCAATTTTCTACTATTGAAATCGGGAGCAGACACATATAACGCCTTCTGGTTGTTTATGATTATTCCATTTGCTTTTATCACTACCTTGAAATATTTCGGATTTACAGGTGTAGTCACATACTGCTTAGGCTTTTACCTGCTCATGATTCTAAATAACTATTGGTACCTGATGTGCCGGACTTTAATAAATGAAAAGACACTATTTGTACTGATACCTATTATATTCTATGGGCTACTTTTAACAGCTGAAGTTACATTAAACAATATAGTCAGTAACTTTACAATGAACCTGGGCGGAATGTTTATAGAAGGTAAAGTAATAGGGTTTCTTGGCGTACTGATTGTAATAGTGGGATTGGGATGGATTAACCGTACCATCATGCTTAGAAACTTATATGCCGAACTAGCCAAGACAGAAGATACGAAGGTAAAGCATGTTTCAGAATATAAATTCCTTGAACGCTACGGAGAAGTAGGAGAATACTTCCGCCTTGAACTCAAACTATTGTTTAGAAATAAAAGGAGTAAATCCATGTTCCGTATGGGATGCTTCCTCATTATAATGCTTACCGCAATGCTATTTACTCCTTCCTATGAAGGACCGTTTGGCAAGAGCTTCGTGGGAATCTATAATTTTGCCATTCTGGGAATTCTGATGCTCACACAAGTAATGAGTTTCGAAGGAAATTATCTGGATGGACTGATGAGCCGCAAAGAATCCATTTACAACTTACTGAGAGCCAAATACTATTTTTATAGCTTCGCAGTGCTTGTTCCTTTCATTCTGATGATTCCCGTTATGGTGATGGGAAAAATATCATTCCTGATGGCTGTGTCATATAGCTTCTTTACCACCGGATTTATTTATTTCATAGTTCTTCAACTGGCTGTTTATAACAATAAAACCACTCCGCTGAACGAAAACCTCATAGGTCGCCAATCTACAGGAACTGGTTTTCAAAGTTTAATCAGTTTCATGGCTTTTGGTATTCCCATGCTTGCAACTAATCTGCTTAGAGTAGCTGTAGGAGAAACAACAAGCCTTTGGATACTTTTAGTCATTGGATTGATTCTGACATTTACATCAAACCTTTGGATTATGAATATCTATAAACGCTTTATGAAAAGGAGATATAAGAATATGGAAGGATTCAGAGATACCAAATAATCCATATTTCTGCATTTTCATTATTTATCATTTAAAATTCATTTAAACATGGCAACAATAACAGTAAATAATCTGCAAAAGAATTTCGGTGAGAAAAGAGCCGTAGATATAGAAAATTATGTAATAAACAGTGGCGAAATACTGGGACTGGTAGGTAATAACGGAGCAGGAAAAACTACTTTTTTTCGCCTTATTGTCGATTTGCTGAAGGCGGACAACGGTTCGGCACAAATTAACAACATTAATACCAGCGAGAGCGAAGAGTGGAAAAACATTACGGGAGCATTCATTGACGAAGGCTTTCTGATTGACTACCTCACTCCTGAAGAGTATTTCTATTTCATCGGAAAGATGTATGGACTTAAGAAAGAAGAAGTTGATGAGCGTTTAACCACGTTTGAACGTTTTATGAACGGAGAGGTTGTAGGACAAAAGAAATATATCCGTAACTTCTCTGCCGGCAACAAACAAAAAATAGGTATCATCTCGGCCATGATTCATCATCCTCAACTGCTTATTCTGGATGAGCCGTTCAACTTCCTTGATCCTAGTTCGCAATCTATCATTAAACATATCCTCAAAGATTTTAATGAGCAGACAGGTGCCACCATACTTATTTCCAGTCACAACCTGAACCATACAACTGACATCTGCCCCCGCATCGCTTTGCTCGAGAACGGAAAAATTATTCGTGACATTGACAATGCAGATAACTCGGCGGAGAAAGAACTGGAAGATTACTTCAACGTGGACTAAACAAACAATACAATCATGAAAAAAATATTCATTCTTACATGCGTTATGCTCCTTTCAATATCGGTTAACGCACAATCACTTCTATGGAAGGTTTCAGGCAATGGTTTGAAGAGCCCTTCCTATATATTCGGGACTCACCACCTTGCTCCCCTTTCTATTCTTGATAAGATTGCTGGGTTTAAAGGATCTTTCGATGCTACCACACAAGTTGTTGGCGAATTAAACATGAAAGATGCACAATCTCCGGAGAGTGCAAAAAAGATGCAGGAAAAGATGTTTATCACCAATGACACTACAGCCCAGATACTATTTACTGATAAAGAGTTAGAGACTATAAATGCGTTCTTAAAAGCAAATATGGGATTTGACCTTAGTCAGGCTCCAAAGATAAAGCCAGCCTTTATCAGTACAATGGCAGCAATGATTATTGCTGCCAAAAATCTTCCCGGTTATAACCCCAAAGAACAGTTGGATGGATACTTTCAGACTAAAGGAGAAGAAAGTGGAAAGAAAGTGATAGCTCTCGAAACTTTGGAATTCCAGCGGGATTTACTTTACGATTCTCAATCGCTTCAACGTCAGGCACGTCTACTGGTATGTGCATTGAGTGATACTGCTAAGGTTATCAATGATACAAAGAAACTAACCAACGCTTACTATTCTTTTGATCTTGGAAAAATGGATCAACTATCAAAAGAAAAAGAAGGAACAAGTTGTGACCCTATATCAGGAGAAAGAGAAGGAATGATTGATAACAGAAATAAAGAATGGGCTGTTAAACTGCCTGCTATTATGAAAGAGAATCCCTCTTTTATAGCTGTTGGTGCCTTACATCTTCCGGGAGAGAACGGTTTGATTACCTTACTCAGAAAGCAAGGGTTCAAGGTTGAGCCTGTTAAATAACGCTCTAAACAAGAAAATTAAGCATGCGGAAAAACGCCCTCTGTTTTTTATTATTATAGGGGGTGGAAATAATTTTTCCGCGGCTTATGATTAAGCAGTTATCTCAAAAAGTAAAACACCATCCGTCCGAAGTTGCTCCGTCAAACTATCAACCATCTCCTCATTACCAACTTCGATATCAAAGTGAGCAATACCTTTCATAAATCCTCGTTTCGTTGGTTCATTCACGATGTCCGGACAATTCATTAATTCTATGCGACAATCTCCACCTCCAAACGAAAGGAAATACGAAGTGTAATTCTTTGATGGATTATGATATCTACTGTTACTTACACAATCAAAATGAGTTGTATAAAACGTGCACATTGCTTCAATGTCATCACACCAAATTGCGAAATGGTCTACTCTTATAATGCTATTCCATTTTTTTCCTACGGTCATTCATTATACCATCCATATTTTCTATCGCCCACACTATAAGCATATTGATGTGAGGCAACAGAGACCTGCCCCTGTCTGTAAGCGTATACTCAACTTTTGGCGGAACTTCCGCATAAACCTTTCTGCTTATAAAGCCATCCTCTTCCAATGTGCGAAGTGTAGCTGTCAGCATCTTCTGTGAAATTTCGGGAATGCAACGTTGTAATTCTTTAAAACGAACAACTCCCTTCTCCTGCAACATGTATAATACAAGCATTGACCATTTATCACTTATACGTGAGAGAATGTTCCTTATAGGACACATAGGATTAAGACTATCTGATAGTTTGACTTTACTCATTAGGTATGTATTTTTAGCGCAGCAAAAGTAACTAATAATATTAAATTCAACGAATAATGAATCAGT
>Ga0172378_10005647_pt1 | contig 11685 bp, 13 predicted proteins | sample GrowelOW332metaG_FD_119755 | JGI IMG/M metagenome (GOLD analysis project Ga0172378, IMG submission 119755) | Groundwater microbial communities from an aquifer near a municipal landfill in Southern Ontario, Canada - Pumphouse #3_1 metaG | ecosystem: Environmental > Aquatic > Deep subsurface >... | reverse complement strand
CAGACTACTTCAGTAAAACATATTTTCATTGGATAGATAAACTTGGAGATTGGTGTATTTCAAGACAGATTTGGTATGGTCACCGTATTCCCGTCTGGTATAAAGGAGAAAATATTTTTTGTGGTGATGAAGCCCCAAAAGAAGATGGGTGGTCACAAGACGAAGACACTCTTGATACATGGTTCTCTAGTGCTATGTGGACTTTCTCTACCCTTGGTTGGCCAGAAAAAACAAAAGACCTGTCTTTCTATCATCCTACAGATGTTCTAGAAACTGGATATGAAATTCTTTTCTTCTGGGTAGCTAGAATGATCCTTATGACAGGATATAATCTTGGAACAATTCCCTTCCATACTATTTATCTACACGGAACTGTTCGTGATGCAAAAGGAAGAAAAATGTCTAAAACTCTCGGAAATGGTATTGACCCAATAGATATCGCAAATAAATTTGGTGCTGATGCTGGCAGAATGTCTCTTATAATCGGAAACACTCCCGGTACAGATATGAATATTTCTGAAGATAAAGTAAAAGCATATAAAAATTTTGCAAATAAAATTTGGAATATTACCAGATTTGTCCTTGAATCAACAAAGGATACAAAATATGTAGAAGATTTTAATAAATATTCTGAAGCAGATAAAAAACTTATAGAAGAAAGAGATTCTCTATTATCAGATGTAACAAAAGATATGGAAGATTACAGGTTTTACATGGCTGGAGATAAAATCTATCAATACACATGGAAAAACTTTGCTGATGTAATACTCGAAGATAGTAAGAAAATTTTTGTATCAGATTCCGCACCTTCCGCATCTAGTCCGCATGAATCTGCGTCCATGAAAAAAGAATCTAGAAAACAATTTCTATTAAATACACTTAGAATTATTATCACTTCCTTACATCCTTTTATGCCCTTTGTTACTGAAGAAATCTGGCAATCAATAAAAAATGAAAAAGATAATGTTTTGATGATTGAAAATTGGCCTATAAAAGGTTAAAATATTAAAAGTAAATATGAATATCACAACTTTGATATACGCTTTTCTTGGCGGAATTTTACCTGCAATTGTTTGGCTTACTTTTTGGCTCAAACAAGACAAGGAAAAACCAGAACCTAAATTAATGATAATGATTGCCTTCATAGGAGGAATTATCGCTGTTTTTAGTTCTTTATATCTTGAAAGACTTTGCTCTGGAATAAATATAAAAAGTTTATTGTCTGGAGATTTTTTAAATCCAATATTAAAATGGATAGAAAATATCTCTTCACAAGAGAAAATCGCATTAAATAGACTTCTTATAGTTATATTTTTCGCACCTATTATAGAAGAATTTTTGAAGTTTATAATAGCTTATTTTGTTGTTTTAAGATCAAAAGATGATGATGAGGCAATAGACCCAATGATATATATGATAACCGTAGCCTTAGGCTTTGCGGCCATAGAAAATATGCTTTTTTTAATAGACCCACTTACTAAAGGACATATTACAACAAGTGTTCTTACTGGAAACATGCGTTTTATAGGAGCAACATTACTTCATACTGTATCTTCTGTAGTAGTTGGTATGTTTATAGGTTTTAACTTCTTCAATAAAAAAATGAGTAAAATCGCTTGGACTACTATAGGTTTAATTTGTGCAATAATAACTCACATATTATTTAATTTTTTTATGGTTGGAAATGCAAGAGAATCACTTATGGCTTTGGAAATAATTTGGATTGCTGTTATAATAGTACTATTAGCTTTTGAAAAAATCAAAAAAATAAAATTAGAAAAAATTTAAATTAATATAATTAATTATAATTTGTATCATATTTCAATAGATAATACATAAAAAAATAAACTTAATATGATTTCGCAAAATCATTCATAAAATAAATTATATGAAAAAAAAATCTTTTTTTGAAAAATTAACTGGTATTATAAAAGTTGATGAGGATGATAATGAAAATTATTCATCAAACGAATCAGATGAAGAATCTGAAGAGTTAATTTGTGAGACAGAAGGACAGCTTGCAATAGATATGTTCCAAACACCAAGTGAAATAATTATTAAGACGATGGTTGCAGGAACAAAACCAGATGATCTAGACATTAATATAACTAGAGATATGGTTACTATTAAAGGAAAAAGAGAAGAGACAGATTCATCATCAGATGATGATTTCTTCTATAAAGAATTATATTGGGGTTGCTTCTCAAGAACAATAATACTTCCCCAAGAGATTGAAGTTGAAGAAGCTGAGGCAACAAATAAAAATGGTCTGTTAATAATAAGATTGCCAAAATTAGATAAAAATAGACAAGCGAAATTGAAAGTAAAGAGTTCGTAAGTTTTATAATGTAAAAACACGAAGAATTTTCGCAAAGCGAAAATTCTTCGTGTTTTTATTTATGTTATTTTTTTGTATGTCATTGCGAAGAATATAGTGGCGTGGTAATCCAGGTTGAATTAATTCTAAAACAAGACATGAACCTAGATTACCTTATCGTAATAACACAGTTTCATACCCAGAATCAGCGATTACATCGCCAGGTACTTTTCCATCTCACTTCATTCTATAAGGAAAAATCTTTCGAACCTGGGACGGAGTGAAGCAGTTTACTTCTTCTTGGCACCAAAATAAAAAAACCGTAGTCTTTAAGACTACGGTTTTTTTATTTTGGTGCCAAGACCCAGGTTCGAACTGGGGACCCTTCCCTCTTCAGGGGAATGCTCTACCAACTGAGCTATCTTGGCATCTGTAGTTTCCTACTACAGACATATTACACTAATTTAAATTTTTTTTCCAGCTTTTTATCGAAAAACTGTAGGTATTTTTTGAGCCACATTATTTAATGTATTTACATTATTTCTAATACTATTATATGTACTATCTAATATTTCAACATAGGGTTGAACATAAAAGTAAGCACTAAAGGCAATAATAATTATAAATAACCAATAAATAATCTTCGTAGTGTAAGACCACCTGCTAGCTCTTCTCAATCCACGTAAAATCTTATTATTTTCTTCTGATAATTCAAAAGTTTTTTGTAAAAGTTCTTTTTCTTCTTGGTTCATCACGTTATTATAATATTTTTAAAAATATAATACCAGCAAGAATCGTGAGTACACTTTCGATCGGATGTGGGTCACAACTTTTTCATTTAGTGAACTCAATAAAAAGTCGCAACCATTACACGGTCAGTACACCATTTTGGATATTTTATTTCACTATCATTCATAAAATATCTCAAAAGATTTTTCGATTGAGTCACACATAATTTTCTGCTGAAAATTTATGCCGACCCCGACTCCTTCACTTTTGTTCAGTCCGTCTTTTAAAATTGGTCCCTTTCCCCATTTTAAACCCTACCCAATCCTCAACTCGGCCTCCCTCGCAGTAGCTCAGTTCGGCTGGCACATTGCAAAACAAAACCACCTGATAAATAACCGGTGGTTTTTTTATGTTTGCAATGTGCCCTCGGCCGGAATCGGACCGACATCTATCCCTTAGGACGGGACTGTTCTATCCATTGAACTACAAAGGCAAGAGAATATAAAATATAACACATCTAAAATCAAAAACCACTTAACTTATAAGTGGTTTTTGATTTTATAATCCCAACAAATCTTTTATTTTATCTTCATCAAACCCTAAAACCATATCATCGCCTATATATATTACAGGTACACCCATTTGACCACTTCTATCCATCATCTCTTTTCTCTTTTCAATATCAGTTGATACATTATGTACTGTATATTCTACATTATGTGTGTCAAAAAACTCTTTTGCTAAATTACAATAATGACAGGTTGGTGTTGAATACATTACGATATTTTTCATACTGTTTTTTAAATTAATTAATAACAATAAACATTATATCAAAAGTTAAAAATAAGTCACATTTGTGCGAGTGGCGGTAATCGAAACCGCGCCTAATGCTTGGGAAGCATTCATACTACCACTATACTACACTCGCCTCATAACCAATAAAAAACATTACCTAAATAAATTAATCAATTTATTCCACAAACTAATTTCTTTTTCTTCATTTTTTGTTGATATACCATTGACACCATCTATAACATTCACAACAATCTCTCCAGGCCTAGAGACATCAAATTTCGATCTTATTTCTTCTTCAACACCTTCTTCTGTTTTAAGTCTTTCAATTTCAGATTTTAGCACAGCTCTCCTTTCTTTTAAAGAATCAAAATCTTCTTTGACTATATTATAATTCTCCCTACTTACAACTTCTTTCTTGTAAATACCATAATTTGCTTTAGCAAGAATAATAATTAAAATAAATAAAACAACTAAAGTGACTTTAGAATATATGATTTTTCTTATTCTCTTCTTTTGTTGATAATCAAACATTTTTAATGTATATTTAATCTTATAGTATTTTATAAGAATTAAGAGATAATAACAATACAAAAAGGATGCTTTACAATAAAAAAACAAGAAATGTTATAAAAGTTGTTTGGTCAATAGTAGCGGTGCTTATCATATTAAGTATGGTTTTGGCTTATTCGCCATTCTGGCAGTAAAGGCTCGCTCGCCCCACTTTCTTCACTAAAGCGCTACATAATCTTGAAAATCATATTCTATTTTCATACGAAAAATTTATAAGTCACTTCGTTCCTGAAGCCAACTAAATTTTTCTAAAAATCTCATTGATTTTCTAAGATTGCTACGCTAACTCGTTCAGAAGGTGGGGCTTCGCTCGCTATGATAATACAATTCCGTAAGGTTTTTAAATGGAGAACTCTCGCTCGCTAGTGATAATACAATTTTAAAAAACCGAGGAGACACCTTTTTGAATTCTTAAGGTCTCACCTCGTCTTTTATTTTCCGCGTCTAGTCCGCATTAAGTCTGCGTGAAGTCCGCGAAAGTTAATCATTCTTCATCATTTTCAAAAACACATCTTGAGTAATATTCACCTTTCCTTCTGCTTTCATCCTCTTTTTACCCTTCTTCTGTTTCTCTCTAAGTTTCATTTTTCTAGTAATATCACCTCCATAAAGATAATCTGTAACATCTTTCTTCATACCAGAAACAGATCTTGAAGCGAGTATCCTTCCTACAGACTTTGCTTGAATTTTAAAATTAAATAATGTCCTGTCTATTGCCCCCTGAAGTTTATCAACGGTTTGGTCAGCTTCTTCTTGCATTCTTCTTCTTGCAACTATTTTACAAAAAGCTGGAACCACTTCATCTGCTACTATAACTTCCATTTTTACCACATCAGCTTCTTTCATAGGCATTGCTTCATAAGAGATTGATGCATAACCTGAAGTTATGCTTTTAAGTTCATTGAAAAAGTTTCTCATAAGTTCACGAAGTGGCATTTCAAGTGTAAGTGATGTCCTATTATCACCAAAACTTTCTGCATCACCTATCACAGCCTCATGATCATAAAGCTGTTGCATAATAGCTCCAATATATTGTCCTGGTGTAATGATTCTTACTCTTACCCAAGGTTCCATTATTTTAGAAATCATATGATCTTCGGGAAAAAGTGATGGAGAAAAAATCATTTCTTTTTTCCCATTGGTAAAAGTTACTTCATAATTAACACTTGGAGTTGTAACAATAAGATCTAAATTAAATTCTCTTCTTAATCTTTCAACAATAATTTCTAAATGAAGCATTCCCAAGAATCCACATCTAAATCCTCTTCCTAAAGTTCCTGAGGTTTCTTCATCAAATGTATAAGAAGAATCAGAAAGTCTAAGTTTTCCTAAAGCAAGTTTGAGCATTGCAAAATCATCAGCTCCTTCTGGATAAATAGATGCCCAGACAACTGGTGAGGGTTTAAAATATCCGTGAAGAGGTGGTTGTGTATCGCTCATGTGAGAAATAGTATCACCAACAGATGCGATATCAGACTCTTTTATTCCAGTTATAATATATCCAATCTCTCCTGCGGACAATGTATCCACCGCAACTTCTGATGGAGAAAAAATACCAACTTCTGATGCAACAAAAGATTTTCCAGAAACTTTAAATGTAAGAGGTGAATTTTTCTTCGCTTGTCCATTAAATACTCGAACGAAAACAGTAACACCACTATGATTTGAATATTTAAAATCAAAAACCAAAGCTCTAAAAGATTTTTCATCTATCTGTAACTGATAATTTTCCTCTCCAGATTCACCTCTTGGTGCAGGTATTTTTTTTATAACTTGGTTTAATAATTCTTCTACACCATCACCTGTTTTTCCTGATACTTCAAGTATTTCACTTTCATCAATATTTAAAAGTTCCGCTATCTCTTCTTTTACTTCATGAACTTTAGCAAGTGGAGAATCTATTTTACTAACAACGGGGATTATAACTAAACCAGATTCTCGTGCCATATTTAAGGTCGTCAAAGTTTGAGCTTGAACCCCTTGAGTAGCATCAACAAGTAATATAGAGCCCTCTACGGCTTTTAGAGCTCTAGAAACCTCGTAGGAGAAGTCTATATGGCCAGGAGTATCAATAAGGTTCATAATATATTCCTCACTTTCTAGGTGCCATTTCATACGAACAGGTTGCATCTTAATAGTAATACCTCTCTCTCTTTCAAGCTCCATATTATCAAGCACTTGGGCCATCATTTTACGCTTTTCTATAGTATTTGTTATTTCAAGCATCCTGTCAGCCAAGGTAGATTTACCATGGTCTATGTGGGCTATGATACTAAAATTACGAATATTTTTCATGAGATTACATTTAAACATAAAAATGACTTTTTTACAAAAAATAACTCATCAAAGGAAATTTTCTATTTTATTTGCGTCGCGCCTTAATGGACGGTGCGCGACATACTTTCGCTAAAGTAAAACCGGTTGAGTATTTCGCGAATGCGAAACATACTCAACCGGTTGTTTTTGGCTAGAGGGTTTTACCCTTTGCCACCACTACTGCCATTCCCGCTATCGTAGTAATAATCGATCGGACGCGGCCCGAAGAACTTCCAATCGAAACGGAACTCGTATGTACCGGGCATACCGATCGGAATGTCGATATTGCCAGTTTCGGTGTTGTTGCCAAAATCAATCGTTATGTTGCTAACCGGCAGATACTGCCAATCATCAACAGACGACGTCTCAACATTCCGATACCAAACACCAAGAGGAATCTCACCTTCCATGGTTGCCGCGCTAAGCGTAAACCACATTTTTTCGGTAAAAGTTCCCCGAACAAGCGGTGAATCACCGTAGCCTTCGTAACTCTTGGGGTTAACCACGAGTTTTGAGGCGTTGGTATCAAACCGGATAACTCCGTCAATCGAGGTATCAATTTTTGCCGGAACTCCAACGACTTCATAGACCTTGTCATCCTTTAGACTAGCGACGATGGATTTACCACCTTCGATCATCACAAGGATTTCACCGTTTTGACCAGCAAAATCTCTACTGTAAACAACGTAGCTATCACTGACATCAAGCCACTTGGTATTAATCACGTTGCTGTTCTCATCACGCAAAATAACTTTTGCATTGTAGACCCCCTCGCCGACGTAAATCGGAATCTCCCAGTTAAGGTGACTCTCAAACTTCAAAAGACTAGCCGGAGGAAACCAGTTCCCCATTTCATCTTTCAAAAGATTTCCATAACCCCAACCATAAAACATACACCAACCATCTTTGTTATAGAGGCCAATGTACGAATTGATCTCATCCACGTCCGGCCTTGCGACCGAAAAGTAGAGCTGTTGTTGTTTCAACAAGTCGAGAACCTTGAAAGCATCACTGCGTTCGCTCGAAGACAATTCGCAGTAAACATCGTTTGTGAAGCTCTCCCCGTAAACCGAGGTCGCCGTCCAAATCTGGACAATACCCCGACTCACCTGACTGATCGCATACGAGGTCAGGGCGTCTTTTGACGACACCATCCATAAGGGGTTAACTTGCGATACAGTGATCGACGGGACGATAATCTGAGAAGACTCCGTCGAAGCCATCACACACTGCACCGAAAAGGTCAGCACCACCAACAAAACCTTAAACATCTTCTTCATCTTTGTTCTCCTTACTTTGAGTTTTTGAGATCAAAGCTCATACCACCAAGGTCGAGCTTCATGTTCACAGCACCATTTGAATTTGAGTTTTCTGTATCACCAACATCACGAACCACCCGGCTCGGAATAACTCCCTTTCTCTCCACGACTTTCGCCGTAGTCACAGATTTTGCAACCTGTATAGATTTTCCTGCCTTATTCGGGCCGAAAAATGCCACCACGATGATGATAAAAGCAAAAACCAGTAAAAACATCGCTACTTTGAAAAGCAACGTTGTTTCTTGTTTTGAAGCCATACTTTCTCCTTTCATTACTACTACTGTAAAAGATCGGTTTCAAACTCCCATTCGATACTCCAATATTAATACTAGCATATAATACAATAAAAGTCAATGTTAGAAATGTCTTAAGACTTTCTTACAAAAAGTCTCACAATTCTTAATTCTTCATAAGTAAAACTATCACCAAGCTTGTTTCGTACAGGTGCAAGTAGATAATCTCTATTTTCACTATAAAGTTCACAGAATGTCATCCATGCTTTTTTAAACTTCCCTGCTGGAACTTCACTCTTTAAATGAGAAATATCTAGATCTGGATTTTCTTTCAATATTTTTTCAATGTGTTCAAGTATTGTTCCTATTTTTACCCCTTTGATTTCTAAAATTTCTTTTAGTCCCATTCCCTGTTCAAGCATGTTTTTTGTTTCCTGTATCGGAGATATTCTACTTTTTTTCTTTTTATTTATTGGAGTCCCTTCTGGTGGCGAAATTTTTGCAAAAAATTTCGCCTGTTTTTCTTTTATTTCCTTATCATCAAGGGAGTTGAACCACCTCTTATCTTCTACAGACATCTCCTTAAGTTCTTCATCAAATTCCATCACATCATCGCGAACTTTGAGAGCCGTTTCATTTAGCCCAAGAATCCTAAGTCCTTCTAAAGTTCTTACACGAGAAAGTGCAACATATCCCATACCTCTCTCAAAAGATTTTGAAAGGTCAACTTCAACAGCATCCAAGCTCATACCCTGACTTTTATGAACGGTGATAGCCCATGCCAAACGCAAAGGATACTGAGTTAATTGTGCTTTTAATTTTCCTTCCTCTTCTACCATCCAAGTAACTTTTTCTACATTAATTATTTTCCCAGAAAGAAGCATGACTTTTGGACCAAAAACAGAACACTCAACAACTTTACCAAGAGTTCCATTTGCATAACCTTGTTCAAAATTGTTTTTTACGAACATTACTTTTGTTCCAATTTTTAATCTAAGTATTTCTGGAGCTAGACAACTTTTTTTCAATGCTTCAACCAAGGGTTTTCTTCCTTTGCTTTCCATAGTATAAGTAACCATTTCTCCTTTTAATTTGTTCAACTCACAATCATTTATCGTATCCACATTTATATTATGAGTATGAAGCTTTGTAGGTTCTATCGCACAATCTAAAACTTTATTATGTCTAGATTTTAAACATTCACGAGTTTCATCACTTATACAATTTCTACGAATATCATTTAAAATTTTTAAAAAGTTTGCATCTTTTTGCCTATATTGTTCTTCTAAATAGCAAATCTTTAAATCTAGCTTTTTCCAAGTTTCTGATTTATATGAGAAATGAGACTCCTTTTCTCCCATTCTAGAAACCGGAGGAAGCTGAAAAAAATCTCCACAAAGGATAATCTGCATACCACCAAAAGGAAGTTGATTTCTTTTTAAATGTCGTGCAATTCTTTCTATAAGGTCAAGGCGAAAGTGATGGAGCATTGATATTTCATCTATTATAAGAACTGTTGTATTTTTAAATCTTTCGTAAATATATTTTTTACTTTCTAGATCTTCAAGGTCATATTCTGTAAGCTCATCACGAATACCGAGCCCAGACCAAGAATGTATGGTCGTGCCACCCATGTGAGTTGCAGCAATACCTGTAGATGCAGTAATACCGACATCTACACCTTTTTGTTTAAGAAACTTAACATACTCATTTAAAAGATGCGTCTTACCACTACCAGCGGCACCAGTTATATAGCAGTTGTATCCCATTTTTAATATTTCTAATGCTTCCTTCTGTAACATGTTTCATATTGTATCATAGAAAAACCGCCAAGCCGAAACTTAACGGTTTTATGTAGTCTTATACTACTACACTCTTAATCAACTGAAAAAGACGTTCTGGATCACCTTGAACATTGAAGTCAACCCCGACATCACGGTGATGAAAAGACTCGTCAATTGTGCAAGTATTTTCAGCCAACGTAATGTTAGGAAAATACTCTTGCATAACCAAGGCAACATCCACACCCGAATATAAGTTGCTACCAACATTATAACTCACGACAACAAGGTCGGGCTGAATCTCAGGGATTTTACCCAACAAATCATCGATTGAGGTAATGACCAGATGTTCAAAAGTATGACCGAGATGACTCCCAGAAGCATACCACAATTGAACAGCATCATCTTTTGAATGACAAACAAACAAGACTTTCATAAAAAACTCCCTACTGTTTAAACAAAACACTTTCCATTAATAAAGTTACAACAAACTTATTTTATAGTCAAACTTTCATTTAATGAAGTCTTTTTAAACTTTTTTCTAATTTAATTTTATCTTTATTTATTCTGCTCGCAGGATGAGGGAGATATAAACATTCAATTTTTACTTTATAGACTTTAAACTTTTTACTTTTAACTTGCATTTTGTGCCCTCCATTCATCAATTTTTTTATGATTTCCCGAAAGCAACACTTCTGGAACTTTATAATTTTTATTTTTATATTTAAATATTTCTGGTCTTGTATAAACTTCATTACTAGAAACACGTTCTTCTTCTCTTGAAGAAAAGTTTCCAAGCACACCTTCTATTTGTCTTGCCATACAATCTATCATAATCATAGCAGGTAGTTCACCTCCAGTAAGTACAAAAGGACCAACAGTTACTTTTTCTGTTTTAAATATTTTATTTATTCTTTCGTCAATCCCTTCATACCTTCCACAAATAACGATAATGTCTGTATATTTATTTACAGAATCTTTTGCATATTGTGTATCAAACTGTTTACCATCTGGAGAAAGAAAAATTATTTTGATTTTCTTTCCACTTTTAACTTTTGACTTTACACTCACTAAAGCTTTCTCAACAGCTTTCACTATAGGCTCTACCTGCATTACCATACCGGGACCACCACCATAAGGAATATCATCAATTCTTTTATAAGGTTTGTCTTTATTTTTTTGACTTTTAGGAACTTTCACAAAATCACGTGGATTAAAAAAACTAACTTTTATTTTTTTATTTTTAATTGCGCGTGCCAAAATTGACTCATTTAAATATGAGCCAAAAGAGTCTGGAAATAATGTGATTATATGAAAATTCATTTTTATACAATACAACAAAAAGCTTTTTTAAACAATAAAAAAAGGGGTTGGTTTTTTACAACCCTCCCCTTAAAATTAATCATTTATACCACCAACTTCAGATACTTCAACAAAATCCAAGTCTGTATCAAGTCCTTGATCACGATTTTGTTCACCAGGATCGACAATTTCTTTAAGCATAAAACCTCTTCTCGAAAGAACTCATCTAGGAATAGCTGGTCGAAAGCGAGTATGACAACCTTTCAATCTCATAACTTTCTTTCTAGGAATTTCTAAAAACGAAGAACACCCCACAGTGACCT